>Ga0302137_1001240_pt1 | contig 11505 bp, 3 predicted proteins | sample CBN3_SCM_MG_FD_203127 | JGI IMG/M metagenome (GOLD analysis project Ga0302137, IMG submission 203127) | Marine microbial communities from Western Arctic Ocean, Canada - CBN3_SCM | ecosystem: Environmental > Aquatic > Marine > Oceanic | place: Canada: Western Arctic Ocean | collected 2017-09-15 | reverse complement strand
TCGCTCTTTGAGCGGGGGTTTACCCTCATCTTGTTTGTCTTCTCTACTCGCTCTCGGATCTTACGTTTTATCTCACGCATCTCGTCACCCGTCTTAACCTTAGCCTTCGTTAGCTCCTTCCTCTTCTCTTTTACCTTAGTCTTTAGTTGAGCCGCGCTCTCCTTCGTCCTCTTGACGTTAGCCTTTGTCTCCTTTGCTATAAAGTCTTGTATGTTTTTAAACAAACGCAATCCTTCTAGCAGGCCTCCCTCTACCTCAGCAAAACTCTTTGGCAGTTTGGAGAATAAATCTACATCAAACTCTAGAAGTTTTTTAACTACATTCTTTGGGATCTTCTTAATCCTGTTAAGGTAACTACCTATAGCTGAGTCCTTTAGTCCCGCTCCTCTTCCCTCTGTTATCACCTCTTGTATAGAGGCGTCAGCTCCGTCAACGTCAAGCTGGAACTTTGTAGAACCATCGCCCTCAAAAACTTTAGGGACCCTATTGGCCTTCAAGTCTTTTGCAATTTTTCTAAACTGAGCATCACTAAACTCTATTGGGTTCGACCCGTCTGCTCCTGTCTTTACATTCTCAAACGTATCTAAATCAAACAGAGACTCTTGGCCTGCCAACCTTCCAAACTCTAGTGCTGCTTCTCTGTTTTTTGCTGGCACTACAATGTTTAAATCAATAGAAACCTGATCGCTGTTTTTGAATTTATATAATCCAATCTTTACGATACCGTCTGTTCCTATCTTTCCGTCGTTGTCTTTAATAAACTCCTCAATCATTTGAGTTGTAATCTCTGACTGAGTAGTGTTTTTACTAGCTGCAGGAACCACTAACCCTCCCCCTGTATACCGCGTCCCGTCGATATTTAATGTAGCCCCATCGTCACTATTCTTATCAACCTTTTTAATCATCTCGACCTCTTCGTCAAGCTGGAACTTTACTGGACTACCCTCCTTGTCTAGGACAGGGTCAGTAAACGTCTCACCCGTAGATCGGTCAGCGGCTACAACTTTAGCCTTACCCTTCTTGTCTGTAATAACCTTCCCCTTCACAGTGAAGCTTGAGTCATCCATAGATAAGTACTCTGGGTTCTTAGCGTATACTAATCCTCCTATCTGTATAATTTCTTCTGCCGATCCTAAAGGTTGTCCCGTGCTACGGTCCCAGAAAGATGAGTGTCTGAATGGATTCATCCCTACCTGTACCCAGTCAGAATTATTTGCAACCTCCTCAATCATAGACTGAGCATTAGTTCCTACCTCCTCTACCGTGTTGCCTTCTATAGCTACAGGCTCCCCAAACATCTTAGCAAAGGTCGTCTTACCCTGTGCACCTGAAGCTATGTTCGCAGCTATACGTGCGTCTGTTTCAAAGGTTACGTTCTTAAGTCTTACGGCTGGACCATATGATATAGGCTTCCCCTTAGAGCTAGGCTCATGTACTGTCACGATCCATGCGTTGGATCTAAGGTATGCGGGGATGTCTAGTCTAGCCCCTACTCTTTTTAATTTCTTACCTGTATCTGGGTCTGTGAACGGAGCCAGGATCTTCTCCGATTGGTTACGGGTCAGGGCCTTATCCATTCTCTCCCTAGACACGGGTGCAAAGAACTCCTCTATGGGTCCTATAGGGCTGTTCTTAGCCACTATCTTTCTGTAGTCAGCGTTGGTTATCTCTCCTCGTAGAAGACGGCTTACAGCCTCCTCTACCTTAGAGGTTCTCTTCGCTATCCTAGACTCCTTCATGTTCATCTCAGGGGTATCCTTCCATGCGAGCTGGTACTTTGCTCTACCTGACGGCCCTACTCTAGGAGTTTTATATGCGCCCCCATATGCTGAGTGTGATCTACTCTGCTTAAGTCTTTGAGGGTTAGATACTTTAGATTTAAAGTTCCATCCCTTAAGTTTCTCTATGTCAATAGGCTGAGTCGTAGACTTTATCTCATCTATCTTCTTCCATGAGTCGTCCTGTCTCTGAGTCTTACGTGTGATAGTCTCGCTATCCGTGTGCGCCGTAAAGTTAGAGAGGTAGTCCCACTCCCCATCTTTAGTCGCCTTCCTCCAGAAGTTTACAAAGTGCTGTCCGTTATTAAACTTCCGCTCTCTAGTTACACGGTCTCCCCATGTGCTCTCCTCCTCCCACGTTACAGTAAATTCTTTCTTAGGAAGCTTTGCTGGGTTTAGTGGATCGGTTATATTATTGTTACTTATGTAAGCGTCAGGCAGGATATCCCCCTTCTTGTATTTAGTATCCTCCTCTAGCTTAGACAGGTCATTACCCTGGTCGTCTAGTTGGAACTTTACTTTAGCCCCCTTAACCTGTATGTCTTTAGGAACCTTTGCTACGTACTGTCCTCCCATAGCAGAACGTGAAGCCAGAGGTTTAGTTCTTTCTCCTAACGGAGTTTGGTTTGCTTCAAGTGAGGCAGGCTTTGCATTTGGGTATACTTTTCTTACGTCAACAGCCTTGTCAAATACCATCAATGGTTTCCCTGGGATCGCCCAAGGATAAGCTGGGTGGTACCCTGGGTCTCCTTCCTTTAACTTAAAAGGCTTCGCCCCTTTCTCAAACTCTATCGCTGAGACAATGTCTCCATACCCCACACCTTTTAGAGATGGGTCATTAACTACCTCAGATATATTTGTTGGTACACTTTTTAAAGGAGTAAAAGGAGAGATGTTAAACTTTTCATACGACTCTTTGCTTAAAAATGTTTTGGCAAAACTCCCTCGTTGCTCAAAATTGAGAGGAGACAATAAGGTTTGAAGTTCTTCTAGACTACTTATCTGACTCGGTAGCCCTTTCTTTTTCAGGCCCTTTGCTACCGTCGTTAGCTTTAACTTTCTGTTGATATAGTTAATCATCTCTTTTGGAGACGCACCATTCTCAATAGCATATGCCACCTCAGCGTTTAGGTAGTCATAGAACTGCATGTTCCCCGTGATTCCGTCAGGGGCCTGGGACATTACAAGGCCTACCCCATCGCTGTTGTTTGCTTTGTTAATAATTTTATTTGCAGAGTCTTCTGTTGAGAATACCCATGCCGCATTACTCCCTTGAGACTGAGCCCCGTAAGGGTATAAGAACCCTCCGTCAAACTTAAACTCAAGACCAGAGGGGCTCTTCACTGTACCGTAGGTGGCTTGGTCAGCTGCAAAAACAAATGCGTCTGTTCCACTTAAGTCATTGACAGATCCTCTCTTGATATTGTCCATATCAATCCCACCCCTATCTAAGTTAAATTTAGTTTTCGTTTTTAAATCTATAGATGGTCCATCAGAGTCTGGGATGTTTGTAGGGATAGGTCCTTCGGCATCCTCAACGGCCTCTCCTGGTACTACTTCTCCTCCTTCCAATTGAAACTTAGGGCCTGACTCTTGAGCTACACGGTTTAATGCATTCTCAATCTCAACCTCAGACCTACCATCCATGCTACCTATAGCGTCCATCTTAGCCTTAAGGTCAGCCTTCACCTCCTGTTGTACTTTTACTAAGTACTCATCCTTCTGCTCCTCAGTCATGTTCTCCATAACTGCAGGGTCTACTATAACTGTAGAGTATACAGCGGATGAACCTCTACTTCCTTTTAATCTGTTCCCGAAGCTATCCTTAATTGCCCTAGCCTGAACTAGAATCTCACCTTCTACTGCAGGAGAAACCTCTACTGTCTTTCTAAGTAAGCCTTGCTTCTTAGTTACAGCTTCCTTACCTTTCTTCTCTGTGATTATAACTGACTGTCCGTCAGCGTAGTCATCTGCTTGGTCGTGTCTTTGATCTAGACCACCACGGTATATACTAGTCTTCGATGGCTCGTTAGATTGGTACTTGTATCCGTTACCTAGGTTAGTACTACCAATGATTGTACTCTTAGGTGCAGGAGGTGCCTCTTCAACAACAGGTGCCTCTTCAACAACAGGTGCCTCTTCAACAACAGGTGCCTCTTCAACAACAGGTGCCTCTTCAACAACAGGTGCCTCTTCAACAACAGGTGCCTCTTCAATAACAGGGGCCTCTTCAACAACAGGGGCCTCTTCAACAACAGGGGCCTCCTCTTTAGCGGAGGTATCCTTCTTCTTAGGTGCTACCTTCTTTTTTGGAGCAGCCTCTTCAGCTCTCGCTTTAGGAGCCACCTTCTTATCAACTGGTTTAACATATTGTTCTAAAGTTTCTAAGTCAGAATCTGTAATCTCTTCTCCCGATATAGTCTTGCGGGCTATAGTATTTAATAGGTCTATGACGGCCTGGTTCTTAGACGCGGCATCTCCTTTGTTGCTGAAGACTCTGTCTAAAACAGTTTGGCTTAACCCTAAAGCTTTAGAGATCTTCTTGAGCCATGTAACGATCGCACTCTTAGTCTCAGAGTTTGCCTCAGAGTAATGCTCTGCTAGTATAGCAGTAACCTCCGCCAGCTGCTCCTCGTTTAACACCTCTATAAAACCCTTTGACTCCTTGTTCGCTTCCTCTATCTGCTCAAGAAGAGAGTCTAGTTTAGCTTGGCCCTCAGGCGTTGAGTTAATGCCCTGTGCTTCAGCTAGTTGATTGTACTCGCTTTGTAAAGAAGCCGCTCTCTCACCCGCCTGTTGAGAAGCCCTCTCATATAAGAGCCTAAATTTCTCAAGTCTGTTGAGGATATCTTTATCTGTAATGCTATTCATCACAGCCTCTAACATGTCCTTAGTTGCCATTTGAATACGTGAATCCGTACCTAGCTTTTCGCTTAGGACGGCATGGAATATCTCGTGCGATATAGTTCCTAGGGTAGCGGTTGAAAGGTTTATATGTATGGTATTATTTTTATACATTCCCTTACCTCTTCCCCCTAATTTCTTATAGCTTTCAGGAGAGCTATGTAAGACTATCTTAGTATCAGGAAGGATCTTAGCTAAAGCTCTCGCGGATGTGTTAGCGATCTTAACTACAGCCCTCTCCAGTAGAGACCTCTTTTTCTTAACAGTAGGATCTGAGACTATACCAACGTTAGCCTCCAACTTCTCTACCTCTAGCTCCGTACCGTCAGGAGTCTCTATCGTAGTCTTCCCCCCTACCTCTATAGTCTCGTCTGTCGAGCTCTCCCCTCCGAAGAGACTCTCAAGTATTGCTATCTCCTCTTGCTCCGAGGTATCCTCACCCGTGACGTCCGTAGTTTGTTTGGTGCCGTCCTGGGTAGCACCCCCGTCGGCGTCTCCGCCTCCCATCTCTTGGCCATCTCTGGCTTGTTTTGGTGCATCCACCTTCTCTGTGCTTGACTTTTGAACGGCATCTTGTTTTTGTTTTATTAGTTCTTGTCTTACTGATTCTATCTCTTCTGATGTTGTAATATCTCCCGATCTTCCGTCCTCCTTTTGGCGCTTTTTTATCTCATTTAAAACCTCCGCATCCGTCACCTCTACGTCTGCCTCAGTATTTGTTGTAGATGATGAGTTAACAGCGTCTCGTCTTTGTTTATTTAGTTCTTGTCTCTTTTTTTCTATAACCTCACGGGTTCTTGCAATAGCCGACGGCTTCCCTGTCATCTTCTCCCTAATAGCATCATCTGCTTCAAGGGCCTCAATCGCCTCTTTAGTAGTCGCCTCTTTTATTGTAGGGGTAGAGACCTCTTCGCCTATCTCTTTTAGGCTCTCGTTGATAGCGTCTATCTCCGCCTGCTGTTTAGTTACAAGCTGCTTATCTGAAGCGTCTACCTGCTTCTGTAGTTTTGCCCTACGTACTAGAAAGCCTAACGCTTTTTTCTTTTGGTCTCCCGTGTAGTCGCTAGGGATCTGAGACGCCATGCCAGCAAGAGTCTCTGCCTCCTGTAAGGCTCGCTTACCCTGAAGGGAGGTTAGTTCCCCTGATACTATCTTCTGCTTTATGCTCTCTATATATGCCTCTTTCAAAGGCCCCCCCTTCATAACCGCCTCGAAGGCCGCGAAAGTATCGTCAGAAACTGAATTTAAGTTTCCCCCGAAAGCACCAGACCATACAGCACCAGGTGCACCCATAGCAAAACCTCCTATAGCCTCTGCCGCACCCGCCTCTATTACCTGACTTATGCCCTCTCCAAGACTCTCAGGGGTCTGAAATAAGTCCTGGCCCTTTACCGCGTTGTAGATATCTTTTAGCACTATGTCGGTCACCTCTTGTAAGGCCCCTGTCTCAGCCTCCGCAAGACCAGAAGACACCAGCTTTGCCAAGAATCTCGCCCCTCCGCTCTCTATCTCGTACTCTACAAACTCAGCAAAGGTTCTTGTAGTAGAGGATACCCCAAACTTTTTTAGCGCGGAAAGAGTAAACGCTGATATTGTGGATGTTCCACTGATAGATTTTACTAGGCCCACCCTCTCTAGTGCACCAGCAACGATACCTATAGGTACCGCGATAGATAGCTTCTCAAACTCACTGACACCCTCAAAGAGGGGGTTGTTCTCCGTCTCTTCGTTTACCATGTCTACGCCCTGAGCTACGAGGCCCCAGAACCCCCCCGCCATAGCAGGGAGAGAAGAGGCTACTCCGTACAGAGCGCCCTCTACAAAGCCTGCTGAGTCTGTGTATTCTTTCGATGTGCCTGACCCATAACTCTGAGACACCGCAGTTCCCCGCTCACGTATTAATCTTTGTATTCCCTTACGATCTTGAGACATAAAGCCGCTTGCCGCCTGAGAAAATTCATTAACCTCTCCCCCCCCTCTATCTAAACCCTTAGCACTTTTAGCCCACTCATCTGCTGTTTTAGTCCCTTCTAGCACAGCATAACCAGCTGCAATTGCATCTACTCCTGTGCCATATACCGTAGAAAACATCTTCCCAAACCCTTCTCCGACAGCATTTACTGCCCCCCCGCCAAAACTTCCTTCTTCCGATCTCATCTCCAAGTACTCTCCTACCAGGCGGTCGAGTTTTCTCCCTCGAAGCTTCATGCCTTTTATCGCCCCCTCAATCTCACCGCCTTCTTTTTTAAGGGTCTCAGATTCTGCCAGCCACTGGTCGTATGCTTCCTGGTTTCTAGCTAGCTCTGCCTGGGTCATTCTAGAGAACCCCTTGCCCAGTTTATCTGAAGCTATTTTTTTCTCAGTAAAGTCTTTTATATTTTCCTTCAGGGCTTTCGTGTCCACCTGTATGATAACCATCCTCTCCTCATAGTCTCTCTTCCCGAGTATCTTTCTCTCATAACCTTTAGCCTCTGACTCTATTCTACCTAGCGCCGCCGCATAAGGTTTATTCTTCTGCATAAAATTCAGTAACTTCTTAGTCTCTGACGCGTCTTTATCGGCCGTCCAGTTATCTAAAGAAATTTCTATAGTCTCTACCCCAAAAACCCCATCTGGGGATGTCACTTTCATAAAGTCTCCTGACGCCCCTGTCTCCTCAAACTTAAAACCATAATCTGCGAAGTGGTAATTCATTTCACCGACCACCTCTTCCTCCTCTAGGTCAGCGATATTACCTCCTGCTACATAGTCTTTATCTCTAAAGTTTAATCCTAGCTTATTCTGTTGCTCATGCTGTCTATTACTTAGTATATCTAAGGACCTGTCGAAAGGACTTCTCTGATCTCTATCCGATGCGTTTTTGGCCAACGTTGCCGCCAACCTTTCTTCATAATCAAGTCCTGACTCTCCAGCTATAGGGGCTAGACTCAATGGAAGCTCAGCTTCGGTAATAGTATCGTCATCCTCCCCCTCATAAAAAGAGCCCCCCTCAGCAAAAGCATCTGCCCAAGGCGGAGCATTGGCAGCAGCGGCAGCGGCAGCAGCGGCTTCTGCTTCTTTTTTTTCCCTGGACCATCTTTTATTTCGAGCCTGAACCTTAGCTTCCCTCGCTATATCCTCTGGGGATTGGGGCCCCTTCATCTTTTCTATATGCCTCTGTGCCTTCAGCGACATTTCCCTATCCTTGAAATACCTCTGGGTATCTGATAATTCGAATATCTTGTCTACGCCCTTAAGCTGCTCCTGCAGATTGAACTTCTTCAAAGAGAGGTCTTCAGGGATATAATTCTGAGGGGGTGTGTACCCGTCCTCTTCATCTAGTAGAAATTTTAGCTGATCCCATTTCTCCTGATCCAGTTTCTCCATAACCTCTTCAGATGGCATATAATCATCATACTCTGGCGGATCGGAAACATCCAATGAGCCAGACTCTGCCTGAGGTTGCGATACTGATTCCGTATCTTCCTCCACCACAGTGGAATCGGAAGTTCCATCTTTTTTTTTTAATGAATCATCTACGTAGATTGAATTAAACTCTTCCAAATCTGCAAAAGCTCCATCTTTTACTAAGGAGAAAAGCTCTTCTCTACTTGCTTCTAATGCAAATGCGTCAAACTCTTCTCGTGAAGAGAACGCTCCGTCTTTCATTAACTCAAATAAATCGTCAAACATTATTATTGTGCGTTAAATATTTCTATAGCGGCAACTCTATCCACACTATCCTCCTCCATTATCTGTGTTATAGTCCGTTTTGGAGTCTCCCCCGAGTTTTCCTCATCTTTAGCCAACCTAACTTTTAACTCCATCTCTTTTAGCTTTTGCCATATCTCCCCAGGGGAGTCATCGCCTTCTAACACCATAGGGTCTTGAACCTCTCCGTTAATCGTGACGGTCATGATTTTATCATTTACTACTAATCCTACACCTCCCAATTTCTCTGGGTTCCAGTAGGAAGTTATAAGTTGGTTATAGGCGTCTGCTAGCTCTGCGTCTGTCTTCTGAAAACTCCAGTATCCTCCATCAACAGTAGACCCTAACTGTTCTGTGAGAAAATCCTGAGGGTTTGGACTGTCTGGGTCAGCTCGGTTTATACCGCGATTGTACATTGGGGCTCGCATTGCTGGCTCACTCCTATACGTAGTGAAAGGAATTGGATTGAAATCTCCAAGATTTACAAGTTGTGCCTTGAATTTCTGACGAACATTTGGCGAATCAATTCCCAAAGCGTCCGCAAAGTTCTGTGCAATAACATCATCAGGTAGCTGCGTTGTGCCGTCAGCTTCGTATACTGCAACGGGCTTAGTCGTATTATTCTCAAACTTAAATATAAATCCTTCAGCTGTTCTCTGGAGTCCGCCTGCTGCAATTCGAGGGTCTCCCTCTTTCATATTGTCGTTAAACATATTCACTACGGCTCCACCAACAGATCTCCCAAGGGCTACTTCTCCACTAAACATATCTTTAACATTATCCGCGTCAAGCGTAAGAACATCGTCTTTTATATCGTCTACGCCCTGAGCTATCCTTAGCTTTTCATCAACAGTCTCTCTAGCCTGCGATCGGCTGCCTGACTTTGTTTCTTTAGAGTCTACCTGTCCCTCTATAGTGGTTCTGATATACTCTTTCGCTATGTTTTCTTGCTCCTCCGTAAGGACGGGCTGCATAAGTCCACGCTTATCTGGCTCCATTAAGATTATATTCCCCCCCTGCTCACTAGGGTTTCGAGTATATTCATACCCCCCTACGTTATCCACTAGGATACTTAGTGTCTGGCGTTCGTTAGCTGTGTACTTATCTATAATACCTGTGAGATATTTCTGATATCCAGGAGCTTCCCTTGCGTCCTCGAGCTGCTGTACCCTGCTGCCATATGCTCCAGGAGCCCACGTAGAGTCTATAAACACTGCCATACGATCCACGTCAGGCGCGATGTCTAGGTTCAAATCAATCTTATCTATCTGGTCGTTTATACGCACGTTCATAGAGTTGACGTTTACATACTTAGATCTATCAGGCTCTCCGTTAGGGAGCAAAGGGATCTGGCCGTCTTCATCTAGCTCTATAACGCTCATGTCCCCTGTCTGTGGGTCTACAAAAGTAGATACGTTCTCTAGGTTTCCAAAGGCCTCGTTCTGTTCGTTCAGCCACCACTCCGCAGCGCTTGACTCCCCCGCCTCTAGTCTCTCTCTCGCCTTCAGATCCGCCGCGTTCCAGTTCTTTATTGCCCCATCAAAATTAGACCACTGATCCTTTTGGTTCTGTAGTCCTACCATATAGTCTGTTGGATCAATTTCTCCAGCTTTCAGTAAGTCATTCTGCATCATAAGGTAAGACGCACTTTGGTCAGACCCCCTTAGAGCCAGCTCCCCGAGCTGTTTGTTATCTACGGGGTCAAGAGTCCTTAGTTCTTTAAGAATCTTCTGGGTATCAGACTCCATTTGTGACCTTTTGTTTGCCCGATCCTCACGGATTTTCTTTAGGTCAGTCGTTATAGTTTCCGCCGCATCCGCCCAGTTTACCTGTGACTTATTGACGTCCCTCTCCGCGTATACTTTATATTTATTTGGATCTACAGCCATGTTAATAATTATTAATAACTAAAGCCGACACGACCTCCTAAGCTATTGTTTTGTAAATATTGGTTATACCCAAAGCCTGATCTCTGTTGTAAAGATTGTCCAGAATATGGGTCCGTTATAGAGTTTAACATTGGGGTTTGTAAAGGAGAAGTCCCTTGGTATCTAGGGTCCATAAGTAAGCTTTTAGGTGACGCTAATGCTGTCTCACCAGTCTTATTAGTCTTCTTATAAAGAGCCTGACCCTCCGCGTATGCGTTAGCACCCTGACCCAAAGCAGTCACCGCGTTAGTCATAGCTGCCGTTCTAGACTGTTGTGCATCACGCGCTCTGAGGTTGGCGTCTGATGCCCCAGCTACACGCATTGATGCTATCTCGTCCCGTATATTTTCCTTCGACTGTATCTTTAGTTTTTCTAAGTCAGTAAGCTCCTGACCCATAGAGATACGCCTCTGCTCTGCGGAGTCCTGACCCAACTGAGTTACTGCTCCAAGGGAACCTCTCTGGTCCCCCTCTCTTATAGCCTGTATAGACTGGTTCTGTAGAGCGACATTCTCTTTAGAGGCCGCCTCGAAAGCGTCAAGAGGAACAGTGAGCTCCTCCATATAGTCTTTTTTAATGTTCTTCTCTGCCTCTTCCATAAGATTCTTCGCGTCTGTTTCTGCGTTCTGTGCGGCTGTCTTCGCCTCTGCCGCCTGCTTGAAGGACATGCCCGCCCCTATTGCGGATGTAGTAAGGCCTATTATTGTTGCTGTTGCTAATGCCATTATTAAAATACTTTTATCATTTCAGATGAGTATGTTGCGCCCTCCTGGAACCCTATATTTTTATATATATTTATCAAAGGTTTATTTTTTATAAGAGCGTACACATATTTTTTACCTAAAGACTGAGCCTCATCAGTGATCGTCTTAACTAATAGGTTAAGTGCGTTACGTCTATTCTCTCTATCCTTATACTTTAAATCAGAAATAATCCAGTCACACCAAACAGCTTTAGAGTTGGTAAGATACATAAAACCAGCACATATAGGGGTGTCCCCATCATATACCATATACCCTCCCGTCCCGTCCTCAGGTAAAAAGTCTTTAGACGGGGGCTCCCATCTCCAGTCTCTCCACCACTGACACAGAGTTTCTTCGTAGTCAGAGGGCTTAAGTGGAACTATAATTAATTTCATTCCCCCAAAGATACAAAAGTTTTACGGATAACTTTGCATAACATCTGCCCCAACAGCAAATAATTCC
>Ga0302137_1001237_pt1 | contig 11514 bp, 10 predicted proteins | sample CBN3_SCM_MG_FD_203127 | JGI IMG/M metagenome (GOLD analysis project Ga0302137, IMG submission 203127) | Marine microbial communities from Western Arctic Ocean, Canada - CBN3_SCM | ecosystem: Environmental > Aquatic > Marine > Oceanic | place: Canada: Western Arctic Ocean | collected 2017-09-15 | reverse complement strand
ATTATGAATAATAAGGGTAAATTGGTATCACTTTATGGAAAGATTAAGGTTAATGAATGGGGTGGACGAAGAATCCCACAATTTCATATTGAAGATATAGGTGCAGAAATTAAGTAATCATTGATTGATTTTAAATAATTTCAAATATATAAGAGTTTTTTTAGGTCCCTTCGTCTAGCGGTTAGGATATCTGGTTTTCATCCAGAAGATCACGGGTTCGAATCCCGTAGGGACCGCCATACCTTAAACTTTATAACAATTTTCTCTAACTGTTTATTTAAATCTTAAGAGCTTTTTCAATTACTTTAATAAACCTTTTAGACGATGGTTTTGTTAAAGGTGTATATCCACCAATCGCATTACCATTCTTATCTATTATAATCTTATGAAAATTCCACCTTGGTACACCATCTAACCAACCCAACTCATCTTTAGTCCAGTCAAAAAAAGGATGCGAACCTTTGCCATTAACAATTTCTTTAGAAGTCATAGGAAAAGTTATATTAAAATTAGTTTCACAAAATTCTTTTATCTCATTTTCCTGTCCAGGTTCTTGTTTAGAAAAATCATTTGCTGGTATACCTAGAACTACTAGACCATCATCACCATAATTATCATACAGTGATTGCAAGCCATCATATTGGTAAGTAAAGCCACATAGACTAGCGGTATTAACAACTAAAATTGTTTTGCCTTTGTATTCGGATAAGTTAATTTGACTTTCACCATCAATAGATGTGAATGAGAAGTCGTATGCATTGATAGCCAAACTGTTTCCTCCAATGAGTAAAAATAATGTGATTAATATGTATCTGTAAAAATTAGTCATGTAGTTAAAATAAGGTTTATTTAGAAATTAACAAGTATATGTACATATATACTTGCAAAATACCCTATAGCAATAATTGGAGCCCACTTTAAGTGACCAAAAAAAGTATAATATCCCTTAGCTTGCCCCATTAAAGCAACACCAGCAGCCGATCCAATTGAAAGCATGCTTCCACCAACACCAGCAGTTAAAGTTGCTAATAACCACTGACTAACGGGCATTGTAGGGTCCATGCTTAATACAGCAAACATCACAGGAATATTATCAATAATCGCCGAAAGTATTCCTACAAGTATGTTTGCATTTGTTGCCCCTAAGTCAGTATACATAAATTTAGAAGCAAGTTCTAAATAACCAATAAGACCTAAACCACTAACGGATAAGATGACACCAAAGAAGAAAAGCAAAGTATCCCATTCTATGTGAGCGATATTATCTAAAACATCATATGGCTCAGCAGCATTTTCATTTATTTTGATATAGTAACCAAAGAATAAAAGATAGGATAGCCCAGTCATCATGCCAAGAACTGGAGGCAGATGTAAGAAGTTGTGAAATGATACAGCTGTTGCAATTGTGAGTACTCCAAGCAATATTATAAATTTACCTCCAAATTTAATTTCTACATCTTTTACCTCAAGAGTAGGACGGTCGTTACCTACAAAGAAACTCATAATAACAGCCGGGATAATATAATTTACAACAGAAGGAATAATAAGCACAAAGAAAGCAAAGAATTCTACTTTGCCAGCTTGCCAGACCATTAAAGTTGTAATATCTCCAAAAGGACTGAAAGCCCCACCAGCATTTGCTGCAACTACTATATTTATACATGCCATAGAAATAAATTTCGGACTTGCCGATCCCACTGCCATGACAACAGCACACAATACTAAGGCTGTAGTTAGATTATCTGCAAGTGGAGACATAAAAAATGCAAGAACACCAGTAATCCAGAATAGTTGTCGATAATTAAAATTCTTCTTAATCAGCCATACTTTTAATGAATTAAATACATCTCTTTCTTCTAGAGCGGCAATATAGGTCATCGCAACAAGCAGGAAAAAAGCTAGCTCTGCATACTCTAAAAGTCCATGACGAAATGTTTCCTCAACAATCTCAACATGTGATGATCCGCCATAAGCTATTGCAATTATTGCCCAGATTGCTCCAGCAGCTAATATAACCGGCTTACTTTTTCTGAGATGAGTGAATTCTTCAGCCATTACAAAACCATAAGCAGTAACAAATATAATTAGTGATAAGATGCCAGCCCAGTGGTTTGTTAAGTTAATTGCATGTTCCATATTTTAATTGATTCTTATTTTTAATTTCGTCAGCAATTTATATGATATCACAAAATAAATGAAGCAATATATTAAAAAAAGTAACGCAACCGCTTGTGACTCTTGAATCTGATAACTTCCCATCAATCTAAACATTAATAATGATAAGGTGGAGAAATTATTAGTACCAAAAAAAGAAATAATAACTAAATCACTTGTTGAAATTACTGAAGTGACAACAAAAGCAGTAATTACTGGAATTTTGATTACAGGCCACTCAATAAGTATAAATCTCGTTAAACCTTTTAACCCTAAACTCTGACTAAGAAAGTCTTGTTCAAAAAAAATTTTATAAAAAGAAGATTTTATTAAACTGTACGAAAGGGGAATTGTAAAAACTGCATTGATTAAAATCACAATCCATAAACCTGGATTTAGAATTCCTAAATACTGTCTAAATAAAATAAAAAAACCACTACTTATTAAGACTGGAGAAAAAACTAGCAATAGATAGATATAAGTTTCAAATACAACGAAACGTTTTAATGAATTTTTTATAAAAATATTTTTCCCAAAAGAAAGTAAACCTAATGTTAATATTATAGACAATAATCCTGAAGCAACACTAATTATAAATGTATAAGTTAAAGCAATTAAAAAACTTTTTGAAAATGCTATTTTTAATAATTTTGGTGACTGTATACCGTCTAAAATTATTGTGACCAGAGGGGAGAATGCAAACATAATAAAAAGTAGTAATAGCAAATAATCAGGCAAATATCTTATTGAATAAGTATTTGTAACTGAGGCTCTATTTTCTGAAAGTGTAAAAAATGAAATTCTATTTTGAAATAAAAATATTAATAAAAAAACCAAGCATATAATTATTTGAATGAACGCTAAATTTATTGCTTTGGTAAAATCGTATTCAAATAACAAAGCTTGATATATAGATATTTCTAGTGTGGAAAAATTTGGTCCTCCGCCAAAAATAATTACAGGAGCAAAACTCATGAAACATAAAATAAAAACCATTGTAAGGATAGTTGGAAGTGTTTTTTTAATAGCTGGCCATTCTATAGTTTTAAATAATGCAAATCCTTCTAATCCATTATGCTTAGCTAAACTCCATTCATCATGACTTATATCTTGAAGTGATTGAAATATTATTCGAGTAACAAAAGGAAAGTTCAGTAGCACATGAGCAATAATAATGCCTAATATGCCATAAATATTAAGATCAAAAAATTCAAGAATGTAATTTAGATAACCAGAATTGCCATATATAGAAATTATACCTAGAACTATGATGATGGTAGGAAGAATAAATGTAAAAGATAAAAAATTAACCAGTGAGTTAATTCCATGAATATAACTATGTTTAAATAGTAAATGAGCAAATAATATTCCCATGCATACACTTACAATAGAAGAAATTATTGCCTGAAATATTGAGAATTTAATTACATTTAAATAGTAGGGTTGGTAGCTACTTAAAATAGAATTAAAATCATAATACAATAATATTGTTAATAACGGTGCTATTAAAGTAATAATAATTATTACCAATGAAAATAATGGAAAAATATTTTTATACAGAATAAATACCTATTCTGTTACTGGGAATTTAACCATTCGTTTATCCAATTTTTTTTTGATGCATGAACTAACTCTGGCCTTATAAGCAATTTATTATTTGATTGAGTGAGTTGTTTGTATGCCTCAGGTAGTTCAATATTTGTAACAGGATACATTATATTTTTTGTTGGAATTTCTGATTGAAATTCATTTGAAGATATAAAATTCATAAATTTTTGTGCAAGTTTAAAATTTTGACTAGATTTTAAAATTCCAGCAACTTCAATTTGCATATAGTGCCCTTCAGCAAAGCTTGCTGCTTTGTATTTATTGGTTTCTTCATACATAAGATGATACGCAGGAGATGTAGTGTAGCTTAAAACCATATCAGCCTCATTTTCTAAAAACATTCCGTAGGCCTCACTCCATCCAGGCGTATAAGTTATAATTTTATCATTAAGACTTTGCCATGCATTTGGAGAATCTTTACCGTAAATAGACTTTACCCATAACAGCAATCCTAAACCAGGAGTGCTAGTTCTTGGATCTTGAACAATAATTTTAATGTCATCTCTATCTATAAGTTCCGCCATAGATTTTGGAGGGTTTAATAATTTGGTATCATCATAAATAAATGCAAACTGTCCATAATCATAAGGAGTAAAATAATCATTTTTCCAATCTATGTTAAGCTCTGGATCAATAGCATGTTTTATGAATAAGTTAGTTTTTTCAGCATCTATTAAAAAATTTTGATCAAATCCAAGGACTATATCTGCATTTGATTGTGTTCCTTCTAATTGAATCTTGGTCAAGAGTGTTGCTGCATTGCTAGTGGCAATAAATTTAATTGTACAATCACAATTTTTTTCAAAAGCACTTTTAATCGAGGGACCAGGACCCCATTCGGCAGCAAAAGAGTCATATGTGTAAATAATTAATGTCTTGTTTTCTGCAAAAATATTTGATGATGTTAGCAGTAATAATATTACAGCTATTATATTAGATAAATTTTTCATTTTTATTCTTCCTCCGCTGGCATTATCCAGATCAGGTTAGTGGGTCGTTACTTTTATTAGTAACCTCTCAGCAAGTGCTCCCCAGGTTGATATATGTTACATATATTATATATTCTTTATCTCAAGTCGAATACAATAAAAAACATGAATCATTTGTTAGATAAAAATAAATATACTAAAGATTCAGATCCATCACCATTTTCAGAACTTAATGGCCCATTTTATACCCAAGTTATAAATGATAAAATATATAAAGGTTTTGAGGTTGCAAAGAAAAATTGCAATAAAGCAATGATTGCTCATGGTGGAATTCTAGTAGCTTTTGCAGACAGTGTTATGGGTTATACCGCATGGGAAAAAAATCAATTGCCTTGTTTAACTGCAAAGATCAATGGTAATTATATTGCACCTGCCAAAGAAGGTGCTTGGGTCTACGGTTACGCAGAGATAGTTAGAACTACTAATGAAATTACTTTTACAACATGCAAGTTGTTGATAAATGAAAAGGTTATATTTACAGCGGATGGGATCTTTAAAATTCTTATAAACAAAGAAGGCAAGAGTACTTCTTCTGCCTATCCTTTTTACGCAGATTAGTTTTTAGAAATAACTTTTTAACCTATTGCAGTATAAGAATATATTGTTTACATTCACCTTGATTTCGGGGCGTAGCGCAGTCTGGTAGCGCACCTGGTTTGGGACCAGGGGGTCGCAAGTTCGAATCTTGCCGCCCCGACCAATATTAAATTTCAAATTTTTTTAATTAAATTAGTTTAGAATCATTATAATTGTTCTATATTATATGATTAACTAATTTAAAGACGGAAAGTAATTTAGTATGAGCAATGAGACAGAGGGTAAATGCCCAGTAATGCATGGGGCACTAACTAGCAACGGTTCTAGTGGTACTTCAAATAAAGATTGGTGGCCGAACCAATTAAATTTAAATATTCTACATCAACATGATAGCAAATCTAATCCTTTAGGTGAAGATTTTGATTACAGAAAAGAATTTGAAAAACTAGATTATAAAGCTCTTAAAAAAGATCTAAATGATCTTATGACTGACTCTCAAGATTGGTGGCCTGCAGATTATGGACATTATGGAAGTTTTTTCATTCGACTAACATGGCATGCTGCTGGAACCTATCGAAGTACAGATGGTCGTGGTGGCGGTGGAACAGGTGCTCAACGTTTTGCACCCCTTAATAGTTGGCCTGATAATGGTAACTTGGACAAAGCTAGAAGATTACTTTGGCCAATCAAACAAAAATATGGAAAAAAAATTAGCTGGGCTGATTTATTTATACTTTCTGGAAATGTTGCTATTGAATCAATGGGTGGAAAAACTTTTGGTTTTAGTGGTGGGCGTTCTGACATATGGGCACCAGAGGAAGATATTCACTGGGGCATGGAGAAAGAGTGGTTAGAAAATAAACGATATAAAGGTGATCGAGAACTTGATAATCCTCTTGGTGCAGTACAAATGGGATTAATATATGTAAATCCACAAGGACCCGATGGCAATCCTGATCCATTAAAGAGTGCTGTAGATATAAGGGAAACATTCGGAAGAATGGCTATGAATGACTACGAAACGGTTGCCTTGATTGCTGGCGGACATACATTTGGTAAGGCGCATGGTGCAGGTGATGATTCACAAGTTGGAACCGAGCCTGAGGGCGCTTCTCTAGAACAAATGGGTCTTGGTTGGACCAGTTCGCATGGCTCTGGAAAAGGTGGAGATACAATTACGAGTGGTTTAGAGGGAGCTTGGACAGCAAATCCAACTCAATGGGACAATGGATATTTTGATTTGTTATTTGGTTATGAATGGGAACTTGGCAAAAGCCCTGCGGGTGCACAACAGTGGTTTGCAGTAAATCAAAAAGAAGAAGACATGGCACCGGATGCGGCAGATTCTTCTAAGCGTGTACCAACTATGATGGCTACTACAGATATAGCTATGAGAGAAGATCCAAGTTACAAGATTATATCTAAACACTTTCATGAAAATCCAGAAGAATTTGCAGACGCATTTGCAAGAGCTTGGTTTAAATTGCTTCATAGAGATATGGGTCCAAAAAACAGATACATGGGCCCAGAAGTTCCTGAAGAAGAACTAATTTGGCAAGATCCTGTGCCAGCAGGCAATTTAAGTTATGATATTGATCATGCAAAAACAAAAATTTTAGATTCTGATCTAACTATTCAGGAAATGGTAGAAACAGCCTGGTCTAGTGCTTCTACTTATAGAGGTACAGATATGCGCGGTGGAGCAAATGGTGCTCGTATTCGTCTTTCTCCTCAAAAAGATTGGGATATTAATAAGCCTAAACAGCTAAGTAAAGTTTTAGGTATTTATGAGTCTATCTCTAAAGACACAGGAGCATCTATTGCTGATATAATAGTACTTGCAGGTAATGTAGGAATTGAAAAGGCTTGTAACATTAAAGTACCTTTCGCGCCTGGAAGAGGAGATGCATCTCAAGACCAAACAGATGCAGATTCATTTTCAGCACTGGAACCAGTATCAGACGGATTTAGAAATTATCATAAAGCTGGTTTAAATGTTACACCGGAAGAGATGATGTTAGATAAGGCTCATTTGTTAGGATTAACAGCCCCAGAAATGACAGTGCTTATGGGTGGCATGAGATCATTAGGTATAAGTTCAAATGGCTATGGTTTATTCACCAAAAATCCAGATGAACTTTCTAATGACTACCTTGATATATTGTTAGACATGTCAGTTGAATGGAAGCCCAATGGAACGGGCAACTCTTATGAGGCATTTACTCGAAATACTAAAGACAAAGTAAGATCAGCTTCTAGGGCAGACTTGGTATTTGGATCAAACTCTCAATTAAGAGCGCTAGTTGAAGTGTACGCAGAGAGTGACTCTAAAAATAAGTTTATAAATGACTTTATTTCAGCATGGAACAAAGTAATGAATGCAGATCGTTTTGATTTAGATTAAAACTTTCAATCATTGAGTTCTTGTCAAATTTTTATAGAATAGCATCTATGACTACTCCGTTAAAATCAGGATTTCGAATGCCTGCCGAATGGGAGGAACACGAGTGCTGCTGGATGCAATGGCCTACAGAGTCTTTTCCTTCTAATGCAACACCATCTTGGTCACATTTTGATCTAGAAAAAGCCAGAATAGCATGGGCGAATGTAGCAAATTCAATAAACAGATTTGAACAATTAAAAATGATTGTTCACCCAAATGATTATCAAAGTGCTTTAAAATTACTTGGTCAAAATGTGAAAATTATAAAAACACCAATTGACGACGCATGGTGTCGTGACTCAGGTGCTATTTTTCTTTTGAATAATAAAAATCAGCTAGCAGGAGTTGACTCTGATTTTAATTGTTGGGGTTATAAAGAAAATTTTGAACGGGATGATAAAGTTGCAAAATTTATGATCAATGAGTCTAATGCAATTTATTTTAAAAATAATATGGTCTTAGAAGGAGGCTCTATTCATGTGAACGGTAATGGAACACTTATTACAACTGAACAATGTTTACTGCATGAAAATAGAAACCCTAATCTTTCAAAAAATGAAATTGAAAACAATTTAAAAGAGTATTTTGGGGTGACTAAGATTATTTGGTTAAAACATGGTACCGATGAAGGTACTAATGGACACATTGATAATGTTGCTTGTTTTACAGATCAAAATACTGTCTTAGCTATGACATGTTCTGATAAAGATGACACATACTATGAACTTTTATCTGAAAATTTGGATATATTAAAATCATCGGTCGATCAGGATAATAATCCACTTAAAATTGTTGAAATTGAAATGTCAAAAAAAAGATTCATCCCTGGAGATGATGAGCCAAGCTCATATATTAATTTTTATATAGCGAACGGTGCAATAATCCTTCCTTTCTTTGGAGATGATGTGGCTGATCAAAATGCTATGAATATAATTAAAGCGCAATTCCCAAATAGACAAATTGAAAGCCTTAATGGACATGATATACTGATGGGCGGTGGAAATATTCACTGTATAACACAACAACAACCAAAGGCGGCGTCATGAGAGAAGTAACTTTTGCAGCAACCCAAATGGCTTGTAGCAATAATCCGAAAGATAATATAGATCAGGCAGTTAATTTAATTGAACAAGCGGCAAAAAAAGGGGCAAATGTTATCTTGATTCAAGAGCTATTCGAACATCAATATTTTTGCAAAGATCAAAAAGAAGAATTTTTTAATTTAGCCGTTCCTTTTAAAGATAATCCAACAATTAATTTGATGTCAAAAGTTGCTAAAGAAAAAAACGTAGTACTTCCAGTAAGTTTTTTTGAAAAAGCTAATAAAGCCTACTTTAACTCTGCGGCAATGATTGATAGCGATGGAACCATTTTAGGTAAGTATCGAAAGTCTCACATACCCGATGGCCCTGGTTATCAAGAAAAATTTTATTTTAATCCTGGTAATACTGGGTTTAAAGTTTGGGATACTAAATTTTGTAAGATTGGATTAGGAATTTGTTGGGATCAGTGGTTCCCAGAGGCAGCAAGAATTATGGCTTTACAGGGCGCTGAAGTTCTTTTATATCCAACAGCTATTGGTGGAGAACCAGATGATGACTTTGACAGTTCTGATATGTGGCAAAAAGCAATGATTGGTCATTCTGCCACTAATCAAATCCCAGTAGTTGCATCAAACAGAATTGGTACAGAGAAGGGTATTGAAATTTCAAATTTTTTCTACGGAAGGTCTTTTGTTACTGACTATACAGGAAACATTGTTGCAGAGGGCTCTAGAGATAAAGAGGAAATTTTATTAGCCACTGTTGACTTAGATAAAGCAGAAAGTCTTCGACGCGTGTGGGGAAATTTTCGTGACAGAAGAACGGATTTGTACAAAACATTGCTAGACTTAGATGGTTCAGAATTATGATTGTAAAAATTTATAAACCTGCAAAAACTGCAATGCAGTCCGGAAAAGCAAAAACAAGACTTTGGCATTTACAGGTTACGGATGATAGCAACCAATCACAAGATCCTTTAATTGGTTATCATGGTGGTTCAAGCACAAAAAATCAGGTCAAACTTCAATTTGATACTCAAGAAGATGCAATAAACTTTGCCAAATCTAAGAATTACGATTATGAAGTCATTGAAGCGTCTGCTAGGAAGGTTATAAAGAAATCTTATGCAGATAATTTTAAATAATAATGCGCCCGTAGCTCAGGGGATAGAGCAACTGCCTTCTAAGCAGTGGGTCCGAGGTTCGATTCCTCGCGGGCGCACCATTATTTCACTCTTAATTTTAATTTTATCATTTTTAGTAAACCCAACTATTTTAAGAGCGGAAGAGCCTTTGGAATTATTTTTAGGTGGGAATGAACAGCAAGCAATCAATCTTTGGAAACAAGAGTCTAAGTTGGGAGATATTAATTCAATGTATGCCCTTGGAATTATTTTTTATGACTCAGACGTAACTGGTCTTTGCCAAAGAATAGAAGATATCCTTTGTAAATCTAACTTTAAATCAGGCGTTAAATATTTTAAGATGGCTCATGACGCTGGTGATGTAAGAGCAACTTATGCTTTAGGTGAGCATTATGATTATTTTCGTAAATATAAAAAAGCATTTAATTTCTATTTGAAGGCCGCACTTGAAGGTGTGCCTGAAGCTCAATTTAATACTGCCAGTATGTACGAACATGGAGAGGGTACCAAGCAAGATACAGTTCAGGCTGTCAGATGGTACTTACAATGTAACGAAACTAAGCTATGTTTACAAAAAGAAAAAGGCATATCAGATCTCATTGATCAAATTTCAATTGAAGAACTTGATTTTGCAAAATCACTTCTTGTTATAGATCAAACTCCAATAAATATAAGGCTTTCAAGCGTTTCAATCGAAAAATAAGTATCTACACAAGATGTAGTGGACTTACTAACAGTCACTACATGATATTGTTTAAAGAGTGCGATTTATTTGTTTGGTAATTAAACATACATGTGCTTAAATTGAGATTAACGTTTTAATTTAATTAAATTATAGAAAAGGAAATATGATATGAAAATATTAAAAATATCAGCCCTTCTAGCATTAGTTTCATTTTTTACCGCACCAGCAATAGCTGGTACTTTGGAAGATGTACAATCTAGAGGCTATGTAAAATGTGGTGTTACTACAGGTTTACTTGGCTTTGCTGCTCCTGATGATTCAGGTAAGTGGTCAGGTTTTGACGTAGACGTATGTCGTGCCGTAGCCGCAGCTGTGCTTGGAGATTCAAGCAAAGTTGAATTTACAACAACAACAGGTAAAACAAGATTTCCAACTCTTGCGTCAGGTGAAATTGATGTATTAGCTAGAAACACAACATGGACTTTTAGTCGTGATGTAAATCTTGGTTTTGAGTTTGTTGGTGTTAACTACTATGATGGTCAAGGCTTTCTTGTACCTTCATCTTTAGGTGTTAACTCAGCTACTGAATTAGATGGTGCTTCTGTTTGTATTCAAACTGGTACTACTACTGAATTAAACTTAGCTGACTTTTTTAGAATAAACAATATTAGCTACGAAGCAATTCCAGTTGAAACCAATGATGAGTCTCGTGAGAACTTATTTGCAGGTAGATGTGATGTTTATACAACTGATGCATCTGGCTTAGCAGCAACTGCTGCTCAAGCTGACAACCCAGCTGATTGGATTCTACTTCCAGAAATCATTTCTAAAGAACCTTTGGGACCACTTGTAAGACATGGCGACCATGTTTGGGGTGATATCGTTCGTTGGTCTTTAAACACAATGGTTAT
>Ga0302137_1001230_pt1 | contig 11543 bp, 9 predicted proteins | sample CBN3_SCM_MG_FD_203127 | JGI IMG/M metagenome (GOLD analysis project Ga0302137, IMG submission 203127) | Marine microbial communities from Western Arctic Ocean, Canada - CBN3_SCM | ecosystem: Environmental > Aquatic > Marine > Oceanic | place: Canada: Western Arctic Ocean | collected 2017-09-15 | reverse complement strand
GAAGCAAGCGATGGCGGAGCATGACGCAGTGTTTGGCGGCGAGTTGTCAGGTCACTTCTACTTTGCCGAGAACTTCAACGCGGATTCAGGCGCGATGGCCTTTGCTGCTGTGGTTTCAGCGATCTTGGAAGACGGACGCCCGCTTAGTGAAATCATCGCCGGTGCACGGCGGTACTGCCAGTCTGGCGAGATAAACTTTGAAGTTGAAGACAAGGCCGCCGCGATGGAACGCCTTGTTGATGCGTTTCCCGATGCCCAGGTGCTGCGACTAGACGGCGTGACAGTTGATCACGGCGATTGGTGGTGCAACGTGCGGGCGAGTAATACCGAGCCACTGCTGCGGCTCAATCTCGAGGCAAGCAGCGAGCAAGCCGTCGCCGAGCACCTTGCCAGCGTCGCGCCGCTCTTGGGGACGCGGGTAGAGCATTGAGTGTCGCCGCGCGGCCACGCCCTATTCGCCTGGAATTGAAGTAATCACGCCGCTCCAAGGGCTCGAGGCTGTGGCGTAGAGTTTCTTTCCGATTCGGCCGGCTCGGTAGCCGTAGTAGCCGGCGTCGCAAGCGAGCCGCATGCCGGTGGCCATCGCGACTGCATCTGTTGCGTGGGCGATGCCTGTGTTCAGTAGCACGCCGTCGGCGCCGAGTTCCATGGCAATGGTGATGTCACTCGGCGTGCCGACGCCAGCATCGACGACAAGCGGGTAGTTCGGATCGCCGCCATGTTCCGGGTCTTTTAGCAGGTCGCGAATAATTCGGATTGCAGCGGGGTTGGCAATGCCGCGGCCACTACCGATGGGGCTTCCAGCGGGCATAACGCTTGCAGCGCCGGCATCTCGAAGCCTGACGGCCATGATGGGGTCATCACTTGAGTAGCAGAGGACGCAGAATCCATCGGCGACGAGTTCCTTGCATGCCTCAAGCGTGCCCACTGGATCAGGCAGGAGCGTCGCGCGGTCACCGAGAACTTCAAGCTTGACCCAGTCAGCTCCTGGATTGCCAAGCTGCTCAAGGAGATCGCGTCCAAGCCGAGCGACTCGAATGGCATCTGTTGCATCAAAGCATCCGGCGGTGTTTGGCAGAATGGTGTACTTGTCAAGGTCGAGGTAGTCCAGCAGCGACCGGCCTTGGTCATCGAGCAGCCGCTCTCGCCGAACCGCAACAGTGACAGCGGAACATCCGCTTGCGTCGAGCGCATGTTGCATGACCTCGTACGACTCATACTTTCCTGTGCCAACGATCAGCCTGCTGCTGAGCGTGAATGGCCCGATAGTGAGAGGAGTTATTGCGGTATCGAGCGTGGGTGTTGTCATGCGTGTTGTGCTCACCCGCCACCAACGAGGGTGACGATTTCAATGGAATCTCCGGACTCAACTTGGACATCGCTGCGTGTTCGCCACGGGACCAGTGTTCCATTGCGTTCGACAGCGCATGGCGTCTTGGCCTTGCCGATGACATCAAGTAGATCAGCCACAGTAAGTGGTCCCTGGAGGTCCATCGGAGTGTTGTTGACGTCGATCTTCACAATAGACGATGGTAACGTCAGTGCAGCCACATCATCAGCGCTGTGATGATGATGAATACTGGAATCAGCACCGGAATGCTGTATCGGATGATATATCCGAAGAAGGAAGGCATTCGAATGCCACCTTGCTCGGCAATTGCTTTGACCATGAAGTTTGGCCCGTTGCCGATGTAGGTCATGGATCCCATGAATACGGCGCCGAGGGAGATCGCGATGAGCCGAGTCTCTGAGATCCAACTGCCGTTCATGAGCTCGAGCGCGCCTGGAGCGCCAGGCTCAGTGCCAGCCTCCGCGAGTTTGAAGAAGACGAGATACGTCGGGGCATTGTCAAGCACGCTTGAGAGGCCACCGGTGATCCAGAAGTACATCCAGGTTTCGGTGAGGGCGGCGGCGATGCTGTCGCCTTGCGCCTTGAGCACCGCAAGCGGAACCTGCATTGCAATGAAAATGCCCAGAAAAAGGGCAGCGACTTCAATAATTGCGCCGTAGTTAAATTGGTTCGCCTCACGGACACTTCGGCGAGTCGTAATAAGCGAGAGCACGACGAGTCCGAGCATGCCGAGTTCTCGAAGGAAGTCAAAGGCGATAATCTCAGTGCCAGGAATTGGCCGCCCCGGGCTAATCACCGCGACACAGATGACAACGCCAGCGAGCCAGAGGATGTTGATGCTGCCCTGCATCGACATGGGCTGCACATTGGCCTTATCAAACACTTTGGCAGCTGGCGGTTCTTTGGCGTACATCACCGAGTCCCACACGAAGTAGATCGCAAGCAACATGCAGCAGGCTACGGCCCACTCGACCCACAGGCCAAAGGTCCACGAAAAGGGGACGCCTTCTAGGTAGCCCAAGAACAACGGTGGGTCGCCAATTGGCAGCAGTGTGCCGCCGATGTTGCTCACCAGGAAGATGAACATCACAACTGTATGAACCTTGTGTGTTCGTTCTCGGTTGGTATTGAGCAGCGGGCGAATAAGCAGCATGCTCGCGCCGGTGGTTCCAATGAAACTCGCAATGGCTGCGCCAAGAGCGAGCCAGCCGGTGTTGACCGCTGGGTGGGCTCGCATGTCGCCGCCGATATGAATGCCGCCACTAATGACGTACAGCGCAAACAGCAGCACAATGAACGGAATGTACTCTTGCAAGACAGCATGATCGAGCGTCATGCCCACGGACTCCCATCCGTTGACAATCCACAGGTAGCTCAGCGTGGCGACACTGCAGATGACGGATACCAAGAATCGGCTGAGGTTGCTGTGCCACCACCCGGCTGTCTTTGGAATGAGTGGTAGAAGGGCAATGGCGCCAAGAATGAGCGCAAAAGGCAGGGTGCCAATCATCCACGCATCTGGAGCGTGGCTGTGTTCGACATGCTCATGGTGGCTCACTAAGGCCATGGCCAGGGCGATCGCCATGGCAACACTGCCGCCGATGCAGATCATCAGCGTCCAGAGCCTGGTGCCCGCCGGGCCGTGGGGGTCTTGTGTTGTGAGGTCGGTAGACATCGGTGGGTCGGAAGGATAGCCCAAAGAGGCTTAGGGGCCGGTAGCTACTCGGTCAAGAAGCCACGAGGCAAACGCCTTTTTGGGCAGATCGGGAGGTGCTGTGTCTGTGTGGCCATCGGCCCAGATCAGCGTGGCCGTGATATGAGTTGATTCCATTGTGTCGAGGGGGTTGGCTACGATTGCGTCAAGCCCTTTTTTGGATAGTTTGGCCGTGGCACGTTCTCTGAGCGTTGCTGCGGGCTCAAGTGCGAAGCCCACGATGGCTTGATCCGGACGTTTGGTTTTGGCAAGCGATGCCACCAGATCCGGCGCTGGGTGAAGCGTGACGTTGATTGGGCCATCGTGCCGCGAGCGTTTGGTGCCGGGCGGAGCCTGCTCCGGAATGAAGTCAGCTACGGCCGCTGCCATAATGAGCAGATCGGTGCGAGGAAAGGCATCTTGGAGCAATTCGCAGAGGTCATTGGTAGAGTCGAACCGTTGGCAATACCCTTCAAGGGACTGCGGGGGCATGTCGGCGCCATGGCCCAGCAGCAGGGTGGTATCGTGGCCACGATTCATGGCCTCAGATGCAACCGCAATGCCAAGCTGTCCGGATGATCGGTTGGTAAGCACCCGGACCGCATCCAGGGGTTCTCTCGTCGGCCCAGCAGTAATCAGAATACGCATTGGTCCAAAGGTAGCAAGTCCTCGTTCCCACGCATGCAGCATGGATCGGTAGGATAGTGATCCACCATCCATGCCTCATGCGATGAGAATCCGATTTTGAAGCGTTTCCTCAGTACGGAGTTGCAGTAGCACGAACTTTTCTATGGCTAAGCGAAGCAGAGTACGACGCAAACTCGGGAAGATGCTCCTGGAATCGAGCGCTATCACCGATGAGCAGCTTGAAACCGCGCTGGCGCTCTCAAAGGGCAGTGGAAAGCGACTTGGTGAATGTCTGATCGAAACAGGCGCCTGTGGTGACCTTGAGGTGTCTCAGGCTCTTGCTGAGCAGTTTGGGATGGCCTTCAATCCGATGGCCTCCAGCGAAGACCTCGAAGGAATCGACCTTTCTTCTGTGCCCAAGGACGTTGTTCGGAAGCATCTTGTTGCTCCGTGCGGTTTGAGTAATGGCCGGCTTAAGTTGCTCGTGCATGATCCGATGGACCTCGAATTGCTTGATCTGTTGCGGTTTCGACTAAAGGCTGAGATCGACGCCGTGCTTGCTCCGCGGAGCGCCCTGAAGGCGTATATCGACGAGCAACTTGGCAGCGGCACTGCGGTGGCCAGTGGGTCGCTCGTGACGGAATCGATTGATGTCTCGGTTGACACGTCGGTTGACCGCTCTGTGGACGCCTCGGTTGATATTGGCGGTGGCGGTGAAGAGTCGCCCACCGTCAGGCTCGTCAACAAGCTCATTATGGAAGCCGTGCGTGGCCGTGCATCTGATATTCACGTTGAACCCATGGCAGACCGTGTGCTGCTGCGGTACCGCATCGACGGCGTATGCCATGTTCGAGACAACTTGCCAAAGCGAATGCAATCGGCCTTGATTGCGCGGCTCAAACTGCTCTCGGGCGTCAACATTGCTGAGCGGCGGATTCCTCAAGATGGCCGCATCAAAATGGAAATCGACGGGGAACAAGTGGACTTTCGCGTGAGCGCCTGCCCGGCCTATCACGGCGAGTCGATTGTGCTGCGAATTTTGCGGCCCGACTCTGTCCGAATTGGTCTGCCGAACCTCGGATTTGAACCAGACCATCTCGAGAACTTCAATCGCATCATCCGCCGCCCGAACGGTATCTTCTTGGTGACCGGGCCAACTGGTTCGGGCAAGACTACGACGCTGTATTCGGCGCTCGATCTCTTGAACCGCCCCGATAAGAAGATCATTACTGCAGAAGATCCGGTGGAATACAGCTTCGCTGGTATCAACCAGTGCCAGGTGAACGAGAGCATTGGTCTGACGTTCCCAGCCATTCTGCGATCAATGCTGCGTCAGGCACCGAACATCGTGCTCATCGGTGAAATTCGTGACCGTGAAGTGGCAGATATTGCTATTCAGGCAGCCTTAACGGGTCACTTGGTGTTCTCAACTTTGCATACAAACGACGCGCCGTCGGCCATCACTCGTCTGGTGGACATGGGCGTCAAACCATATCTCGCGGCAAGTTCAATTCAGGCCATTATGGCTCAGCGGCTCATTCGAGTGTTGTGCCCAGAATGTGCCGAAGTCGACCCAAATCCTGACGCGCGCACGTTGGAGCTCGTGGACATTTCGCCCGAAGAAGCGCACGGCAAGGTCATGCGAGAGACCGGCTGCGGCAAGTGTGGTGGGGTTGGATTCAAGGGACGCAAGGCCATCTTTGAAATGATGACAATGACAACGGAGCTTCGCGAAATGGCCTTCGCGCATGCCACCGTTGCAGAAATGAGAAAGGTCGCCATTCGTAGTGGAATGCGATCATTGCTGAAAGATGGCAAGGTTAAGATTCTCAACGGCGTGACGACCATGCCAGAAATTGCACGATTCGCCCAAGCGGAAGTGCTCGTCTCAGCCAATATGGATTCCGAGTAGGAGGCTCGAACACTGCCCCACCAGGGTGTGTGAGATTATAGATATGTCAAGCATTCAGATCGATCGACTTCTCGATACCGTGATCCGCCAGGACGCATCCGACCTTCATATTTCGGTCGGGCGTAAGCCCACGCTTCGCCTCAGTGGCCGACTTCGCAGCCTTGATACCAAGGTGCTTGAGAATGAAGACACCGTGGCCTTGATGAAGTCCATTACGCCAGAGCGATGCCAGCAGGAACTTCAGGAGCACGGCAGTACTGACTTTGGTTTTGCCTATGGCGACCGTGCTCGATTTCGAGTTGCCGTCTTTCGTCAGCGTGGTTCGATCAGTATTGCGCTGCGGCTCATTCCAAATGAACTGTTGACATTCGATCAAATTGGCTTGCCGCCTATTGTGCGGGAGCTGATTCGTCGTCCACGTGGTTTGTTCGTCGTCACCGGCCCAACAGGCTCAGGCAAGACGACCAGCCTTGCGACAATGATCGATCACATCAACAGTAACTTTGAGCGTCATATCGTGACGGTTGAAGATCCGATCGAGTACTACCACTATCACAAGAAGTCTATTGTGAATCAGCGTGAGGTAGGCGTTGATGTGCCGACCTTCTCTGAAGCATTGCGGCGAGCATTGCGGCAGGATCCAGACGTCATTCTCGTGGGCGAAATGCGTGACCTTGAAACCATTGAAGCTGCCGTCGCGGCTGCTGAAACGGGTCACTTGGTCTTTGCGACCTTGCATACCACGGGTGCCTCCGGCACGATTAACCGAATTATTGATGCGTTCCCGACGAATCAGCAAGAGCAGATTCGAGTGCAGCTCTCTGTGACCCTCCTTGCTGTGCTCTCTCAGGTGCTGCTTGGTCGGTGTGACAAGAGCGGCCGCGTAGCCTCATATGAGTTCCTCGTTGTGACCCCTGCCATCGCCAACCTCATTCGTGAGAACAAGACCTTCCGCATTGACTCGGCCATCCAGACTGGCAGAAAGTTTGGTATGCAACTGCTTGATGACCACCTCTGGACCCTCTATGAGAAGGGGTGGATCAGCGCCGAAGACATGGTCGACAAGGCCCGCAGCGCCTCAGAGCTGACGAATCGGGTGCACAAGCTCGGAAAGTCGATCGGACGGGCTGAATTGGACCAAGAGGGCGGGGCAGTCACCTGACGCCGATCATTGCGTTTGGTCGCTGGCGTGGGCAAAAAAGATAGCGTAATGGGGTTGATGGGTGGGGATTCAGAGTGCATACTCATGAGTGTCGACCCACTCATACCGCCGAAGCTGGCGGCAATTCACATAGTGGAATGGGCCGGCGCGTGGCGTGGGGCTCCGTTCGCAGGCAATAGGTAAGGCCCATGACCGACGATTCAAAGCAACGAACTCAGCGCGATTCGCCTGACCCAGCTCGCCGCGAAGCCCGCAAAGGCTCGAGCAGCACACGCACCAAACGCCGCCGCGGCGAAGGTGGGGCGGCAGTGCAGTTAAAGGGCAGGCGATTCGGGCGCATCCTGACCAAACTGGGCAAGCTCACGCGTGACGAGGTCCATGAGGCCCTCGCGATTCAGCGAAAGCGTGGCGAGAAGGGTGACAGAAGCAAAGTCGGCGAGATCTTGCTTGAGCTTGGCAAGATCTCCGAGCAAGACATCTTGGAGGTCCTCGCAGGTCAGATTGGGTTGGATTTCGTTGAAATTGACCCGGAGGCGATCGACGAGTCGCTCGCTGAACATCTTCCAGCCGAAACCGCCCGCACTTATCAGATCATTCCTATGGCCTTTGATGCCGAGCGGAAGATCATCACGATTGCGATGAAGTCAGCCGACAACTACAGGGCTATCGACGATCTTCGTTTGCTGATGGGCTTCAAGGTGCAGGCTGTGGTGGCACCACCCGCCGCGGTTGATGCTGCCATCGAGCGACTTTATGCAGCGGGCAAGTCTGGCTCGTCCATGCTCGACATGATGGCGGCTATCGAAGATTCCGACACGCTTGCTGCTCTTGAGGGTCGTGGCGAGTCGATTGACCTTGACCAGCTAACCGCCGCTTCCGAGGACAACAAGGTGGTCAAGCTGCTCAATCTTGTCTTGCTCCAGGCGATCAAAGATAAGGCCAGTGATATTCACTTTGAGCCCTTTGAGGAAGAGTTCAAGATGCGGTATCGCATCGATGGCGTGCTGTATGAAATGGTGCCGCCGCCTGTTCACCTTGCCTTGCCGATCGTGTCTCGAATCAAGGTCATGGCCAACCTCGACATCGCCGAGCGACGTTTGCCGCAAGATGGCCGTATTGAATTAACCGTTTCGGGCAATCCAATCGACCTGCGTATCTCAGTATTGCCCACGATGTACGGCGAATCGGTCGTGATGCGTGTGCTTGATCGCAGTAATGTCGAGCTCGAAATCGATCGTGTTGGCTTGCGTGATGATGAACTCAGCACGATGAACGAGTTGATCCGCAAGCCAAACGGCGTTGTGCTTATTACGGGGCCAACCGGTTCTGGCAAGACAACGACGCTCTACGCAGCATTGAGCTCACTCAACGAGCCCACCGAGAAAATTCTCACCGCCGAAGATCCAGTCGAATATGACATTGACGGATTGGTGCAGTGCCAGGTCAATACTGACCAAGACCTCACCTTCGCTCGATTGCTTCGATCATTCTTGCGCCAAGATCCTGACACGATTCTCATCGGCGAAATTCGTGACCTCGAGACGGCGCAGATTGCTATTCAGGCTGCGCTCACTGGCCACTTGGTCTTCTCCACCTTGCATACCAACGATGCGCCGTCCACCGTGCTGCGAATGATCGACCTTGGCGTCGAATCATTCTTAATTACGGCGACAGTTGAAGCTATTGTCGCTCAGCGACTCGTGCGGCGGATTTGCATCAAGTGCAAGGAGGAATACACGCCAAGCGAAACTGAGCTGATGGAAGTCGAGCTGAGGCCAGCGGATGTTGTTGGCCGCACGTTCTTTCGAGGCGCCGGGTGTGATGCATGTAACGGCAGCGGCTACAAGGGCCGACTGGCCATCTTTGAGATTCTTGTCATGGACGATGGCATGCGTGAATTGATTATGACGCAGGCATCAACAGCTTTGCTTCGAACAGAAGCTCGGCGTCGTGGAATGCGAACCCTGCGCGAGTCCGGAATGTTGTCAATTTATGACGGTCGCACCACCATCGACGAAGTTCTGCGAGAGACCATCAACGAGGAGTAGTCCGGCTACTTGCCGGTGAGCACACGCTATGGCCACCTATAAATACGAAGCACTTGATTCCGCAGGGAAGCCCGCCTCGGGCACCGTAGAAGCGGAGAGCAGTGAAGACGCGATTCAACAGATTCGCGGGCAGGGGTTCTTCCCGACTTCCGTACGGGAGGGCGACGGCGGAGGCGGCAAGAAGGGCCTCCTCGGTAGTCGTGGAAAGTCAGGTGACAAGAAGAAGCAGAAGGCTAAAAAGGAACCAAAGGGCAAGGACGACAAGGAGAAGAAGGGGATTCAGATCAAGATCCCCGCGATCGGCAACGTCAATATCAAGATTCTGACGCAGTTTACGCGTCAGCTCTCCACGCTCCAAGATGCAGGTTTGCCGCTTCTTCGTTCGCTGCAGATTCTGCAACAGCAAGCGAAGCCCGGGCAACTCAAGAATATTTTGACGCAGGTTGTGTCCGACGTTGAAGCTGGCTCTACGCTTTCCGATGCGTTTGCCCGGCACCCCAAGGGGTTCGATCGGTTGTACTGCAAGATGGTGGCAGCCGGCGAAGTCGGTGGTGTACTTGACGTCATCTTGCAGCGGCTTGCAAACTTCATGGAGAAGGCCGCTCGGCTTCGCTCGCGAATTAAGGGCGCCATGATTTATCCAACCGTGGTCGTCATCGTTGCGGTGGCCATTGTGACTGGCATTATGTACTTCGTTATTCCCAAGTTCGAGGAAATCTTCGAAGACTTCGACATCACGTTGCCTGGGCTGACCCAGTTCTTGATTACCGCAAGTAGTTGGGTGGCCGGCAAGAATGATGGGCAGATGGTTCCCGGCTGGCTTTTCATCGTCTCGGCGCCATTTTTCATCTTCGTATTCCTTAAGTTCTTCCGAAAGACAGACTTTGGCCGGGCGGCAATCGACTGGACTGCGCTGAAGGTTCCTGTCATTGGTGAACTTGTAGAGAAGACAACTGTTGCCCGCTTTACGCGAACGCTCGGCACTCTTGTGTCGGCCGGCGTGCCGATTCTTGAGGCAGTCAATATTACGCGGGATACATGCGGCAACTGGGTCTTCGAGCGAGCGCTTCAACGTGTGCATGATTCCATTCGAGAAGGCGAATCGTTTGCTGTTCCGTTGCGTGAATCTAAGGTGGTTGACGGCATCGTTGTCAACATGATTGATGTCGGTGAAGAGACCGGCGACCTTGATGTCATGCTTATGAAGGTGGCCGACAATTACGACGAAGAAGTCGACGTTGCAGTGCAGGCACTTTTGAGTTTGATTGAGCCAATGCTCGTTGTAGTGCTCGGCACCATTGTCGGTGGCATTGTGCTGGCGTTGTTCATGCCGCTCGTGAAGATGATTCAGTCTGTGTCGGAGTCAAACTGATGTTCAGTCGTCGCGCATTTACAATGGTCGAGATTATGGTGGTCATGGCGATCATCGTGGTCCTCATTGGACTGCTCATTGTCGCCGCAGGCGGCGCGCGGCAGGCGGCTATGGCCTCGACAACCGGGTCACGATTGACAGCGCTTTCGCAGGCCGCGATTCGATTTGAAACCGATGCTGGCTATTTGCCGCCACTGCTCGACAATGATCGCGCCGGCATTGATGGCCTTGAGCCCACTCGCAAAGTACGTTCAAGTGGCTACCCCGACTATCTCGCCACGATGCAGCGGCGGTATTCCTATACGTCGCCAGCCGAGTATCTACTTGGCTACGGCACTGCTGCTGAAGATGGACACGATGGCTTAGGCATTCGGCGGCCAGGCGAAGACGGTTTCTGGAACGCATCGTGGAATGATGGCATCAACGGCGATCAGGGGCTGCAGACTGGCCGCTTTGAATTGCGTGAGCGAAAGCCAGTTCGAAGTGGACAACAGGGCACAGTGATTGGCCCGTATCTCGAACTTGATGATCCCAATATGCTCGGTGCTCTTGGCTGGGACTTGGCCGATCAAACTGATCCTGATGGCCGCGGCGAATGGGATGGAAGCATTGACCCCGCCACCAATCAGCCGGTCGTTTACTTCCCCGGCGACCCTGGGTACTCAGCGGATGCGCCAAAGGTCATCGTTGACGCATGGGGCACTCCAATTCGGTATTACCGCGTGAATCATCCGGCGGGCTCGCCAAGCATTCGGTATCCGGCAAGCTACGAACCAGTCGGGGGTGGTGGATGGCGATATACACCCACGCTCTCCGAGTTCTTTGCCTTGCGTCCATGGGATGTTGGCGAGGGCGAATCGGTGGTGTCGTGGTTCAACGACGGAACAACACAGTGGGGCGACTTTAGTGCACTGGACACGGGCGGTCGTCGTGGTGATCCAACGACCACCCGCACGCTCATGGACGGCCGCTTTGCATTCGCTTCAAGCGGGCCCAACCGGCAGATGTATGACTGGGCCCGTATTGACTTCCCGGGGCTTTCTTTGAACGGGCTCTCTGATGGCCGAGGCGATCATGCCGAGCTTGATTCACTTGCCAGCGGGTGGTACGAAGATGGCATGGACGTGCCGTGGATTGGTAAGCCAGCTTTCCAGGCCGGTGTGGTGGCAACCGAAGAGGCAAACCGGGACAACATTGTGGAGGTCGGCAAATGACTCGCATTCGAAGTGGCTTTACGATGATTGAGTTGATGGTGGCCATGGTCATTATCGCCATCCTTGCCGCCATCACGCTCTCGATTGGCTCGGCGGTCATCGAGTCGGCCGACAGAAGAAAGACGCATGATGTGCTGGCGCTTCTTGATGCTGCGATGACCGAG
>Ga0302137_1001225_pt1 | contig 11570 bp, 7 predicted proteins | sample CBN3_SCM_MG_FD_203127 | JGI IMG/M metagenome (GOLD analysis project Ga0302137, IMG submission 203127) | Marine microbial communities from Western Arctic Ocean, Canada - CBN3_SCM | ecosystem: Environmental > Aquatic > Marine > Oceanic | place: Canada: Western Arctic Ocean | collected 2017-09-15 | reverse complement strand
AAGGACACTGAAGGAGGCCGAAAAGAAATTCGAGCCACAAATCGAGTCTGCGCAGCTGGACTTTTTTCTCATTTCGAGAGCAAGAGAGAGCGGACGGAAGCTTTTGGCGAAGATTTTGATCAAAATGAAAAAGCTGAAGAGAAGGAAGCACGCACAGGAAAAAGGGAAGAAAAAACGTCAACCTTTGATACTTTTAAACTAACTACATCACATCGTATCTATTATCGCACGCGACGACGCTTCTCATCAAGAACACAAAAACCGCTCGCTGCTATTGCTATTATCGTTTCGATACTAACGATCGGGCTTAACGCCATCGCCGCCGCTCGCCTCTATTGCTTCTTTCAGCTCTCTCGGCAACGCATCCGTGCACTGACTGGACGTGCCTCGATATCGCATCTTGTGCTCTTCCCATACTAAAACGTGGACTAAACCATCACTCGATCGTGCCGCTTTTCTCGCGCGTTCGCAAATCTTCTCGTGTTTCATGCAACAAGGAAACTTGTACGGAAGAGGGTTTTTCGGATTGCGCGCCAACTTTTTAAACTCGGCTTCGGTTAAACTACTCGGCGCAACTGCGACGGTTGGATTTCTGGCATATTCGCTCGAGTAATCCACTTGATGTTCGTCTGAATGCATTTTCTGTACCCATGATCCATACGTGTCGTACTCGGAGAAGTAATAGTGTCCACCTTCGACAGTGGCAACCTCGTTGGCTACGGCGTGAATGTCCCACGGGAACCGTTTCTCGTCCTCTCTCAAGTGTTGCAACAAGTGACTATCCGCTCCAGTTTTTAAATAATGCGTAATATAATTCGTCATCTCCCGAACGTATTCTCTTTTCATTACCATGAACCCACAGACGTAGTTAAACGAATCGCCTTTCGGGTCTTTAGGGTACCCGCCTGGTTTCATCAACTTATCGCCTACGATGCGCTTATAAAACTTTGCATACCCGGTGCTCTTATGCGTCACCGGGTTCGCGCAAAACCGAACCGCGTAGTTTTCGCTCTTCGTCGTCTCTTTCACTAACTCTAACGGGCGCGTGGCAATGTTATCCGCGTCCCAAACTAAATAATACTCCGATAAATCTTTCACGTGTAACGCCACTCCCAACTTGAGATATTGTTGCAAATACCATCCGACTCGATTAGACCCTTCCTTTTGGCCAATCTGTTTCAACTTCTCGCCTCGTTCGGATAACGAGGAATACGTGACACCAGGTATGACTTCGTTTTCGTCCAAACATATGATATTCTCCGCCAATGAACGTAAATACGGACATATTTCCACCTGTTTCACGACGAAATAAATCTTCCGAAAGTGATAGTGAAAGTTCAAGCGTTCGACGACTTGTTGCGTCGTACATACGGGAGCCACCATGACGATGACGACATCCATATCGGTATATTCTGTTTTTAACGGTTCGCTTTTCACTCGTTTATTCGTCGCAGATGACGAGCATCCGATGTTGTTGTTGTTGTTGTTGTTGTTGTTATCGTAAGAGACGGGAAAGTTATCAACGCTGTCGTCGTTGTCGTCTGAATCGTGGGGGTGGTGCTCTTCTTCGTCATTCTCATCACCGTGCGAAGAAGACGACATCCAGGACGGAAAGTACGAGGAGGAAGAGTACTCATCATTGCTACGCGCCAATGAAGCAGATGATGATTCTGATGATGATGATGATGTGGATGGATATCTCGAGTGATAATGCGTCGCAATAAAGTTCACCGTCATGGCGAAAAAGAAACACACGATGCCGAAACGAATCATCGCCTTCAAGCCTTGCGCGGGAGTCGGGCGTTTCATCTGCCGAAAGTATACCATTTTCTTTCCTTTCTTTTATCTTTCTTTCTTTCTTCCCTATTATTATTATTATTATTATTCGTTTCTATTCTGTTTTACTCGTAGAGTATGGTAGTATTTGAGATGACGATGATGATGATGAGAGAGAGAGAGAGAGAGAGAGAGGAGTGAAGAGAAGAACTGACTGAAAAAACTTCTCTCTCTCTCTTCTTGCCTACTGCGGTGCTTTTTTTCGTCGTTTGGCACACAGCCGCCGCCGCCTCTCTTCAAACGAACAAAAAAAAGGGAATAACGAATAACAAACGAACAAAAAGAACAACAAAACGAGGTTTTTTATTCAAACGCGAACGCAGAGTTTATTCCGCACTTACGAGCGACGACGACGACGTAAACGACTTGACGAGAAACTGGTTTTATACACTTCGCGTAGTATACTTTAAACTCTCTCGTATTCCTCGCGCAATGTTTGCTTCCACGTCAAACCAAACGATGATGATTCGCGCCAAGACGGCTGCTCGATCATCATCATCTTCATCATCGTCCAGTAGTCGGATTCAAAATAAAGTAACGTTTAGAAAAAGACAACAACTTAGCAAGAACAACGCAACGTCATCAGAGTTTAGCCGCGTTATCGATTCGTCTTTTCATTTAAAACGCGAGAAAGAAGCTTCGGTGGCGGCGACGACGACGACGACGAAAGCGTCCAACAACAACAACAACAACAACAACAAGAGACAAAATGTCATCGCCAAAGCGGGCGGTGGCTCGATCGCTGAAGATACTTCTGGTATTCCAGAATCCGAAAGATTCGACATGAGCGAAGGTACGAACAAGAAAAGATGGGCCATGGTGTTCGCTTTGTTCGTCGCGTTCGTGTTGTGCAACTTGGATAAGGTCAACATGTCCGTCGCTATCGTCCCGATGGCAAAATCTTTCGGCTGGACGGCTACCCAAAAAGGTCTCGTAGCCTCCGCGTTCTTTTGGGGCTACGCGTTCACCCAAATTCCGGGTGGATGGCTCTCATCCAAGTATGGCGGTAAAGCCGTCTTGTTCTATGGCGTCATTTTGTGGTCTCTTGGTACGTTGATTGCCCCGTGGTGCGCCACGTTAGGGATGGCTCCTTTGCTCGCGTCCAGGTTTATCGTCGGTTTGGGCGAAGGCGTCGCGCCGTCCGCCGCGACTGGCATCTTGGCGAAGACCATCCCGCCGTCGCAGCGCTCTAAAGCCGTAACTGCTACCTTCGGTGGTTTGGACGTTGGATCTTTACTTGGTTTGCTCATTGCGCCGCCGATCATTTTGTTCCTCGGCGGCTGGCAAGCGGTTTTCTACCTCTTCGGCTTTCTCGGCTTCGCCTGGGGTGCCTGGTGGTGGCTTGGCTACGCCAACGACAAATCCGTCGATATGAAGGAAACAGCGGCAGAAACCGCGAAGGCTGCCGGTGGATTGAACATCCCATGGGGTAAGTTTGCTAAATCCAAAGAGTTTTGGGCTTTGATGGTTGCGCACTTCACGTGGAACTACTTCTCCTACGGTTTGTTGGCCTGGTTACCGAGTTTCCTTTCCTCCGCGCTGAACGTTTCCCTCGCGAAATCGTCCTTCCTTAGTATCTTGCCGTACCTTTCTACCGTTGCGGTCACGACTTTGGTTGCCCCGATCACGGACTCCTTGGAAAACAAAAATGGTTTTTCCAGAACGGACGTGCGTAAGTTGTCGCAAGCGCTTTGCTTTGGCGGTGGTGCGGTTGCGTTGTCCACCGTCGGTTTCATCGTTTCCAGAACTCCGGCCGCAGATGTAACGAACACGACTATTGCTATGGTTATGTCTGCTCTCGCCTTCTGCTTTGGTATGGGCGCCTGGGTCAGAACCGGTTTGTTCTGCGGCCACCAAGATTTGAGCCCGAAGTATGCCTCGATTATGTTGGGCGTTACTAACACTGCCGCCGCTATTGGCTCCTTGTTGTCCACCTTTTTCATTGGTTACTTCATGGAAGTCACCAACGGTTCCTGGGCTTGGTCGCTCTTCTACCCGATTGCGATTTTACAAGTTGCATCGGCCTTGATCTTCTCGGCGTTGTGGAGGTCTACTCCGATTGATTTTGATGCGTAAAGTTTTAAACGCATCCCCATGACATCAAACGATTTATTACGAACGTATCATTTCAAACGACGTAGTGTTATAAACGATATCAAATAAAATCAAAAGAGAAAAGGGAAGAAAAGAGAGCGAGAATAAAAGAGAGAGAGAGAAAGAAAGAGAAAAAACATAAAAAAAGACAACATCGTCCGCTTTGGGCGCTGGATACCCGAGCACGGTTATACCAACAACTTAAAACGAGAGAAAATACATTTACACATTTGATTTGAATTTTTAAACGAACAAAATTACTAAACCAACTATATTTATTCATGTATGGGTTTATCGTAAGTGCGTGAGTGATTGAGTCCTTCTGTAATTCTTTTTATCTTTTATCGTATTCGGTTTTTATTTCAATATTTAGCAGTTCTTCAAAAAAATGTTGTTCTTAGATTAAGCAGACCCTTCGGCGGCTTTAGCAGCCGCTTTGGCCTTGTTCTTTTGGTCCTTCAAATAGAAAGTGTAAACGGTGGAGACGAGGACGGCGCCAAACCCGGCGATGTACTTCCAGTTCAACTCTTTCGGGAAGAGCATGAAGGAGATGACGATGGACAAAACCTTACGTAAAGATTTCACAATTTCAGCTTCCGTGGCGCCAAAGTACTTGATCAAGGACAAAATGAAGGAGACGGAGGAGTAGCCCATGACGGAGAAGCCCATGATCATCGGGACCACTTGCGTGTATTGCATGGAGTGCGCAATCGCGGCGTTCAAACCACCAGACGCAACCAACGGAATCAAACCGTAGACGGTACCAATCAAAGACGCGTAGCACAAGACCTCTTGCGTCGTGGACGGCGTTTCACATCTGAAAAAGTTCTTTTCTTCGAAGTTGGCGCAGATGGCGTCAACACACAACGCACCGGCAATCAACGCAACGCCAATCGGCGCGAACGCCGGGGAAGACGCGACGTCACCCAAGGTGAAGAGAACGATACCGGCAACCAAGATGGCGGCAGACAACCATTCCTTCCAGTTGTACTTCTTGCCGACGATCATGACGGAGAATGCCATGACTGGGATAATCTTGGCAGACTTAAAGACGATTCTCGTCGCGTAGTTCAAGTAGGACAAGGCGTAGTTGGTCAAGGCCATGCCGCCGTAGGTGAAGACGGACAAGATGCCGTAGTTCTTCCAAGAACCTTTTCTAGAGTCTTTAGTGAGCTTCATTTCCAAAGCACCGCATATAAAGTACGTGAACGTGGTCAACACGGTCATCCACGCGGAAAACTTAAAGCCCGGGATGCGGAAAACGCCTTCTTGCAAGGCGGCGAAGCCCAACGCGGAACCGAGAGAACCAGAGGCGAGAATCAAAAAGGACAACCCTTCGTTGTCCGGCAAGTTGATGCCAAAGACTTGCTTCTTCTCTCCCGGAGCGGCTTTCGGGACACCAGCGGCTTGACTGTGTGCACGTAATAATACAGAACAAGAACAAGAAAGAAACGTCAAAGGTCAGATTTAATAATACACGACGTCGTCCGTCGTCCGCAAAAAGGATGATTATTTCCTTCTTTCAATATTTCAATTTCTTCTCTTCTTCTTGTCTTTTGCAAAAAAAAAAGACCCGCCCCCGCCACGCTTTTTTACGACCAAAAAGGGAAAAGAAACGAACAAAAACAAGAAGAACAAGACAAAGAAGTGCGCTACTCTCGTCGTATTCTTTCGATGAAACGAAGAACGATTGTTCGAACACCAGCAAAGAAAGACTCGAAACACTTACACTTGCAATTTGCCTCTCGACGGCGGCGTTTGCATCAACACCGAGTATTGGTTTCTTTGCGTGGCCATTTTCAAGCCCTTCAACGGCGCACCCTGCAACGTGATCGACGACGATTTCGACGACGGCGATTTGGAGCAGGAGGCTTTTATGCTACTCACGCGCGTTCTTCTTGTGGAGGAAACTCTGGCGTTAGTTACAATCGGAGTGCTCAAAGACAACGCCGACATCCTCTCTGGGTATAATAGTAGGTAATCTGCGTGTGTGTTTAGGTGCGTTGAAGATATATATCAACGCGTGTTAAAGTAGTATGTCTATAACCCGACGCGTAAATATAATGCGGTTCGTATGTTTGGGAGAAAGAGAAGAGTACGAGTGAAAGAATTCTTTTCTCTTTTTCAATTCACTCCCGTCTCTTCCATCACAAAAAAAAATCTACTACGAGTACGAGTAGTAGGAATAAAAAGTGAAGAATAGATGATGGTTTTGTCTTCTTCGTGTCATCCTCGCGCGCAACCAATATCAGCAACAGCAGTAGCATTAGGAAAAACAGCGAAACGAAGACCAATAGGGAGTAATAATAATGCTCGAACGACGACGACGACCAAAAGAGGAGGAGGAGGAGGAAAAAGAGGCTCGATGATAAAAACAAACGCGTCGTCGTCGAACTTCTATCTTCCATCATCTTCTTCTTCTGAAGGGGAAAGGCACGTCGTCGGCGTGAACAACAAGAGTACTACTTATATTGGAAGAGGAAAGAGAAGAAGAAAACCTCTCATCAACGCAGCAAGACAAGATACAAACGGAAGAAGAAGAAACGCAAGAAGAGTCGTCGTCACGCGCGCCGTGTCGGATGGAGGAGGAGAACAACCGCAAAAGAAAATCTCTCAATCTGAGTTTACCGAACGAGCCTGGGAAGCCATCGTAGCTGCTCCGGAAAACGCGCAAAAAGCGTCGCAACAAATAGTCGAAACCGAGCACTTATTTTTGGCTCTGTTGGAACAACGAGAAGGATTCTCCGGGAAAATTTTGAAACATCTAGGAGTGGACATGAAAACTGTGATCGATAAGACGAACAAATACATCGAGAGGCAACCGAAAGTGCAAGGCGCTTCGCAACAAGTTTTGGGGAGACACTTGGAAATAGCCGTGGATAACGCGCGAGACCGAGCGAAGCAGTTACAAGACGCGTTCGTGGCCGTGGAGCATTTGACGCTGGCCATAGCCGAAGATGCGAGATTTGGCAAAGATTTGTTCGAAAAGGATTTAAAGATCTCGACGGAACAGTTGGAAGCAGCCATCGTTTTTTTACGAAAAGGCCAAACGGTGACGGACCAAAGCGCAGAATCGAAATACGACGCGCTGTCGAAATACGCAAGAAATTTGACAGACGAAGCGAAAAAAGGTAAATTGGATCCGGTAATTGGGAGAGACGACGAGATTCGTCGCTCAATTCAAATCTTATCCCGAAGATCGAAGAATAACCCCGTTTTGATTGGCGAACCCGGGGTCGGTAAAACTGCCATCGCCGAAGGGTTGGCGCAACGCATCGTCAACGGAGACGTGCCTACTTCGTTACAAGATGTTTCCATCATGTCTTTAGATATGGGTTTACTCATCGCCGGTGCCAAATTTCGAGGCGAGTTTGAGGACCGTTTGAAAGCGGTGATGAAAGAAGTTGTCGACTCGATGGGGAAAATTATCTTGTTCATCGACGAAATCCACACCGTCGTTGGTGCCGGTGGGAACGGCGGTGGTGGCGGCATGGACGCTGGAAACTTGTTGAAGCCGATGTTAGGAAGAGGTGAACTTAGATGCATTGGGGCGACAACTTTGGACGAGTTTCGACAGCACATTGAAAAAGATCCCGCGTTGGAGAGACGCTTCCAAAAAGTTTCGGTCGAAGAACCTTCGGTGGAGGATACGGTTTCAATTTTGAGAGGTTTGCGTGAGAGATACGAATTGCACCACGGCGTTTCTATTTCTGACGCCGCGCTAGTCGAGGCGGCGAACTTATCCGACAGATACATCGCCGATAGATTCCTTCCGGACAAAGCCATCGACTTAGTCGACGAATCTGCGGCGAAATTGAAAATGGAAATTACCTCGAAACCGACGGCTTTAGACGCCATCGACCGGGAGATTATTAAGTTGCAAATGGAAATCTTGTCTCTGTCCAGGGATGGATCAGCGATGACCTCGTCGACTGACAAGAAATCGACCGAATCGAAACTGAAACGCATGAAGAAAGAAATTGACGCGTTGAAAATCGAACAGAAAGATTTGCAGGATCGTTGGCAGGAAGAGCAAGATAAGTTGATCCAGGTGCAAACGCTGAAAGAGGAAATTGAACGCGTCGGCGTAGAAATTGCAAACGCGGAACGCGCGTACGATTTGAACAAAGCCGCAGAGTTGAAATACGGAACTCTGATGGAGTTGCAACGCTCGCTCGGTGAAGCCGAGGAAGTTTTGATCGCCGAAAAAGACAACAAAAACAAACTTTTATCGGACGAAGTCACCGAGAACGACATCGCGGAAATCGTCGCGAAATGGACCGGAATCCCAGTTGCAAAGTTACAACAAGGTGAAAGAGAGAAGCTTTTAGATTTGGATTCGGAATTACATAAACGAGTCGTCGGTCAAGACGAAGCTGTGAAAAAGGTATCCGAAGCTATTCAACGTTCCAGAGCTGGGTTGAGTGACCCGAACAAACCGATCGCCTCGTTTGCATTTTTGGGTCCAACTGGCGTCGGCAAGACAGAGCTCGCCAAAACGCTCGCGAATTTCTTATTCAACACCGAAGATGCGATGATTCGAATTGACATGTCTGAGTACATGGAAAAGCACGCGGTATCCAGACTGATCGGCGCGCCGCCCGGATACGTCGGTTTCGAGGAAGGCGGACAACTTACCGAGGCTGTGCGAAGACGTCCGTACTCTGTCATACTGTTCGATGAAATGGAAAAAGCGCACGTGGACGTGTTCAACGTCTTGTTACAGATTTTAGACGACGGTCGCGTAACCGACTCTCAAGGGCGACTGGTGAGTTTCAAGAATACCATTTTGATCATGACCTCCAACATCGGCTCTCAATTCGTTTTGGACGGTTTACTCAATGCCGGCGAGGAAACGGAGCAACAGGCGAAGAAATCCACGGGTGAGAGGAAGACGAAAGTGATGGATGCAGTTCGTGGACACTTCCGTCCAGAGTTCATCAACAGAGTCGACGAATGGATTGTTTTCGACCCGTTGCTAAGTTCACAAGTCGAGGCGATTGTGCTACAGCAAATCGAACGCGTTCGATCTCGATTAAAAGGCAGACGCATTGCGATTGAAATCGAGGAATCTGCGTTAGAAGCGCTGTGTGTGATTGGATACCAACCCGCATTTGGTGCGCGTCCAATTAAGAGAGCGGTTCAGCAATACCTCGAAACCTCCATCGCGAAAGCTATACTCCGAGGTGACATCTCCGAGGAAGATGTCGCGGTGATTTCAGCGAAACGCGTCGAAGACGACGATTTGATCGAAGGTGGTCAACAGTATGAGTTTGAAGTCAAGCGAAGAGCGAGAGCGAAGAAACAAGCAAAGTCCACGGACTCTGTCGATGAGGAAGGTACTAAATAAACTTTGAATAACATCATATATAAGTATCGCGCGCGCGTGCATGTGTGTTCTAAATTCTCTAAAAATGAATACTATTCTCTATAATCTACCCTCGACTTTCGAATCGAGTCTCTTTCAAATCGCTCCATAACCACACCCGGTCTTTCAACTGCCTGATTTTACACTGTTCGATTTCATCCACTTTCCTTCCAAACTTGTAAATCCCTACCGTCGGCGTCCATCGCATAAACTTGGCCGTTTCCGGTAATAAATCCACATCTGTGAATATAAATTCCGAATTCGGATACTTCTCCGCCTCATCAAACACGGAAGGCGAGAGTTTGTGACAGTGTTTGCACCAACTCGCGCCAAAGTTCACGACGACGAGTTGTTTTCCTTTCGTTTCGTCGAGTTTTTTTTTGAAACTTTCTTCGCCTTTAATCACCGAAACGTTTCTTCGGTTTCTTTGGGTCGTCGTCGTCGAGGAAGAAGACAAAGAAGAAGACGAAGAAGAAGAAGATACATCAGAGACAGAAAAAGGCACCTCTTCTTCACCATCGCCTCTCATTTTTTCTCCCTTATTTTTCTTTCTTTCTTTCTTTCTTTGATGATGAGAAAAAGGATGAGATGATTTTTGTGAAGAGGTGGAAAAAGAAAAAAAATGGAAGAAAATCATGAAAAGCAAAAAAGCACAAAAACACAAGACTTTTGCTTTTGCAGACAAACTTTTCAAGAAAGATCTCTCTCTCTCTCTCTCTTCATTTTTTACCCCAAACCCCTCGTCACAAGAGTTCTTCTTTTGTTTGTTTGCAGCGATCGATAAAAGTATCTTCGTTATCATTCACACGACGACGCCGAAAAACGCATCATCGAGAAAAGAGGAAGAAGAAGCAGAATTAAGAAGAACAAAGGAGAAGACGAGAGAGAGAAAAAGAGAGAAAGAAGAAAGATTTCATCCTCTTCTCTCTCTCTTCTTTCTCTCGTCTTGTCCTTTTTGTACATCAAAATCAAATCCGACGTCGTTTTGCGCGCTCGACGGCAGTTTGACGGCGGCCAACCCGGGCGTCCCGTTCAAATGACGAACAACGCGAATATCGATGTTCAGGGGCTCAATAGTGACAACAGTCCGAAATCCTCTTCAAATATCATCGGAGGAGGAGGCCAGAAGTTTTTCGCCTCGAAATGGCTGACTTTACTTCTGTCTCAGTTGGTGATGGTCTCCTCGGGCGCCTTGTATTGTTTCCCTTTATACTCGCAAACTATGAAGGAGAGATTAAATTTGACGCAAGAGCAGTTGACGTTTATTGGTACGTGTGGGAATTTCGGGGCGTTCTTCTCCGTTTTAGGCGGGATGTATTTCGATCGATTCGGGAGTAAAGCGACGTTGTTCTTGGGAGGAACGTGTAAAGTGATTGGGTTCGGAATGACGACGATGATTTTACGAGGGATTATTTTTCCGCAAACCGTGTTTTTCTCGAGCGTGGCTGCGTACATTATGGGGACGGGTTGCTCGGCGAGCTTGACTGCCGCGTTGGGGGCGAATTACGCGAATTTTACGGACAAGACGCAACACGGGAGATTAGTCGGTTTAATCATGGCATTTTTTGGTTTATCGAGCGGCATTTTTAGTATAGTTTTTGACGTGTTTTTCATGAACACCACCGCTGGAAGTGATATTGGGAAGAATAGCGTAGCGTTCGTGCAGTTCTTGGCAGTTTTTTGCGGCGGCGTTGATATTTTATGTTCCACTGTCATCGGCGTTCCGAGAGGATTCGCTTTGCCGTCTTCATCCGCTTTGGATGAAATAAACAGTAATAACGCTATGAATATAAATAACGAAAGTAGTAGGAGTGTAGGGTCGATGACGGACGATGTTAAACGAGCATTTGTCACTGGAAATTTAACTGTCGACGATCGTTTGCGTTGGAGCTTGACGATTACGGCAATAGGCGCGGTACACGTCGCGGTTTCCGGGTACTTGGCGCACCAATTTGGGTCGCAAGCGACGTCCCCGCTTGCGTTGTTTATTTTTGCGTGCATCGCGTACTCGTTGTATCGCGTGACGACGTTAGGCACAAACTCGTTGTTACATCATAAGAGCGAATTAGTCGCCGCGAGTTCGGTGGTTTCGACGGATCAAAAGTCGTCGGAAATGAAATCGATGGACGACGTAGAAAATCCGCAAGGTACTAATAGCAACGCTCCAAGCAGAATGACAAACTTGTCACCGACAGAGGTTTTACAGGAGATGAACTTTTATTTACTCTTCGTCGCACTCATGTTCTCGCTCGGATCTGGCGTCACGGTGATT
>Ga0302137_1001216_pt1 | contig 11592 bp, 13 predicted proteins | sample CBN3_SCM_MG_FD_203127 | JGI IMG/M metagenome (GOLD analysis project Ga0302137, IMG submission 203127) | Marine microbial communities from Western Arctic Ocean, Canada - CBN3_SCM | ecosystem: Environmental > Aquatic > Marine > Oceanic | place: Canada: Western Arctic Ocean | collected 2017-09-15 | reverse complement strand
TTTTTTTCAACTTTTTTGGTAATCTTGTTTTTTAGGCCATGGACCCTTCTTAAGTTTTCCAGATTTCTCGAATACGGGTATAGGAAGATCTTTTGGAGATGGAGATTGAAATATAAGAGATTCGGCATAGAATTCAACAGTAGACATTTTTTATCTATAGATCGAACTATTTATAGATAATAAAATTTCGATCTATAAATACACATAACATATTCTTTAGATGTATCATCAATTCGAATATGCCGAGGGTTGGGAGGCGTTTGCTAAATTAGTTAAGTCTGTTAATAAAGCTAAAAAAGCTAAAAAAGACGCCAATACGGCATTTGCAAAAGAATTCGCAAATTTTCAAACAGAGTTTAGGCTTATCCAAGGTAAGCTTGAAATAAAGCTACAAAACGACACATTAGCAAACCCATTCCTTAACAATATCCAACGAAATGCTTTCAATAAGGATGCAAATCTTTGGCCGAATGACAATACCGCCAGTTAAAAAAACATTTCGTTAAGCTATTGGAATATTTAAATAAATATTTAAAGATAATCAAGGGCGGCCAAAGTATTACACAAGAAAAATTTTTCTGGTTTCTTATTCTTCTTATGAAAACCCACCACCAAGGCGATGCTAAAAAATTTGGCAATCTCGACCCCAAAAAGAAAATAGAATTAATTAATAAATTAAGCAAAACAGCCTCGCATTTTTGAAACCAAAATCACACCTTCCGAGCCTACTTGTTTTAAAAATATTTTTATAATTTATAAAATTAAATGACCAAAGATTAAGAGAAAATAATTAACCAATACATTGGTCATTTGTTTGACACAATTGTTTAAGGATGCGCATTCCTTGTGTGATTTCGGGCAATAAAACACCCAATTCCGAAATAGTTTTGTGCATTTGTGGGACAAGGATTTTAACATCCTGTAGTGTGGTTTTTATTTCCGGAGCAATCAATGCAACATTTGAAACAAGAATAACCATCAGTAAGAAATGAATACATGAAAATGTAGCTAGAGACCCTATAAAACATTTAAACTGTAATGACCACCTATTCGTCGGTTCAGAATCCAATGTCATGAAAGAAGTTTCGGACATGTTTTATGGTTATGTATATTTGTTTAAATAATCATATATGTTAATTTTTCTATAAAACCTTTGTATAAATATCTATATATCATATCAAATGTCGAACGCTTGTTTTTCATCTGAAAATGCGCCTGGTCAGCATTGTAAAAATACGATCCGAGGCCAATTCCAGATACCAGTTGGGGGTCCTTGGGTAGATATTGGAGATGAAAACAAAACCTTTAAAGTAAGTTATTTTAAATATGCAGCAGCAATTACATATGAGGTCATTTACGAACATTTTCAAGAGAATGTGACATGGTTATGTTCTTGTCCTGATTATGTGTTTAATGATCGTTTTGACAATAAAACATGTTGTAAACACATTCAAGCGGTTATAGACAAAACATTGAGAACTGTCCGGGCAGGTGGTAATTATGAACAGTTTAAAGTAGAACAAATTACTGAGCAATAGCAGCTTGAATATCTTTCCAAAATCTTAATCGTGCCCCCATTGTTGATCCATGCCATGGAATTGTATCTAAAATTCTTTTAGGTATACCTCTGGCTTTTGCTTCAGCGACAGAGACCATAAAACACTCTGGTAACCTGGGATTTCTTCGACATTTTTGACATATAGACCACGAAAATACACGTGCGTACGTTATTTCCCCACAACCTTTACATTTATTTAAGCAAAAAAAATCATTCGCTGCTTTTTTCCATGTAAGTTTGTCGCATTGATTCCGGCTTCTGCGTTTGCGATCAAGTACTTCCTTACAAAATCTAGACCAAGAACAATTGCAAAATGTCTGACCAAATATTCTAATATATGAGAACAAACGAACTTTGGAGCGCCATTTATAAAGACGAATATTTCTTTTCAATTCTTTTTGAAGCCATTCCTTTGTAATAAGTTGTGTCCTTTTTCTATGGTGTAAATATTCTAATATATGGTATACCAGTTCGATAGGGATATCCCTCATCTATGATAAATTATTCTTTGGTTTAAATTGTATTCACTTATATTTAAATGTTTCTAAATATCATCAAAATCAAAGGGGGTAATAGTTTCTTCTTCTTCTTTTTGTACGACTAGACTAGTATCTTCTGGCAATTCTCCATAAGATTTAAGATTTCTAACTTCTTCGGTGGTATATTTGAGAATGATATCGCATTTATTGTCTTGAAAGTCTCGAAGTCCAACTAAAACAAAGTCAGACATAGATATCCAGACTTTATTTCTCATGGCGCCTCTAATATGTGCTAATCTTTCGGCGCCATCAAAGCAATATACTTTACATCTGCCAGATCCCAACATTTTAATAATTTGTGCGTATTCTTGACTATCATCTTTATATTCTAAATCTCTCCGTGATGGACCTCGTTCTATTTTTCGTCGTTGACCTTTTGATTTCCTTTTTGGCATATTTGTTCTAAATATTTAGAAATTGTTTTAAGTAGCACAAATTCAGAACATATGTGAGTTATAAATAGTCGTTATATAATATATTGTAAAAATGTCGACTTTAACATTTCAACATATTGCGACGGCTCGTAAGCGAGATTCTGAATATCAATTGGCAGTTCGTTTGTACGGACGAAAAGCCGATGGTACTTCCGTATCTGTAGATGTATTGGGCGTTAAGGCTTATGGGTTTATTTGTTTGCAAGCCGATGATATATTTAAAAGACGTGTTGCAAAATTGCTCCAATGGCATTTGGCTATGAAACGAACCATGTCAAAAACAAAAAAAGCTAAAGATGATGGGGATGATTTTACAGTTAGGCAACAAACTGGTAATTTTATGTTTTGGTTACAAAAATATGTGAATATGACAGATTTAATCCAATGGACAAAGCATCAAGGCTATAATATACGCCACGTATTGCCTGGAAAAGGCCCAGAAGTATGGCGTTTTGAAGTTTCTAGTTATGAGTTGTACCATGGTCTTTCTTCGATGTTTAAATCTCCAGATGCATTTTACGAAAAAGTGATTAAATTTTCACAACCACTTCGAAATTATATTTCATTTCACAATGAAAATGCATCTTTAGGCAAACAAATGGATCAGATACCACAAGGGCCAACATCTGTTACAAATTTCGTATATGATAGCGATTTATTTGAAACGATGTTTAAACCTGAATTGGTATGGATGGTCGATCATCAATTGCCAGCCTGTTCATGGATGACTGTTACGAACTATACTTCAGGCACATCTACCACAGATAGCTATTGTGATTTAAAAGTTTCTTGTGGGGAAAAAGAAGTCATACCATGTACATCACCACCAATTCCAATGGCCCCATTCCGTGTCGCTTCCTACGATATCGAAGCCGTGCCATTTCTAAATCCAGAAGGTGAATGTGAATTTCCAGACCCAATGCGCGATTCTATTGTCACGATTGGAGTATCTGCATTTGATATGGTGTCTACGAAAATGGAACAAACTGTATTTATGCTTGAAATCGAAGACCAGCCCCAATGTCAACAACTTTCAAAATTGTCAGAGGAAATGAAAACGGATGAATTTGACCCATCTACCACACAAGTATATTCGTTTTTAGACGAATTCGATATGCTAGCAGCATTTTCAAAATATATTCGCACCTACGATGCTGATATCATTACCGGGTTTAATATTCTAAATTTCGACAATGTATATCTTTTGCACAGAATTCAGGCTTTATGTGGTTGTGAAATTGGTTCTAAATGTTGCGAGTGTGAAGAAGCTAGAACATTTTCAAGGATTAAAAAGCCAACTACATTAAAAAAGAAATACACATACACAAAACAGCGGGGAGGTCAAGAATCTTGGGATGCTTGGATTGAAGGACGCGATTGGATGGATGTCTATCGTGTCGTCATGACTGATCACAAACTTCGCTCTTATAAACTAGACAACGTTTGTTCTGAATTGCTTGGTACCAAAAAGATCCATATCGATTACGAAGACATCCCAAAACATCAACAGTCACCCGAAGGCAGAGAATTTCTAGCACAATATTGTGTAAAAGATGCTTGGCTACCTTGTCAGATCATTGTCAAGCGTTGTAAATTAGTCAATGCTTTACAAATGTCTCAAGTTACAAGCGTTCCATTAACAGATATTCTACATAGAGGCCAGCAAATTAGAACCCTAACACTTATGCTACAATTTGTCAAAGCTCGGTGTCGTAAAGATCCTGAACATCCGCGCTGGTTTTTACCGGACGAATCGGGTAAAAAACCAGCGCCGATCGAAGGTTTTGAAGGAGCTGTCGTTATTCGACCGTTACCGGGTTTTTATCAAACACCAGTTGTGACACTGGATTTCGCTTCTCTATACCCGTCAATTATGCGGGCCTATAATATGTGCTTTAGTACCTTGGTACCTTCTTTGGCCGAAGCCAGACGTCGTAATCTTACTTGGACAGAGGAAACGCACAATATCAAAGACCCCAAAGATCCAAACTACCCAGAAGTAAGACCCATTCGTTCCTTTGATTATCCAGAAGGGGGAAAGTTCGAATATGTTCCCCGTGAGACCGATGTCAGTTTTGTCACCTGTAAAACTCGAGTAGGAATCCTGCCTGAAATATTGGAACAATTACTCAATGAACGCTCGCGCATCAAGAAACTTAGAAAGAAATACGGCGAGAAAACGATGGACTATGCTGTCTTAGACGGTAGGCAATTGGCTCTAAAAGTGTGTGCCAATTCAGTCTACGGCTTTACAGGGGCTGGTATGGGATATCTGGGCGAAAAACGTATTGCATCTTCCGTCACACGCGTTGGAAGGGGCATGGCCAATCATACCAAGTGGATGTGCGAAGATCGTTACAAAGACCATGGACTAAAGATCGTTTACGGTGATACTGACTCTGTATTTGCTGAGATTCCGCCTTCTATGTGCGACACAAACTGCTCACAAGAAGAACTCATCGCCAAAGTCGATAAAATAGGCGATGAAATGGGCAAGTTTTGCACGCAAGCCTTTTTACCTCCCAATGACCTAGAATATGAAAAGTTTTATTATCCAATTCTTCTCAAAGGTAAAAAAAGATATGCTGGACACAAATTCGAGCCTGGTCTTGCTCCTAAACTAGACGTCAAAGGCTTCGAATGTGTGCGGCGGGATTTCGCACCCATTGTCTCCAAAACGCAAAAGGCCATCCTTGTCAAACTGTGTAAAGAGAATGACGTACAAGGTGCCATAGATTTAGCACGAAAAACAGTTGTCAGATTGCTTGAAAATGATGTCCCGATTGAAGATCTCACCATGTCAAAACAATTGACCAGAAAACCAGAAGATTACAAAAACCCCATGCCCCACACTATACTGGCGAAACGATTACAAAAGGAACAACCCGCACATATTGCCCCCAAAACAGGTGACCGAATACCATACCTAATTAGACCAGGATACAAAGGCGAAAAGACTTGTATGAGAGCAGTCACGCCAGAAGATGTTAGGGAAGGTCGTGAATCGGCGGACACACGCTGGTATCTTAGTAATCAATTGCAACAACCTTTGCAAAGAATCTTTGAAATGATTATGGAAAATTCCAATCAAATTTTTGAAGTGAATCAGACAAAAACACCACAATCTATCAGTAATGATATGATGAGGTCTTTTGTTCAAAGAACGCAAGTCAATAGGGCCGTCAAAAGAAAAAGAGAACAAATTATGGCAAAAGCAAAACGGAAAAAACAAAAACCTAAAGATATAAGATCATTTTTTAGCTAATAATATTTCATAGTTACATCTGGAGCGGTTTATGAAGGAAATATACAGTTAAATCTATATTTAGTGTGTATGTCGTTTAAATATTTCTAATATAGTTCCAATCCGTTCCGTAATTTTTCTTAAGGAATGCATTTGAGAATAATTTATCTTTACCTCCTTCGCGCCATTTTACTGTAATAACAGATAATTTATGGACTGTAATCTTTTTGATTTCGCCATGAAACCATTTATATGAATCATCAGACAGCTGCCAGCGTATTCTAACAAAATCACCAACTTTGGGCTTGTGCCATGTAATGGCAGCTAGTCCGGGAGATTTTGCAGCCTCGTAAGCATCTGATCTTAATTTTATCCATTTTTTGCCGTATTTTGCTTTAGTAAATTGTCTCCCCTCTCTTTTGAGCCATGTTTTCCATGTTACTTTAGATGGGTCCCGTGAAGCGCTTGGACTTTGGACTTTTGATTCGCCAACCTTTTGGGCTTTTTTCCATTCTAAAAGTTTTCCAATACATGTCTTCTTCTGTGCTCCACTAGGAATTTCTATTTTTCTTTTTATGCATCCTTGTCGCAGTGTTTGAACAGAAAGTTTATCCAAGCGCCCACGACCGATATATTCCAAGTCATAAGGAAGTTCGAAATCCTCCTCTTCTGAGTCAGATTCATCTTTAGAGTTTTTCCATTCTAAAAGTTTTCCAATACATGTCTTCTTCTGTGCTCCACTAGGAATTTCTATTTTTCTTTTTATGCATTCTTGTCGGAGTGCTTGAACAGAAAGTTTATCCAGGCGCACACGGCCGTACTGTTCCAAGTCATGAGGAAGTTCCGATTCTTCATCTTCTGAGTCTGATTCTTCATCTTCGGAGTCTGATTCTTCATCTTCCGATTCTTCTTCGGAGGACGACGATTCTTCTTCTGAGAACAATTCGTGCTTAGATTCCCCTTTCGGTTCTTTCTTGATTATTTTAACCAAGTCAGCGACATGTATTAAGAAGCAAGATGTTGAAATATTTGGTTTTACTGGACCGCTTTCCTTTATACCGGGAACTTTTATTTTATCGGAATTTGTAAAATGAATTCCCACAATATTTCCAAGTATACATTCGACCGATACCATTCCGCTGGCGATAAACCCATCAATATAAAAGGTCTCGTCTAAATGTATGGTTATACCGTTGGATTCTACGAATGCGCCTCCTTGTTTTCGGGCATCATTGACTGACTCGATAAGTCGTGTTATGTCAATAAGATCAGGATGATTGTTTATATGACTTTTTCGAATACCTTCAGACAATTTGGAACGCTTATTGTAGTATTCTAAAGTATCCGTGGTATTTTCTTCACTTTCAATCATGGGTACATCTAGGAATTTTGTAAGGAACCGTTGCCCATGTAAATTCTCAGGATCTGCAAAATAAAAGTCAGTAATGCGATAATTACAAAATGGCTTACTTAGATGCAATCTGTCTTTTCCACGTTGGTATAGACATTCTCTGTGTCCAAATTGTAGTTTGCACTGTCCCCCATCGCAAATTTTGAAAAGTGCGTCCCAATCTTCCCTTTGTTTTTCAGTGACGCCTCCTACAAAGGACATGAAGAACATTTTACTCCCTTTTGCTTCTTTATGTTTAATTCCAGATGGAATCAACGCTGGATTTCGATGTGCTAATGATTCTTCCACTTCTCCTTCTTGATGAAATCTATTGTATACAAAGAACTGGTCTTCTCTTAAACGCTCGTACCCATATTTTTTGGCGGCTCTTCGGACAGAATTTCTATATCTTTTAAGGTAGTAATCTAGCTCTTCATTGCTGACAAACATCAGTGAACCTGTAATGGCTAATATGTATGGAGTATCTCTTGGAAATACATTTTGTTCGAACATATATTTAACTGTCTTTTTATTGGACCAGTCTTTGTCAATCGTTTCAAACATATTGCAATAATCCAAATAAGCAAAGTCCAATTGTTTAAACCTTGTCGGCAACGGTTCTTGAAGGATTGGTTTTTGTTTTCTTTTGAATTTTGTTTTGGAGAATGTCTTCATTAGTTTACCCTGAAAGGATGCGTCATCATCTGACGCCCCCCATGCTTTAAAAAACGGAGCTAATCCAATAGGAAAAGCCGATAGGTCTGGTACTCTCTCTTTCATGATTGGGTATTCTGTCCCACCTTTAAAATAATTGGGCACGTATATATTTTGAGTTTCAAAATTGAAAGCTTTTAAAGTCGCTGATGAACCCAAATCGTCAGAGTCTAGGACTAGTGCAGTCGCGTCTGACATAGATGGCAAAAAAAACTGTGCCATTTGTCCTAGATAAAGATTGATGTTAAATTTAATCTTGTCATGCTCTGAAGGTGTATAACCTTTGCCCTTTCTTTTGTTTCCTTGTCCAAACCATCCGTCTCTGATTTTATCCACGGATTGTCTAAGTTGTATAACATTTTCGATTTGATAATCTACTTTGGAAAAGGATGACCTAATGGGTTTTCTTCTGACTCTATCCCCAACTTTGAATTTTAATTTCTTTTTTGATTTTTTTGGTTCTGTTTTCTGAAATTGTTTAAACATTTTACTTTACATGTGCCATATATATATATCTTTTTTGTTGATATTGTAATAATTCCATATTAAAACATTAATTTTGGCTTTTCATTTGTATAATAACTCAATGGTACCAATTTATCGTATTTCTCCATACCCTTGAACCAATATACAGGAATATATTTTTGACCATGTTTTTCAACCACCAAGAACTTCATATACGATGCACCCTTGGTTACAGAACCATCGCTTCTTGGAACGTCGATTTTATCAGGTAAATCAAGAGGAACGCGCAAAACGAACGCGTTCTGGTTAATCTTATAATCAGCTATCATAGATTTTATAGCGGATAATCTACATTTCCAACTATCACAATGGGTAATCCACCTATTTTTGCCGGGTGGGTCGCCTATATATCGAAGCCAAACTTCGCCCGGACAATTCATCTCGCAAATTTCGCACCACTTTGTCCTCAAAAAGGAAGAACGCCCGAAACAGTCCTCAGGAACTTTGCGTTTGTCCACTATAGACTTGCTGCACGTGTTTAAGAGTCTAGCAGTGGGCCAACGCCACGTATCCAAATAATAATCGAGAAGAATATGAACAATAATAAACATATCCATCTTGTACAAAGTTATAATGTAATTATACGCTGTAAATAACGAAACATTTAGGATTTATTTATTTTCTTTAATAGATGAAACATTATATAATTTAGAAATTTTTGAAAAGCTTGGGTTTCTTCCACAAAAACAGCATGTTTGTAAGCACCGAGAGTTGGAACCTTGTAAATAAGCCTACGCGACTCTTTATTATGATCATTACAATATGTTTTGACTTGAGCTATGAAAGAAACCATGTCATTCGTTCCAAGCTCATTTATAAAATCAATAGCTAATTGTTTGTTGAAGTATAAATCTTCTTCTCTGACAGATGGAACTCCCGAACGTACCGATGGAGCCATAGCCTCGCGCCATGTGACGGTCCATATCGGACGACATCGCTTTACATACAATCTAAACAAATTTATGGATTTCATAGACATGTTCTGTTATATATAGTGGAACATGTTTAAAAAAAACATATTCTTTCAAGTTTAGAACTATTTAAACAATCTATTTAAACAAAAATCATGTGGGATCGTTTCTACAGGGAATTATTTTTTCTAATTATTATTACAGGACCACTTGTTCTCATCACCTACTATCAATTATACAAATCAAAACTCGCCTCACAATCTTGGGCAGGCCTTTCACAAAAATCCGTTAAAATTACATGGTTTATATCCATGGCACTGACAGTCATATCCTGGATATATATCACTACTAGATGGATATTTGACGAAACATTAGAATCAAACAATAACGTATTCCTATCCTATGTATTTTTTATGTCGGGAGCATTACTATGGACACCTTTCACAATTATATCCTTGCATAGAAAGACACGTCTAGCTACTGTGTGGTTAGCATTGTATTTGACAGCTGCAGGAAGTATATCTTTGTTGATTCAGGCGGCATTTACATCTGATATAGCCATGATATTTGCGTCGGCTATTTCTGCTATACATCATCTATTGTTAGATGCCATTTATTGGTGGGGAACTTGGAAAGTAGATACAAAGAAAAACGCATTAGAATTTTAGGAGCCATACTTTCAACCTCTACCTGATGATGTTGCATGTGTTGGCGTGCGCTTTTGCAGCTCTTTGATAATATTATCTATGGTTTTCATATTATGATGTTGCATGTGTTGGCGTGCGCTCTTGCAGCTCTTTGATAATATTATCTATGTTTTTCATATTATGATCTTTTGAATTCTTAATATCATGCCCAACATCACTTAACAACTCATAAAATAACGATTCCAGAGCTTTTTTATAGTCGTCACCTAATTTTAGGGGGTTTAAACGTTTATTTAATTTTTTTGCATGCTGGTCTAAATAATTTTCTTCGTTTTCAACGTATTTTTTGGAAAGAACTATGAGTGTTCTTTGTTGATCTTCAGTAGCCATTTTTAATATATTTAATTTACCAATCAACTCTTGCTCGGTATATCCAAGTCTTTTATGTTGAAGTTGCGCCGCTTCTCGAGCTTTATTATTTTTTCGTTTTGGCTTTTTAGTTTTTGCCTCAGCAGGGTTTGGCTCAGCAGGGGCAAAAGTCCATTGTGTGAAAATAGGTTTCTCAAATTTGGAACTCTGTTTTTGATCATGTTGATAATAAGAATAAATATACACGAAGAATAATATGAATTTAAACTATAAATTCATCTCAATTCATATAAATGTATAGCTTTCAACATACAGAACCTAAAAAAAATAAAACAAAATGGGACCCTAAAACACCAATGAAACCAGGTGGTATGACGTCTATATGCAGAGAAATGGATAAAAAAATACGAGTGGGTCATTTTAAATTGACAGAAATTATTCAAAGGACCCTTAAAAAACATATCGGTGCCGTTAAATTTAAAGAACTATCCAATCAAAACAAAACGAACGGATCAAATGATCAAAAACGAATTATACTTATTACTGGACAAGCCTACAGAAATTATGTTCGCAAAGAACGTAAAAAAGCTCAACAAAAAAGATTAACAAACCCTTGTCTCAGATGCCATAAAGAAAATATACAAATGGTTAATTTACCATGCGATCACGAAACATATTGTCAAACATGTGCCAGTTATGTTTTAGATAAACGTAAAAAATGTATTCAATGCAAAGCACATGTCCGAGGTGTTATGCAGATAGGTTCTGATTACAGAATCGCATGCGCGGCGTGTGGGTTTGTGTGGGATGGCAATGCACAACACGAATGCGACGCAGAAGAAAGAGTTATTTACATTCTAAACTTGACACCGGAAATAAATCAACGCGTGAAAAACACAACGGACACAGTACTGGAGGGTTATTCCACATATTCAGAATCAACGCCAGATGATAACAGATACGTACATATGTATGAAATATCACTTATTGGTACGTTTTTCGAAGATTTAGAAGCAGAAATGAGGAGTGTTGGACTACATCTAAACCCAGTGTCTGTCGCCGATTTTGTATACGACGAAATTTATACAATAGAAGAAATATAATAAAAAAAAATGTTTAAATTGTATAGACTTTCTTGAAAAATTTCAAGAATAATCTTAAAAAATTTCAAGAAGTTGTTAAAAAATTTCAAGAATAATCTTAAAAAATTTCAAGAAGTTGTTAAAAAATTTCAAGAATAATCTTAAAAAATTTCAAGAAG
>Ga0302137_1001213_pt1 | contig 11611 bp, 9 predicted proteins | sample CBN3_SCM_MG_FD_203127 | JGI IMG/M metagenome (GOLD analysis project Ga0302137, IMG submission 203127) | Marine microbial communities from Western Arctic Ocean, Canada - CBN3_SCM | ecosystem: Environmental > Aquatic > Marine > Oceanic | place: Canada: Western Arctic Ocean | collected 2017-09-15 | reverse complement strand
AAATGCAATTCACTGTGGATGTGTAAATAACGTCCTTTGCTGAATCCCAAACTACCTTCAAGCTGCTGATGGCCGGCCCAAGTATAATCACCCTTAATATCGATCCAGTGAATGGCTTTGTTGCCCCTTAGAATTTGGCGCCAGCTTTGATGTACTAGAACTTCATAATCCTCATGATTTGCTAGTGTTTGGACCTCGTTATTGAGGATGCGTTGGTCTGCAGGCAAGGCTATGAACTCAACATTCTCTAGTTCGTTTCGGTCACTTACTTCTGGGTCAAAGTGGGCAAGGGTCCTACCATGATGCCATGATATAGGGGCTGGCTGAAATGGGAATGCTTCTAACGTAGGAACCTTATCTCCTCGTTTGGCAATAATGATCTCTATTTGATACCAGGTCTCGTCTTTGTCGTCAGCGGCCAATGCTAACGTTGGTTGTAACATTAATAAAACCATAAAAAACGCAGTAAACACGTGCCAATGTGGGAGAAATCTTGATCGCATGTTTAGCTCATTTGTTTAATTAGGTCTTCCATTCGTTGGAAGCGTGTTTCAGTTTTTTCCATAGGTAAAGTAAACCTTAAATTGGTGCCACCCTCAAGTCGGAAGTTTCGAGGTTGAGTTTGTACTAGTTTTACTAACACCATGGGGTCTATCTTGGTATTCTTGCCGAACTCCATGCGGCCATTGCCTGCGGAGGCTTCAATGCGTGTAACACCAATAGCCTGAGCTTTTAACTTTAAACGATTTTGGCGGAAAAGGTTTTTTATTTGATCAGGCAGTAAACCAAAGCGGTCAATCATTTCCACTTGTAACTCTTTTAATGCCGCATTGTCTTCGGCGTTGGCAATCCGCTGATACATAACTAAGCGATTATGTACATCAGGTAAATAGGCTTCTGGAATAAGCGCAGGCAAGTGTAAATTAACTTCGGTACCACGCGATAGTGGTTGGTCTAGATTTGGTGTTTCGCCTTTCTTCATAGCTTCAACGGTTTGGTTGAGCATTTCCATATACAAACTAAAACCAATGCCTTGCATTTGGCCACTCTGCTCTTCACCCAAAAGCTCACCAGCACCACGTATTTCCAAATCGTGACTTGCAAGGGTGAAACCGGCACCGAGGTCAGCTGTAGCTTCAATTGCTTCGAGACGTTTGATGGCATCCTTGCTCAACAGTTTTGGGTGAGGCGTCATTAAGTAGGCATAAGCTTGATGATGGGAGCGACCTACACGACCACGTAATTGATGCAGCTGAGCTAAACCAAACTTATCTGCACGCTCAATAATAATTGTGTTGGCGGTAGGAATGTCAATGCCAGTTTCAATAATGGTAGAACACACAAGCACATTTGAGCGCTTATGGTAAAAATCTCCCATTACCTGTTCTAGCTTGCGTTCACGCATTTGCCCGTGGGCCACACTAACCCGTGCCTCAGGTACTAGTTCACGCAGTTTTTCAGCACTACTTTCTATGCTTTTAACTTCATTATGCAAATAATAAACTTGCCCTCCACGAAGCAGTTCTCGCAAAATAGCTTCTTTAACGAGTTTTTTGTCATTTTGTCGAACAAAAGTCTTGATGGAAATACGCCTTGCTGGTGGCGTGGCAATAATGGAGAGGTCACGCATGCCTGCCATGGACATATTCAATGTTCTAGGAATTGGTGTGGCTGTGAGAGTTAAAATATCCACTTCTGAGCGGAGCTTTTTGAACGACTCTTTTTGTTGTACACCAAAACGGTGTTCTTCATCAATAATAAGCAAACCTAAACGTTTAAAATTAAGTTTACCTTGTAAAATTTTATGGGTGCCTACCAAAATGTCTAGGGTGCCGTCCTCAGCGTGAACCATGGTTTTAGTTTGTTCAGCGGCCGTTTGGAAACGTGACATCACCGCAACATTCACTGGCCAATTGGCAAAGCGGTCCCGTAGGGTATCGTAATGCTGCTGTGCCAACAGTGTGGTGGGTACTAATAACGCTACTTGTTTACCACCGTTAACCGCCATAAACGCTGCCCGCATGGCAACTTCTGTTTTGCCAAAACCTACATCACCACAGACTAGCCTGTCCATGGGTTGGTCTGCCATCATGTCGCTTAATACGGTTTTTATGGTCTGTTCTTGATCCGGTGTTTCTTCATAGGGAAAAGCGTCGCAAAATGCTTGATAGCTCTCATCTGGCTTTGGAAAGGCATACCCATCACGAGCTTCACGCAGGGCATAGATGTGTAACAACTCTGCGGCGGTATCCTTAATTTTTTCTGCAGCTTTGCGCTTAGCTTTAGTCCACTGTTCGCCACCCAATTTATGTAACGGTGCGTTTTCACCACCCGAATAACGGGACAGTAGCTCAATACCAGAAACGGGGACGTAAAGGGTGGCTTCATTGGCGTAGAGTAATACTAAGAACTCGGCATCTTGGCCATCTATACTAAGGCTTTGCAAACCATTATAGCGGCCAACACCGTGATCTTGGTGAACCACCGCATTGCCAATACTTAGTTCAGCTAAGTCATGAATAGCGGTGTTGGGATTTTCTGTGACTTTGTCTCGGCGACGTCGCTGGAGTACTTTTTGGCCAAATAGTTGTGCCTCACAGACAAGAATAAGACTGTGTTCAGGTAAATTTAGGCCTTGTTCTAAAGGTGCAACACAGATCGCAAAATTAGGCTTTTTGGTAATAAAATCAAGCCAGTCATCTACATCCTCTGGGGCCGTCGGTAATGCTTTAAATAAATCGAGTAATGCTTCTTTTCTGCCGGCTGATTCAGCGCAGACCAATATACTTTGCTGCTGGCCTTTGAGCACTGTTTCTAAAGCAATGAGCGGCTTAGCCAGTTGGTTATTAATCGCAACTTGAGGGTTTTGGGCACCACCTAAATTATATAAACCCTTGTTGGCTTCAGGTTCAACAAAAGCGCCTTCTTGTAGATCAATGATGGGAAAATTTTTAAGGCCAGAAAACATTTCATCGGTAAACAAAAATAATTGTTTAGGTGCTAGCAGTGGGCGTTCTATGTCATGACTATAATCTTCATAACGTGATTCAATGTCGCACCAAAAATGGGTGGCTTGAGCTTCAATATCGCCTTGTTTTACCACAAGAGTGGAACCTGGAAGGTAGTCCAGTAAGGTTGACATGGAGTTAAAGAATAGGGGTATGTAATATTCGATACCGGCGGGTGCAAACCCTTGGCTTACGTCTTGGTATACGGGGCAGGCTTTTGGGTCTAAATCAAATTGGCTGGTAAAGTTTTGCCTAAAGTGGCTAATCGCGACATCGGTTAATGGAAACTCGCGGGCGGGTAGTAAATTGAATTCAGTAATTAGGGCCGTAGTACGCTGACTATCAGCATCGAAATAGCGCAGACTTTCAATTTCATCGTCAAATAATTCAATTCGTAATGGCGCGTGGCTGCCCATGGGGTAGAGGTCAATTAAACCACCCCTTAAAGCATATTCACCTGCTTGGGATACGGTTTCTGTGAGCAGGTAACCCGCCTGATCTAAACGTTGGCGAAATTGAGTTTGGGGTAACTCTTGTCCAGTCGACAATGTAAAGCTGTTGCCAGCTAAGTAGTTCATCGGGGGCAGGCGATGGAGTAGTGTGGCCACTGGAACGATGACCACACCTTTGCTCAAATGAGTGATTTGGTTGAGCGTGCTAATGCGCTCTGACACAATATCTGGGTGGGCAGAGAAGCTATCGTAGGGCAATATTTCCCAATCTGGCAGCATTAAACAATCAAGCCCAGTACCGGTTAGGAAAAAGTCAACTTCCGCACTCAATTTAAGTGCGGCATCTGTGTCTTTTACCAGCGCTAGTACAGGCCCTTGGTGGACTTCTGCGGCTTCGGCAATGGCCAAGGCCGAAGCTGCGCCGTGGGTTTGTCCCCAATTAGACTTATGACCAACTTTAGAGGGTATAGAGGTGGGTTGTAATAACAAGCAAGAGTCCTAAAGCACTGGCCGTAAAGGCAAAAAAATACCCTGCTATTGTAGTGGCTTCTGTTTTAACTTGCATTAAAACCCTGCAAAATGGCCTATATTAAGTATGGCTGTGTACTATTTATCTTGTGATTGGTTATATTGAGCGAAGGCTTTGCTATTTTTGCTGTGAATATAATCAGCTACTTTAATAGGTGCATAGTTTGATACATCGTTAACAAACTTTTTGAAATCCCTTGGGTCAACGATCGTATCAGCATCTGGGTCAAAAAATATGGGCATAGAGTAGCGTTCGTTGTTAGATCGATTGATGACGCGATGCAAGTTTGAAGATAAATATCCATTGGTCCAGCGATGTAATAGATCCCCTATATTGCATACAAAGGTATTTTCAATAGGTGTGGCTTCAACCCACTCTTGTTGTTTATTTAGGACTTGCAGACCACCGTTGTTATCTTGATACAAGAGTGTAATGACGCCAAAATCTGTGTGGGGTGCAGCACCAAAACGCTCATCAGCCTCATCCTGTTGGCTTGAACGAGGGTAATACACCAACTGGCTGCGACCTAGTGGGCTGGTATATCGATGTTCAAAAAAATCAGAGTTCTCTCCCAAACCTACGGCGATGGCTTTAAGTACTTGCCTGCCTAGCAAGCAGGTCGCATCATAATACGCGAGCAGGTCACGTTTTAATTCGGGCAGTGACGCAGGCCATAAATTATGTGTGATGAGAGGGATTTGGGTTCGTTTAGCCCACATTTCATCAGACCAAAATTCTGGCCCAGTAAAAAATATTTCTTTTAAATCGTGGGTTTTTGCGCCTTCTAAGGTGGCCATTTTGGGACCTAACCATCCTCTTTGGTTGGTATTAACCGCGACTAGGGCTTTTTCTTCCTGACTTAAGTGGAAAAAATGCCGCGAGGCATCTAATGCTTGTTGGATCACTTGAGGATCTATACCATGGTTTTTTATATAAAAGAAACCAGTATTTAAAGCCGCTGACATTAAAGGTTTGGATACTTCTGTAACATTGCCTTGTAACATCAGTGGTGCAAAATCGATGACTGGAATATCTCCAACTGACACAGGTTTTGCTTTTGCATAATCGCGACTCATTGCCGTTACTCTTTGTATTTGCTCTTGGATTTAACGCGCCCGTATGGTGTCTGGCAGCCAAGTGGCTAATTCAGGCCAAATAACTAGAATGACAATCATCAGCGCCATCAAGCCCACCATAGGCAGGGCTGTTTTAGCGATGTAAGAAATCTCATGTTTAGTCATGCCTTGTAAGACGAACAAATTAAACCCAATTGGGGGAGTTACTTGCGCCATTTCTACTACCACAACGATAAAAATACCGAACCAGAGCACGTCAATACCTGCTTGGCGGATCATTGGTTCAACGATGGCCATAGTGAGAACCACGGATGAAATGCCATCTAAGAACATACCTAAGATGATGTAAAATACTGTCAATGCCATGATTAGTGTTAAGGGTGACAAACTCATGCTGTCGATAAAAGCTGCCAATGCTCGTGGAATACCAGTAAATCCCATGGATAGGGACAAAAACGCAGCACCCATGAGAATTAACGCAATCATTGCTGAAGTTCGGGTGGCGCCTAGCAGACTAGCAACAAATGTATCCCAGTTAAGTGACCGCTGGGCCGCAGCTAAGGACAGTGACCCAACAACGCCAACAGCAGCGGCTTCTGTAGCGGTGGCGTAGCCCATGTACATGGAGCCAATGACCGAAAACACTAATAATAGTACAGGCACTAAAAAACGGCTAGTCTTTACCATCTCCACAAAGCTCATAGGAGGTTCTGGGTCAGGGCGGGGGCCTTTACCAAAGTAGTGCCACAAAATAATGTAGCCCATAAATAAGCCGGCAAGCACTAAGCCTGGCAAAATACCTGCCATAAACAATTTAGTAATAGACTCGTTAATTGTTACGCCATATACGATCAAGGTTAATGATGGCGGAATCATTAAACCTAAGGTTGCGGCTCCTGCAAGGGTACCGATGATCATGTGCTCTGGGTAATTCCTAGCACGGAGCTCTGGAATCGACATTTTACCAACGGTGGTTAGTGTGGCAGCAGATGACCCGGACACGGCAGCAAAAATGGTACAGCCGGCAATGTTGGTGTGGAGTAAACCCCCAGGTAGCCAGCTCATCCAAGGTGCTAGTCCTTTGAACATGTCTTGGGATAAACGGGTGCGGTATAAAATCTCCCCCATCCATATAAACAGGGGCAGGGCTGTTAAGGTCCAGCTGGAAGCGCCTGTCCAAATGGTAGTGATCATGGCGTCTCCAGCAGGGCGTAAGGTGAACAACTCCATGCCTACCCAAGCTACACCCATAAGAGCAAGGCCGATCCAAACAGAGCCGCCTAATAAAGTGAACAAAACCAATAAAAATATGCCTACAGCGTAGAGCTCATTCATTCTATTGACTCCGTTCTAATTTGAGATTCTCTGGTGACAAGCAGCCTAGTTAAATGGTCCCATACGGCAATAGCCAATAGCACTGAGCCAATAGACATGGCGATTTGTGGTAACCACATGGGGGTATAGATCCAAACGTTAGCGGGTTGACTCCAAATGTCGCTCCACGTTGTAGGCCATGAACCAAACATAGAGATAACATTCACAAGCCATTGGGGAACTTGATCTTGCCCTTGAGTAGTGTCGTTGAGCATGGCAGATAATTGGTTGGTTTTAATGGCATAACGGGCAAAGTAAGTGGCAATAAATGCAGCAACATACATTGCTAAAGCATCAAGCCTAAACTTGAGCCATTGATTCCAATTTAATAGAACCGATACGCGAATGTGAGCGCCTGTTGTTAGCGCATAAGCTAGGGCGAAGAATGATGTGCAAGCCATGGCGTAACCTGCAAATTCAGTTGATCCAGGAAACGCAATGTTGCTCCATCTGGCGATCATTTGCGCCACAATAAGTAATAAAATCATCACCATAAAGCAAGCTGCTATAAGCCCAGACAAACGATATAGCTTATCTAACCAGGGCCAAATAGGGGTGAGCCACGACCGTAATACCTTGGGCTTTAGTAGAGAAGCAAGGCAAACGATTGAGGGTAATACGAACAACAAAAACCACAAAGGTACGCCTAAAACAGGTGACCAATCGTTCATTGTATTCTCCAATAAAAAATGAGCGGCGGAGGTTCCCGCCGCTAGTTTGACTCAATTGGAATTACTGTGCGTTATACGAGTCTAGAATGGCTTGGCCATCACTACCTACGTTAGCTAACCAGTCTGCTGTCATTTTGACACCAATAGCCTTTAGCTCAGACAAGAATACTGGACCAGCATCTTCAACGCTCATGCCATTAGATGACAGTTGCTCAAAGTACCAACTGGCAAGCGCTTGTGATTTGGCAGAACATGCTGCACCCGTTTCATCGGCTGCTTTTTGAACTTGACCTTGAGTGGTGGAATCTAAACCATCCCACACGCCTTTATTAACCATCACGTAGTTACGTGGTAACCAAGCGTTAACCTTGTAGTAATGAGACAAGCTTTCCCATACTTTACGATCGTACCCTGTTGAGCCAGAAGAAATGAAGGACTCCGCTACGCCTGTTGCCAACGCTTGGCTTAGCTCGGCTGCTTCAATTTGTACTGGAATCATACCTAACTCTTCTGCAAAGGTTGCGGTTGCAGAGTTGTATGAACGGAATTTAATACCTTGTGTGTCGGCACTAGATTTTACTTCTTTGTTAAAATAGAACCCTTGCCCTGGCCATGGACAGGTGTATAAAGCCACTAAGTTTTGTGCTGACAAAGCTTTGTTGACATAAGGCTTTGCAGCAGCCCAAAGTTTGTCATTGTCTGCGTAAGTGGTGGCTAAAAACGGTACGTTATCCCACCCTAAAATGGGTAATTCGTTTGCATGGGCAGACATAAAGCGCTCACCAATAGGGGCTTGGCCTGTTTGTACAGCACGTTTTATTTCACCACCTTTAAAGAGTGAGCCTCCGGCATGTATGGTGATGTCTACATCACCACCGGTATAGTCACGCACTTTGTCTGCAAACACTACCCCCATTTCGGAGTGGAAATTACTCGCTGAATAAGCCATGGGCATGTCCCATTGCTCGGCCATTGCTGGCGCAGAGATGGCGGCTAACGCGGTAGTAGCTGTCAGTAGTTTTTTAATTGATGTCATAATCATTTACCTTTTTATTGTTGTTGGTATGCTTCTTAAATGAAGCGGTTTGGGGAATAAATGCTAACGTCTTCTTGCAGCATGTTTCCATTAATCATTTGAGCCAGCATCCAGCCTGTTTTAGGGCCACTGGTTAGGCCGATGTGGTGGTGACCAAAACCTAAAAACACCCCTGGCTTTTGGGAAATTTCTCCAATGATAGGGATTGAGTCAGAGGGTGCAGGGCGGTGCCCCATCCATTCAGTTTCATGACTCCACGTTAATTTAGGAATAGCATGTTTGATGCTGTTGCGCAATAAATCGAAGGCTTTTGCCGAGGGTTTTGCGTCTAACCCCCCAAATTCAACGATGCCAGCAAGTCGTATTCTATCTTTCATTGGAGTGATAACAAACTTGCTGCCAGCCACCATGACAGGAGCTTTAGGTGTGAAGTTAGGGTGCCATAGGTCAATGTGGTAACCCCGTTCAGTTTCGAGAGCGACATTAACTCCTAGTTTAGCTGCCAGTTTTTTAGACCAGGCCCCAGTAGCCAATACGGCCACATCGCAAAGTATCTTCTGCCCGTCAATGATTACTGCGTTGAGTTCGTTACCCAGGTAGTCGACATCTTCAAAGCAACCATTTACTTTGACACCTCCGTGGTCAATTACATGCTGTTCTAAGGCTTGCAAATATGCTCCTGGGTCACTAATTCTGCCGTGATTTTTCATCTTAGCTGCAAAAGTTAAGCTGTCGGCAAAACAGTTGTCATAAGCAGCAAATTCTGTGCCATCAAGTTCTGTCCATTTGATGCCATGTTGCGATCTTAGTGACCAGCCAAACGCGTCACTTTCAAAGTGCTTGCGGTTTTTGTATACATAAAGATAGTCCGTAGGAATAATGAACTTTTCGGCCCCAGTACCTTCAGCCATAGCTAGATGATTGCCGATACTCTCTGATACTAATGGCTGCAGTGCGGCAGCAGTTTGGCTACAGTTTTCGACGTTTGCTCTACGCAAATATTGCCATAACCAAGGTAACATTCTGGGCAAGTAACGCCATTTTACGAATAGGGGTTCATTGGGGTCAAGTAACATGCGTGGTGCTTTTGTTAATAATCCTGGGCTGTTGACGGGCACCACAGAACATGAAGCCAGTACGCCACCATTGCCATAGCTAGCGCGCTGGTCTTGGCTCGATTTATCAATAAGGATGACTTGATGGCCTGCTCGCTGCAACCAAATGGCGGTGGCAATCCCTATAATGCCATTGCCAATGATGGCAACACGTTTGACTTTTTTTACCAATGCACTATCCCTCAATTTATACTTATTGAGTATCGCCAATCAATGGTATCATTTCAAATATCAATTTATTCAATACCTATAAGTTTAAGTGATGTATTTATGAATCTACGGTTCCGCCAATTACAAGCGCTTCATAAGGTCGTCGAATCTGGCACAGTATCGGCAGCGGCTGAGCAATTGAATATTTCCCAACCAGGCGTTTCAAACTTATTGAGTCAACTTGAGCATACCTGTCAACTGAAGTTATTTAACAGACTTAAGGGTAAACTGATCCCTACCAATGAGGGTTTGGTTTTGTACAATGAAGTTGACACATTAGTGAGAGGCTTGGCTCATGTAGAGCAGTCCGTTGTCGATTTACAAAATAAGCAGACAAGTAAACTGCAAATTGCTTCTATTCACGCCTTATCATTTGGGTTTATGCAGGCACAAATTGCACAATTTTCAAGGCAATACGAAAATCTTTCGGTGTCATTTCAGTCTCAGTACTCACAGAAAATCCAAGAATGGGTTGATGTTGGGCTGTTTGAAATAGGTGTGAGTGAGATGCCAGTTGCTACAGGGCCGTTTAATACCGTGGTTTTTAAAATCGAAACTCTTTGCGCGATGCCTAGTGATCACCCCCTAGCTTGTCATAAAGTGCTGACACCAAGCTTATTGTCAGGCGAGCCGTTAATTATTATGGGACCGCAGCATATGGTCACACGGCGCGCTAAGGAGGCATTCGTGGAAGCTGGAGCAAGGTGGAATCCTGTAGTTCATACGCATTTGTTTGCTAATAAGTTGAGTTTTATTAAAGAGGGTATGGGGATTGGCTTGGTGGATGTGATTTCCCTACGTAATGATTCTTCTGACAGGTTCATTACTCGCCCGTTTGCGCCAAATATTAATTTGGATGTGGCTATTATTACCTCGAAGAGTAGGCCCGTATCAGATACGGGGCAAGCCTTTCTTGGCCAGCTTGAGTCCCATCTTTGGGCTAGCTGTAAATCTATTAAAGTGCAGGAGTGAAGGGTGTTATGCGGCCTATAATTGGTATTCTTATGCTTGACTCACAATTCCCACGTATTTATGGCGATGTTGGTAATCCCACTACTTGGGGGTTTGATGTTGCAATCGAAGTGGTGCCCAAAGCGACGCCTCAGGCAGTGGTGTGCCGTGGGGAGAATTTGTTAGACCCATTCATTGCTGCGGGACAGCGATTAGTTAAACAAGGTGTGTCTGGCATTACCACAACCTGTGGTTTCTTGTCTATTTACCAGGACGATCTGTCAAAGGCATTAGGCGTACCCGTATTAACGTCATCCCTAATGCAAGTAGCCAGTGTTAATGCCACCTTGCCACAGGGAAAATGCGCAGCAATTTTGACGATTTCTGCTTCAGCGTTAACCTCCGAATATTTATGTGCTGCTAACGTGCCGCTGGATACCCCAATTGGCACCACGGAGGGAGGCTTGGAGTTTAGTCGTTGTATCCTTAACGATGAGCCTGTGCTCAATGTTGAACTGGCAAGAAAAGACAACATTAACTCGGCCTGCGCACTCGTGCAGTCAGACCCAAGTATTGGCGCATTAGTATTGGAATGTACTAATATGGTGCCATATGCAGCAGATATTGCCACTGCTACTGGCTTACCAGTTTATAGTATGTATAACCTCATTAGTTGGTTTGAGACGAGTCTAGCGCCACCACAGTTTACGAGTTAGATTTAGCTTAAATGTGCTTGACCTTTATAGGTTTAAATAATGCTTAATATTTGCCGTAGTCGTTTGCCAAATCTGGCTATTTCCACGATAATATGTGCTCCCAATGATGGGTAACTAAAAGGTTAAACACCTGAACCGCAACCAAGCCGTTTTTATACGGTGAACAAAGGGACTCACTGTGAGCCAAGAACAAGTGTTTTCAGACTGGAAAGACCGTGAAGCGTTAGCCGAAGCCATGATCCCCTTGATTGGTAAAATCTACCGCGAAGATAATGTAGAGGTTTCCGTATTCGGCCGCTCTGTTGTGAATCGTTCTGTCATTAGTATTCTTAAATCCCATCGTGCAGCACGCATGCTGGAGCACACCAAGTTATCTGTCCATGAAACTTTCCCAGTAATTGAAGTGCTGCAGAGCCTGGCGCTATCTAACGTACATGTAGATATTGGTAAGTTGGCCATAGGTTTCCGTGATA
>Ga0302137_1001211_pt1 | contig 11630 bp, 22 predicted proteins | sample CBN3_SCM_MG_FD_203127 | JGI IMG/M metagenome (GOLD analysis project Ga0302137, IMG submission 203127) | Marine microbial communities from Western Arctic Ocean, Canada - CBN3_SCM | ecosystem: Environmental > Aquatic > Marine > Oceanic | place: Canada: Western Arctic Ocean | collected 2017-09-15 | reverse complement strand
ATTTCATATCACTTTAATTGGTTTGAACGTGCTTTAACAATTTTTTGAACTGCTTCGAAGTCTTTTAACGAAATATAACCTGCACCCATTAATCTGAATGCTTTTGATTGCATTTCGGTCAATCTTCGGCGACCTTGTGCTTTTGTCATCTTCATTAGATCACCTTAAGCAGAAGTAATATATTGAGCGGTATAATTTAGAGCGACAGGGATTGAAACTGGTGTTAGTCCTGGTTGAACTATAATTGGATCACTGGATGGAACTGCACCTGCCAGATTTCCATTGGACATAGTAACTTGAGCGCCACCTGCCACGCTTGTAATTAATGCCTGGTCAATAGATGTGAATTGAGCCATAGTAATCATAGAACCGTTCAAAGTTTCTCCAACTGTATTCGAAGTCTGAAGGTCTAGCAACTGGGTCGTTGCAGCGCCCGCAGCAGTACCGATAAAGATTCTAGGAACTCCTTGATTAGTAACTACAGCAAGAGAAGCATTTCTTGCAGCGGCTACCATAGTGAACACACGAAGTTGATCTCCGGGCTGAAGAGTTACAGGGCGACTTAATGCTGGTTGTCCTGAAACTACGCCATTAACAGCGAAAGGAACTAGGGACAGAATTAATCCTTTTCTTAGAATATAGCAATAAGACATGTTGATGCCTGCTATAACTATTCCAGAGACAACGGTTTGTCCTGGAGCAAAATCTCCAATTTGTTGTGCCGTGACGGAAAAATCTACATCTGTAGTTAGTGAAACTTCTGTTCCGTCGGTAATTGTTGCAGCAAGAGGAATTTTGAATCCTGAACTACAGTTAAGCACACCTGTGAGTATTTGTGTTGTCATCTTAGATCACCTCAAAGTTTGAAACCGGCTCCTAACGGTTTGAAGATATTACGATTTACGTTAGAAATAGGTCGGCGAAGTAATCTCTTACCTAACTTAAAGCCAATTCCGACCCCTATTGATTGAACAGCCATTGATTGATAGTTGTTCATGAAGTTTGATTGAACAATTCCGAATGCCTGGTCTGGTTGGCTTACTATATCTCCTAAAGAAATTTGTCCACCACCAACAGCAACCATAGTAGTTTGACCTCGACCTAACTGCCCTGCTCCAAGACTTTGGCTTTGGAAACCTAAATCGGTTGCTCCTGTTACAAATCCTACAGGAGTTGTCCCCATTAATCCGCCTGTTAATATATTAGCATAAGCATAACTTTCTGCTACATTTAATAATGAAACTGCTGTGCTTCTACGCCTTCTGGATGCCTTTTTTCTTCGTGCCATATCAACTCTCGGTTGTATAGTTGTTTATTATTCTTGTTTAGAAAATAGCCCGTTTTCATCTCTTTCAATGATTTGTGCAGGAATTATATTTTGTTTATTTTGCATACTTTGACCTATCAGCTGGGCCACCATTTGTTGAATTGGGTTAATTGGTTCATGATCTCCCATGCCAGGAATCATATCTACTACAGATTTAATCGCTAACGCCAATTTTTCATCTAATTCTACCAATCCCTCGTCAATTTGGTTTCCTAAATCTAGTAAAAGTTTAGCCAGGACTCCAAAACCGCAGATTATGACTCCTATAATTAAGAGGCTCTCCATCATATCCCCATCGACTCCTCATCGGTTCTTAAACACCCCCCAAACTACCCCCCCAATCTTTTTAATAGATCACCCTTACGAAAGGATACCTTTCAGGCGATATGCAATCGCTTAAAAAACTTGAAAAAAGCGAAATTCTTTCGCTGGCCGCTTCGCCGGCTGTATTATATATTGATTAGAGGTCAGAATCAATAATATGCCAATAATGTGGGATTTATGTTCGGGACTAGGGGGAGCGTCAGAAGCCTTCCTTGCTAACGGATGGGAAGTGATAAGGATAGAGAATAACAATGAGTTAGGTCATGTTCCTAATACGATAATATGTAGCGTAGAAGAGTTCTACGAAACTATAGATCAATGGGAAAGACCAGACTTGATTTGGGCATCTCCGCCTTGCTTGGAATTTTCAAACGCTTGGAATGCTCCAAAAACAGTTGCCAGGAGAGAAGGTAGAGATTTTGAACCTAGTATGGAATTATTTCATCTATGTGAAAAAATAATCCATCAGATGAACCCTGAATATTGGGTTATTGAAAATGTAATGGGTGCCCAGGAATACTTCAATGGAATCCTGGATAAACCGACTCAAATTATTGAGTCTTTTTGTTTATGGGGTGAATTTCCTCGTATTGCCATGCCTGTTAATTATAAACATCTCAAACCTGACGTAGGTTCTAAAAATCCTCTACGTTCTAATTATAGGGCTAAAATTCCATACGAGGTTTCCCTGCAGTTATTGCGGGCGATCACCGAGCAGACTAAATTGGAGGATTGGTTATGAATCTAAGATGTGCTAAATGCAAGTTAGTTTTCTTAGTCAATCACTTTGATGATGTGAGGATAATTCAGGCTATGCATTGCAATGAAGGAGCTGGGCACAAATTGAGCGAGGTTGCATGATGAAGTTTGTTTGTTATTCTGAAAGTTGTAGTACAGAGGTTGAATGTTGTTGTGACTCTCCTTGTTGTGCTGGTGTTTATTATGAACCGAAATATATGGAGATAATTGATGACCATCATATCAAAATTTTAGGTAATCCAGATAAAATTATTGAAATTGATGACACTGATTTAACTTCCAATTTAGTTATAGGTCATGAATGCCCGTTTTGTTGTTCGAAGGTGGAAGCATGAGTAAGATTCTGCATTCATTTACTCTTGATAAAAAATCCAGTGATCTAATTAAACAAAATTCTAGACCTAAAGAAATGAGCAAGCAAGTTTCAAAGGCTATTGAATGGTATTTTACAGGCTCGATAATATCTAAGGAATATAATGACGAAGGTGAATGGTCTGGAAAGTATGTGCCTGGATCACATGGGTCTGTCCTGGCATCTGGTCAAGAGAGATACAAGTATGAAAAAATCATCAAGGCATATATGGAACAGATTGATGAATTGAGGCTTGAGTGTGAGACTCTACGCAATAATAGATTCAAGTTTTGGAAAAAGACGCTTTAACACCCACATTAAAGCAAATAATCTAATAATGCTCTAAGACCTTGACGAGTAACCGGACTTCCTACGGGTATTCCTGTAATAGTGTCAATAACTACATCAGTACCGTATTCTCTAACATCAGGGTTCGCTTGTTTGTAGGCTTGGTATTGAGCATTGAAGTCGGTATAAATTTGACCTATCTCAGTTAATCCGGGAGATACAATAAATTCCCAACCTAAATATCCTGCAATAATTGAAAATATTAATGTCATTGCTGAAATATCAGAAATCAATGCAACTGCTGGAGTCGCGATTTTGTTTACTTGGTAAGCAACCAAAGCACCTTCAATTAAATCTCGTTCTGATCTACCAAATACTATTTCATGGCGAATTACCTGGTCGGGTTTTGGCTTAGGCAATTAATCAACTCCAAACTAAGCCCCATCGAGGCGGGTTGTTGTAAGTCATTTCGCAATCAGTAGCCGTAACGGTTGCAGGGAGTACGTTATCTGTGCCACTTTGTATTATTGTCACCATTTGGTTAAGACTTCCCAAATTAGGAAAGTTCGGACTGATTGGACCGCACCAAAATAATGATCCGTTAGATTCTGCTGTAAAGTTTCCAGCACCAGAAACATCAGTCCTAACCCATCCTATATGATATTGAGTACCGGCAACCGTTGTGATAGTTGATGAAGGTGTCAATGTAATCGTTCCAGTTCCTTCAGCAATGGTAAGAGCTGCAGTTGCCTTACCGAGTAAAGCATCAGGAACCCCATCAGAATCAGAATATATTCCGATGTCATAATTTGGCTCATCAGTGGTACTATTTACATTCATAACAATTGATAAAACATCTCCCGACCTTGGAGAAACAAATGGTCGGTATTGTGGAGAATCTCCTACAGTTGTAGACGAGGTTGAACTGCTGTTACTTCCCCAGGGCGGAAATCTAGATATCATGTAGAGATTATCACGGCCTGTTGAATCAATATCTGTATCAGGTAATACTGGACTATACACACCAGAACCGCCGCCACCAGTCGCCGCAATCGTAACCGTTGAACCTGCACCGGCATCAGTGATTGAAATACCAGTACCAGCAGTTAGGACTCTTTCATTCTGCAAACCAGAATCTGTAGCCAGGGTAACATATTCTGCAAGAAGTAAATCAGTGATAATACTACTAACAGCGATCTGTGAAGTCCCTGTTGCACCTGTTACAGTAATTCCCGTCCCAGCTACATTTGATGTAACGCCAGTATTTGAAATCGATGAAGCACCTGTTGCAGCTGATACAGATATTCCAGTTCCAGCCCCAAGGGATGTGACTCCTGTGTTTGCAATCGTTGCAGTTAATCCTGCACCACCGTCAGCTAACGATATACCAGTACCAGCAGTTAGGACTCTTTCGTTGGTTAGAGTACCATTCAATGACATCACAACGTATTCTGCATCTGTTGGGGCGCCACCTGAGCCACCACCACCAGTCAAGAATCCATCCCAATCCCCACGAACCGCCATCCTCGCCAATTGAACCAGGACTAATCTTCTCATCTCATCTTCATTTTCTGGTTCAATGAATAGCGTTTCCGCTACATTTTGAAATTGACTGTAACTCAAATTCTGTAAATCAGTCTCTTTCAATAGTTCATAGATCCTGGTCGAGTAATTATTAGCGTCTGGTAGTGGCATGTGTATACATCTCCTAAGTCAAAAACCCATCCCAATCCCCGGCACATGCTGTTATTGCCAGTTTAATTAGGACTAATCTTCGAAGTTCATCTTCATTCAACATCATAACATCTAGTGTTTGACCTGTTGCGTCTATTGTAGGGTTCTCACCAGAAGCGATCTCCTGTAATGTCTTACCCTTCATAATGGGGTATATCCTATTGCTACGTGGTTCAGCATTAGGGAGAGGCATTTCATATCACTTTAATTGGTTTGAACGTGCTTTAACAATTTTTTGAACTGCTTCGAAGTCTTTTAACGAAATATAACCTGCACCCATTAATCTGAATGCTTTTGATTGCATTTCGGTCAATCTTCTGCGACCCTGGGCTTTTGTCATCTTCATTTAGATCACCTTATGCTGACGTGATGTACTGTGCTGTAAAATTTAGAGCTACAGGAATTGATGCCGGTTTCAGATATGGTTGAACTAATTCTGGATCACTTGCTGGAACTGCACCAGATAAGTTTCCGTTAGACATTGTCACTTGTGCGCCACCTGCCACGCTTGTGATTAATGCCTGGTCAATAGATGTGAATTGAGCTTGAGTAATTACTGATCCATTAAGAGTCTCTCCGACTGTATTAGAAGTTTGAAGATCTAGTAGCTGAGTTGTTGCAGCACCCGCAGCAGTTCCAATAAAGATTCTAGGAACTCCCTGGTTAGTTACAACGGACAAAGCCGCGTTTCTTCCTGAAGCAACCATAGTGAACACACGTAGTTGATCTCCTGGTTGAAGAGTTACAGCCCTATGTAGTGAAGGATTTCCACACGCTACCCCTTTGATAGCCCAAGGTACTAGAGAAAGAATTAATCCTTTTCTTAGAATATAGCAGTATGACATGTTGACCCCTGCTGTGATTAATCCAGAGACAACAGTTTGACCAGGAGCAAAATCCCCAATATTTTGAGCCGTTACTGTGTAGGAAATATCTGTGGTCAGTGCTACCTCAGTTCCGTCAGTTATAGTTGCGGATAATGGTATTTTGAAACCTGAAGCACAGTTTAGAACGCCTGTTAAATTTTGTGTAGTCATCTTAGATCACCTCAAAGTTTGAAACCCGCTCCCAAGGGCTTGAAGATGTTACGATTTACGTTTGATATAGGTCTGCGAAGTAATCTCTTACCTAGTTTGAAGCCAATACCGACTCCTATTGATTGAACAGCCATTGATTGATAGTTGTTCATGAAGTTAGATTGTACAATTCCGAATGCCTGGTCTGGTTGACTGACTATATCTCCAAGAGAAATAGATCCACCACCCACAGAAACCATTGCTGATGAGGCTGCTCCATATCCTAAAGCTCCCCCGCCTACTGCTTGACGTTGCATACCTAGATCGGTTGCTCCTGTTACAAATCCTACGGGAGTTGTGCCCATTAATCCGCCTGTTAATATATTTGCATAAGCATAACTTTCTGCTACATTTAATAATGAAACTGCTGTGCTTCTACGCCTTCTTGATGCCTTTTTTCTTCGTGCCATATCAACCCTCGGTTGTATAGTTGTTTATTATGCTTGTTTAGAAAAGAGGCCGTTTTCATCTCTTTCAATAATTTTCGGCGGTATAATAACATCAGGTTTTTGTAAACTTTGACCTATTAGTTGGGCTACCATTTGTTGAATCGGGTTAATTGGTTCATGATCTCCCATGCCAGGGATCATATCTACTACAGATTTGATTGCTAGAGCTAGTTTTTCATCTAATTCTACTAATCCTTCGTCAATTTGGTTTCCTAGATCTAGTAATAGTTTGGCTAGGACTCCAAAACCAGCGATTACGACACCTATAATATAGAGGCTCTCCATCATATCCCCATCGAACCCGCGTCGGTTCTTAAACACCCCCCAAACTACCCCCCAAATCTTTTTAGTAGATCTCTTCTACGAAAGGATACCTTTCAGGCGATATGCAATCGCTTAAAACGCTTTTAAGCAGCGAAATAAATTCGCTGGCCGCTTCGCCGGCTGTATTATATATCGAATAGAGGTCGGAATCAATAATATGGATAATTACGATAACAAATGTTGCCTTTGCAGAATAAGGAAATGCTACCAAGACCAACAGATGCATACATGGGGTATATGCGAGAAATGTAAGGACATTCTAAGCGAGGAATGGTTCTAATGTGGTTTGTAGATCGCTATCAACCAGGAGATGGAACAGCATACACTTTACACATAGTAAAACATGAACATGGGGGGTTCCTGGTGTGTTGTAATGACGATTCGATGTGGTTGGCCTTCAAGGACGGAGAAGTGCGTCATTTAGCCAGCAAAAACACACCTTACGGTAATTCCTATACTGAAACAGCAATTTCAAACAAAATTAAGGAGTTGGTTTTAGATGCCTAGACCTAGAAATGCAGCTAGGAGATCGTTGAAAGTATACACCAGAGATAAGGATGGAGTAATGAAAGCGATACCAGGATTAACGGCCTTTGAAGTAAATAATAAAATTGTTAAAGTGTATAGGTTAACGCCAGGTTTTTTTGAAGTTAATGATCCTAAAGGAATACAGGAGATTGATTTCGAATGAATCTAAGATGTGCTAAATGCAAGCTAGTTTTCTTGGTCAATCATTTTGATGATGTGAGGATAGTTCAAGCGATGCATTGTAATGAAGGAGCTGGGCACAAATTGAGTGAGGTGGCATGATGAAAACTTATGTTTGTCATGAATGTGAGATATTTGCTTTAGCGATCAACATGGAGCCACAAGATGCGATTTGTATGTGTGGGCTTCAAATGGAGGAAGAAGAATGAGTAAGATTCTGCATTCATTTACTCTTGATAAAAAATCAAGTGATCTAATTAAAGAGAATTCAAGACCTAAAGAAATGAGCAAGCAAGTTTCTAAAGCTATAGAATGGTATTTTACCGGCTCGATAATATCGAAGGAATACAATGACGAAGGCGAATGGACTGGAAAGTATACACCTGGATCACATGGGTCTGTCCTGGCATCCGGTCAAGAGAGATACAAGTATGAAAAAATCATCAAGGCATATATGGAACAGATTGATGAATTGAGGCTTGAGTGTGAGACTCTACGCAATAATAGATTCAAGTTTTGGAAAAAGACGCCTTAACACCCCCCCTAATACGGACGAGGTGTGCCTGGTGTCCAATCAGGCGGAGGGGTTGGCCCGTATGGGTATTGAACAGGTATTCCAGTGACAGGATCTATTCTACCACCAGGATTAAAATTAATATTGGGAATTATTAGATTAATTAATTCTGAAATAGGATCTTGTCTAAATTCTTGAGCTGTTTCTTTCCAGGCGTTATATTGAATCTGCCAATCATTAAATAATTCTAAACCTGTTTCGTAAGCTCCTGGTATTACTTCAAATTTAAATCCATAATATGTAGCTAGTCCTCCAAGTATTAATCCCATTGCTGAAGCATCAGATAATAGAGCTACAAGGGGAGTTGAAATTTTGTTTACCTGGTAAGCAAGCAAACCGTCTGAGATTAGATCTCTTTCTGATCTACCAAATACTATTTCATGGCGAATTACCTGGTCAGGTTTTGGCTTAGGCATTTTAATCAAACCCACGCTAATAAAATCGTGGGAGGGTTTCCACTGGAACCCCCTCCAAATGGAGTGTTAGTTTCCAAATCTGCGGTAGTGATTGGTGTTGTCGGAACACCGTAGGTTGTAGAATTGTATCTGAATCCTATGCCCGCATTTGAATCGGTTGGCGTTTCAAATGGACCTCCTAAACTTGGCATATTGTAAGCAGTAGTCGCGGAACCCATCGCGTAAAAAGTAGCATTTGACGCTGTGCCTGCTGCATCAACATTAGTATAAATCCAATAAGTCGTACCGCGAACCGTTGTAATACTCGATGAAAAAGACGTCACTTCTACTGTCCCAACGCTTTCAGTGCTGAATGTCGCATAACCTGCGAGCGTTTGAGGAAGTCCATTACTCGCATTAGCACTGTAAATTCCAGCATACAAAGAACCCCCAGAATGTGCACCTGTAACTCTGAACTTCATGCCTGTTAGAGTTCCGCTTTGTGAAGCCACGAAAGGAAAGAATATTCCTTTACCGTCCATTTTTGCAGTTGTAAATTTTCCCGCCATCCCATACGGAGGACATGCAATAACATCCCAATACTTGTAAGTTGTAGGATTGTCAACTTCATCTCCAGGGAGAACAAGTCCATCACCACCACCGCCACCAGTTGCCGCGATCGTAACGGTTGAACCTGCTCCGGCATCGGTTAGAGTAATACCAGTGCCAGCAGTTAGGACTCTTTCATTCTGCAATTGAGTATCTGTAGCCAGGGTAACATACTCTGGAAGAATTAGATCACCGAGTAATGGGGCGGAAATAGTTACAGCACCAGTAGTTGCAGATAGAACGATCCCATCACCAGCTACATTCGAAGTTACACCAGCGTTAGTGATCGTAGCATTCCCGCTTACAGTAGTTGTTGTAATCCCAACGCCTCCCAGGGCGGCTAATACTCCAGTGTTAGATATTGTTGCAGTAGAACCAGCGCCTCCATCCGTTAATGATATACCAGTACCAGCAGTTAGGACTCTTTCATCGGTTAGAGTACCATTCAATGACATCACAACGTATTCTGCATCTGTTGGAGCGCCACCTGAGCCACCACCACCAGTCAAGAATCCATCCCAATCTCCACGAACTGCCATTCTAGCAAGTTGAACAAGGACTAATCTACGCATCTCATCTTCATTTTCTGGTTCGATGAATAGAGATTCTGCTACACCCTGGAACTGAGCATAGGATAAATTCTGCAAATCAGTCTCTTTCAATAGCTCATAGATCCTGGTTGAATAATTATTAGCGTCTGGTAGTGGCATATGTATACATCTCCTAAGTCAAAAATCCATCCCAATCGCCGGCACATGCTGTTATTGCCAGTTTAATTAGGACTAATCTTCGAAGCTCATCTTCATTCAGCATCATAACATCTAGTGTTTGACCTGTAGCATCTATTGTAGGGTTCTCACCTGAAGCAATTTCTTCAAGCGTCTTACCCTTCATAATGGGGTATATCCTATTGCTACGTGGTTCAGCATTAGGGAGAGGCATTTCATATCACTTTAATTGGTTTGAACGACTTTTAACAATTTTCTGAACTGCTTCAAAGTCTTTTAATGAAATATAACCCGCACCCATTAATCTGAATGCTTTTGATTGCATTTCGGTCAATCTTCTGCGACCTTGTGCTTTTGTCATCTTCATTAGATCACCTTAAGCAGAAGTAATATATTGTGCAGTGAAATTTAATGCTACTGGAATTGATGCCGGTTTCAGATATGGTTGAACTAATTCTGGATCACTTGCTGGAACTGCACCAGATAAGTTACCGTTAGACATTGTTACTTGTGCGCCACCTGCCACACTTGTGATTAATGCCTGGTCAATTGATGTAAATTGTGCTTGAGTTATTACAGATCCATTAAGAGTCTCTCCAACTGTATTAGAAGTTTGAAGATCTAGTAGCTGAGTTGTTGCAGCACCCGCAGCAGTTCCAATAAAGATTCTTGGAACACCCTGGTTAGTTACAACAGACAAAGCAGCGTTTCTTCCTGAAGCAACCATAGTGAAAACTCGTAGTTGATCTCCCGGCTGAAGAGTTACGGCTCTATGTAGTGCCGGATTTCCACACGCTACCCCTTTGATAGCCCAAGGTACTAGAGATAAAATTAATCCTTTTCTTAGAATATAGCAGTAAGACATGTTGATCCCTGCTGTAACTATTCCAGAGACAACAGTCTGGCCCGGAGCAAAATCTCCGATTTGTTGTGCCGTGACGGAAAAATTTGTATCTGTAGTTAACGAAACTTCAGTTCCGTCAGTAATTGTTGCAGCTAATGGAATCTTAAATCCTGAACTGCAATTCAATACTCCTGTTAGATTTTGCGTAGTCATTATAATCGAACTCCTATGCCTAATTGTTTGAAAATATTTCTATTTACTGAAGATATTGGACGCCTTAGAAGACGCTTTCCAAGCCTAAAGCCGATATTTATGCCTGCGGATTGCACGATCATTCCTTGCCAGTTGCCCATCACGTTGCTCTGAATGATTCCGAATGCCTGGTCAGGCTGACTGACTATATCTCCAAGAGAAATAGCACCGCCACCTACAGCTTGCATTGAAGTTGAAGCAGAACCTAAGTATCCGCCACCGATTGAAGCTTGACGTTGCATACCTAAATCGGTTGCACCCATAACAAAACCTACAGGTGTTGTTCCTAAAGCTCCCGATGTTAATACGTTAGCTTGAGCATAAGCTTCCGCGACGTTTAGTAATGAAGTTGTTTTAGGACTTCGCCTTCTTGTTGACTTTTTTCTACGTGCCATACTAACTTCTGGTTGTGTAGTTGTTTATTATGGTTTTTCAGTAAATAGCCCTTTTTCATCTCTTTCTAATATTTTCGGCGGAATTATATTTTGATTATTCTGCATATGTTGGCCTACAAGTTGAGCCAGAATTTGTTGAAGTGGGTTAATTGGTTCTTGATCTCCCATGCCAGGGATCATGTCTACCACTGATTTGATAGCTAGTGCTAGTTTTTCATCTAATTCTACTAATCCTTCGTCTATTTGGTTTCCTAGATCTAGTAAAAGTTTGGCTAGGACTCCAAAACCAGCGATTACGACACCTATAATATAGAGGCTCTCCATCATATCCCCATCGAACCCGGGTCGGTTCTTAAACACCCCCCAAACCCCAGCCCCAATCTTTTTAGTAGATCTCTTCTACGAAAGGATACCTTTCAGGCGATATGCAATCGCTTAAAACGCTTTTAAGCAGCGAAATAAATTCGCTGGCCGCTTCGCCGGCTGTATTAT
>Ga0302137_1001205_pt1 | contig 11671 bp, 11 predicted proteins | sample CBN3_SCM_MG_FD_203127 | JGI IMG/M metagenome (GOLD analysis project Ga0302137, IMG submission 203127) | Marine microbial communities from Western Arctic Ocean, Canada - CBN3_SCM | ecosystem: Environmental > Aquatic > Marine > Oceanic | place: Canada: Western Arctic Ocean | collected 2017-09-15 | reverse complement strand
TCCACGAAGGCGAGATCGTTGCGTTCGTTGCCAACTGCGCACATTTGGCCGAGCCCGGAGCGAAGGCGCCTGGCGGCTTGGCCGGCGACGCGACGGACATCTTTCAGGAGGGACTACGCCTACCACCGTTGTGGCTGCAGCGTGAGGGTGCCGACCAGGAAGATGTCTGGAAGATCATCTTCGCCAACCACAGAACTCCCAAGGTGACCTATGGCGACCTGATGGCTATGGTCGGGTCACTCAACGTTGCAGAACGACGCATCACTAGTCTCATCGAGAGTTACGGCCTCGAAACCTTCTACTCGGCAACCGACGATCTAATCAAAATCGCGGAGCGTCGCATGGAAGACGAGATACGCAAGATCCCCGACGGCGAGTACGCCTTCTCGGATCTCATCGAGGACGATGGTGTGGTCGAGGGCGCATACACGATCCGATGTGATGTCGTAGTTGATGGTGGAAACGTCACCTGTGATTTCACGGGCTCGTCGCACCAGGCCGCCGGCCCGATGAATGCGACCTACGCGGTCACAGCGTCAGCGGTCTACAACGCGTTCATGCACATTACCGATCCGACGATTCCCAGAAATGAAGGCTGCTACCGTCCGATCAACATCATTGCCCCACCGGGGACGATTGTGAATTGTGAGTTTCCAGCGGCGCTTGTCGGTGGGAACACCGAAGTGAGTCCGCGCATCACCGACATCATCTTCGGTGCGCTGTCTGATGCACTTCCCGATCGCATTCCGGCGTCGCTCGGCGGCACCTCCTGCTGCTTTTTGTTCGGTGGAAAACACCCGGACACAGGTGAACTTTACTCCCATTTCCACTTTGAAGGAATTGGGTGGGGAGGAAGACCCACCAAGGATGGAAATACGCAGATCATCGTCATCAACGGCAATTGCAGGAACACTCCGGTCGAGGTATTCGAGAGCCGATATCCCCTTCGAGCCGAGTCATATCGACTGCTAGAGGATTCAGGCGGGCCAGGAATGAACCGCGGCGGCCTCGGGATCGAGCGAATTCTCACCGTCGACTGTGACGAAATCACCGTGAGTGCCCTGTTCAACCGGATGACCGTCGATCCCTTCGGACTCCACGGTGGCAAGCCTGGCAAGAACAGTGGAATCTTCCTGCGGCGAGTCGAGGACGATGACTGGAACACGTTTTCTGACGTGTTCGGGACAATCTCCCCGTCGAAATTCTCGAACATCGTTCTGCATCGTGGCGATCAAGTGAAGCTCGTCGCTCCCGGAGGCGGCGGATGGGGTGACCCCTTGAAGCGTGAGGCTGGACGTGTTCTCGCCGACGTCGAGGAGGGCTTTGTTTCTCCGGAGGCAGCAGCCAAAGATTACGGACTAGAGCTATCCCACAGCAGTGGTGCGTGGGTAGTCACGAGATCGATAGGAGGTAGAGATCATGCGGGGTGAATGGATCGAGCGTGAACCGATGTACCTGTCCTTTGACGTGTACAACTGTGAATACTGCGGGAAGAACATCCCCCGACACGTGTGGCTCGAGAGCATCGATGACAAGAGTCGACCGTTCTGTACACCAGAGGTTGCCGAGGTCTATCTTCAGACCCGGTCTCGAAATGACGCCAATGTGCGCGACGGTGACAGCGAGCTGGGGCTCACCGAGCAGAATCGATTGATTCGTCAGCTGTGCGCGGCTTTGAAATCCGACACCTATGAGGAATCTGCCTCAGTCGCCGAGGTAGATGACAGCGTCAATCTCGATCCCGAAACCCGGTAACGGAGTCTCGATCGTTGTACGCGCTGGACGTGGCTCAGGAAATGAGTCGCGATATATGGCGTCCATCTCTTCGAATGTCGAAATGTCGTGCAGATACACGCCGACTCGCACGGCGTCCTTGAGCGACTTACCGCTCTCGGCGGCAACGGCGGCGAGATTCGCCAAGGTCTGTCTGACCTGGGCCTCGAAGGATTGATCGACGATGTCTCCGTCAGAGTCAAATGGTCCCTGCCCAGACAGGAACAGGAAATCCCCGGCTCTGATCCCTTGTGAGTAGGCGCCAGAGGGGGGAGGTGCCCCGGTCGAGTTCACTTCTTGTTTTGCCATGTGTCCTGCCTTATTTGGTGAACTCGCGAATCACGTTGTCTGTGATTCGTGACACGTTGTTGTCGTATTCGTCGTGAGAGAGGCTTCCAAGCCAATTGATAGATCCCACGGAAAAGACTGCCCCGCCATTCGGCGTCTCGAAGAACACCATGTCCGAACGAACATCCGGGTTGTTTGAGCCGTGGATCTCGCTTTGGTTGACGAGAACATCCTCATGGCAGACAAGATAATAGTCGGAGTGCAAGCCTTCGGATGTAGCCAACCGGAGGGTATGCGTGGGGGTCCCGTACACGTGGTCCACCCGATCGATCTCGTCTCCGGCCGCACCGTTCATGACCAAGCCAAACTCACCGATTTCCTCATCGTCACCAATCCCCTCGAAGATGAACTGCGCTCGCGGGTCGTGACTGTCGGGGAGCCGTCGGTATCCGGGCGTGTTGAGGTCCCAACCCTGACCGGCAAAACCGACTCCGACGAGCTTGTTCGGGGCCCGGCCGAGGTGGCGCCAGATTCCACAGTGTTCACCGGTCGTAGCCATCTCCTGCTCGCCGGGGTGCGACTCCCAGGCCCGGCTCCCCGCGATACCTCGTCGACACTCGATGATGTAGGGCCGCTCGGGATCGAAAGCGGTAGCCCAGTAGAAGCCGTTGCCTCCGGCATAAATCAACCTGCCACCGCCGGCTAGGTAATCCTCGAGGGCGTCGAGCATCTGTCCGGACCAGTACTCGGGATGGCTGGCGGTAATGATCACCTTGTACGGAGACAGTCGATTGAGGCCTTGGTGGTGAATGTCTTCATCGGTTATGACGTCATAAGCGTGGCCCTTCTCCTCGAGCCAATCGACCATGTTGAGGTCGAACGGCAAATGGCGAGGCGCCCCCGTGACCCAGTGGCGAAACGCCGCCCGCATCGCCACGATCGGTCGCCGCGAGGTCGAGTACGCAATCCCACTGCCATCGGTGTGAACGTCATAGATCGAACCGCCGTACTCGCGGTGTTCGCCCAGGAACTCGTCCAGGGGGTCCATGACGATCGGAATATTCGTAAGCCCACTGAAGTCCATCCCTTCGCTGTTCATCAGGTTTCGCTCATTGGCATATGCGAGATAGGTATTGGTGGGAGCCAGATAGGCAATGTCAGAATTTGCGACACCGGCTGGAGGTGACACGAAGAATGGCACCCAGTCGTCCTCGCCGGCACCACGCAGATGGGCGGCATAGAACCCACTTTGAAGATCGGCCGGCACCTGGAATACGAAGTCGCACTCCCAGCGGCTGTCGTCGAAGTCATCGTCGTGGAAATGCACGGCGCCGTAGTGCTGAGGGGCTTCGGCTCGACGGAAAGCAGTCCCGTCCCAGAGATGCCCCGTCAGTCCTCTCATGGGGTAGTTGACGATTGACCCGTGAAGGCCGTTGGGGCCCAAGTCGACAAGTGCGGCGGTGTGTGGCGGTGAAGCAGAGAAGTCCCATGCGCCGACGAGTCCATCGATTCCGGTGGGGTCAGCGTTGGCATTGAGAGCATCGAGCTCATCGGGCTTCAAGGCACGGTTGAACACCCGCGGATGCTCGATCTTGCCGTTGAAGCAGCCGGTCGGGGCCGGCCGACCGACGTCAAGAAGCCCATCAGCGGCGATCAGAAGCGGCCGGTCGCTCACGATGATGCCTCCAGCCAGAGACCCTTCCGCTATTTCGGTTAGGCCACCCTGCTCGAGCGCTCGCCATTCAACCGTCGCGTGTCCGGTAGCGGTGTCGTAGGTGCCGGCGACGAAGTGCCAACGCTGTGCGATTAACCCAGTGGAGGTAGCGATCTGCTTGTCGCCAATCTGGAGTGTTACCGCTCCGGACGCGATCGACAAGTTAAAGCCTCCGTTATCGGAGTGTTGGGTCACGAGCCCTTGGGCTTGCGTCTGGTCAGGGGTGGTCGGCCAGATCCAGGCCTGGATCGTCACCCCGGCCTCCGAGTCGAGAGCCATCCCAGCGTCAACCTGTGAATATGAACCGGTGTACGTGATTTGACGGCGGCCCGGATATGTGCCGCTCGCACTTGAAGCAACATCCTCGGATTTGAACCCTGGTCCGGCCGGATTGTTGTCGCCATGGATCAGCCGGACGATCTCGGCATCAAACTCCTCTGCCTCCGTCGTGACCATGAACTGGATGGTGTCGCCTGGCTTCGCGAGCATCGGTACGGCGTAACCGAGGAGTTCGTTTCTCTGGGCCATGCCAGACCTTTCTGTTACGCGGGCTGTATCAACCGAAGGTTTCGTTCGTCAGTGGAGAAAACATGACTTCGGTGAAGATCGAATGTGACCCGAACGGCCTCACCCTGCCTCACCTGAGCTTCGGGAGGCATCCGCACCTGGACTTGGTTCTCGCCGACATCGACCGTCACGAAGAGATCCGAACCAACCGGCTCCAGGAATACAACAATGCCGGGGATACCCGAGACCGCATCCGGTGGCCCGAGACTGAAGTGCTCGGGACGCACGCCGAGTGTCGACGGTCCGACAGCCTGCTCGAGAACTGACGGGTCGATTCCCATCGTGAGCGGTTCGATATCGAGGCTGTATTCCTGTCTAACGAATTGAAACGTGTCATTCGTCGAACGGATTTCACCATCGATGAGGTTCATGGGAGGTGCTCCCATGAAGGTGGCCACGAAGGTCGTCGCTGGCGTCTGATACACCTCGACCGGAGGGCCGATCTGTTGGACCTTGCCACCTTGCATGACCGCAATGCGGCGCCCCATTGTCATCGCCTCAACTTGATCGTGTGTCACATAGATGGTCGTGATTCCAAGACGTTCGTGCAGCGCCATGAGCTCAAGACGAGTTTGCTGGCGGAGTTGGGCGTCAAGGTTCGACAGTGGCTCGTCCATCAGGAATACTCGTGGCTCACGAACGATTGCGCGTGCGAGGGCCACTCGTTGCCGCTGTCCGCCGGAGAGTTGTTCGGGCAGACGATCGAGCAACTCGCCGATCTCGAGAGTTGCAGCTGCCTTCTCCACTGCCTCTTTGACGTCAGAGGCCTTTCTCTTCGCTGTCTCCAACGGAAAAGCGATGTTCTTGAATACAGTCATGTGTGGGTAGAGCGCATAGTTCTGGAACACCATCGCGAGGTTTCGCTCGGTTGGGTCCTTGAAGTTCACTAACTCTCCACCAATTGCGATCTCCCCCGAAGTCGCGTCCTCGAGTCCCGAGATCATCCGCAGTATCGTGCTCTTCCCACAACCCGATGGGCCCAAGAGGACAAGGAACTCCCCTTCGGGAATTCGCATGGAGACGTTGTCAACGGCGCGCACATCGCCGAAGTGTTTCGACAATTGGCGGAGCACGACCTCAGCCATTGGTGGAGTTCCTGGTCTGCAGCATGTCTTCTCCGCTCTATTGTTTGAGTGCGCCAGCCATCGACGCTTGAACGAACCACTTCTGGAAGAAGAGGAACACGATGGTTACCGGAATGATCGTGAGCAGCGCAGCGGCAGCCATGACCCCCCAATTGGTTACGAACTGGCCATTGAGTGACTGAATGCCGACTGTGAGCACACGATGGTCGTTATTGGTCGCTGCAACAAGGGGCCATAGATAGCTAGCCCACGTGAGCATGAAGACGAAGATTCCGAGAACGACCAGGGCAGGCTTAAGGAGAGGCAACACGATCTTTCTCAAGATTCGCCATTCCGAGGCGCCGTCCAACCTTGCCGCTTCATAAAGCCCTGACGGCAGCGTTTCGATGAACTGCCTCATCATGAAGACCCCGAGAGGCGAAACGGCGCTCGGCAGGATCAGGCCGCCGTATGTGTCGAGGTCGATGAAGTTGCCAATGATTGGCCAGCCACCGATCATTCGTACCGTGAGGTAGGTCGGGGCGAGCACGGCTGCGACAGGAATCATCATGGTCGCCAGGACAAGGAAAAACAGCGTCCGATGGCCGGGGAACTTCATCGTCGCGAATGCATACGCGGCAAGAGTGTTTGTCACCAGAGCGACAAGTGTGACTCCGGTCGCGTAGATCAAGGTGTTGACCGCCCACCGAAGGTACTCGGTGTGTCTGAAGAGGAATCGGTAGTTTTCGATCGTTGGCTCGCTGGGGAGCCATTCGGGCGGATAGGAGAAGAGCGAGACGCTGTCGCGAAATGCTGGCGAAATGAGGTAGACGGCGGGGCCCACAGCGATCACGACGAAGACGCTCAGAGTCGTGTATGCGCCGACCTTTCGGATGTTCCGCGAGATGCGTTGGCGTCGCGCTTCCGCCTCGAAGGTGCCTTGGTCGTACTCGAATCGGGGTTCGTCGAGGTCTTCGTCGGCGGTTCTCGTTTCCGAAGCGGTCATGATCGTCTTTGCCTGTGCTCGCCGCTCCACCAGAACGAGAGAAGGGTGAGGATCAGCACCACTAACAGCAGTCCAACGCTCGCCGCGAAGGCAAGGCCGGTGTCCTGGAACGCGAACATTCGCTTGAAGACAAACCACACCACCGTTGAGGTGCCGAGCGCAGGGCCCCCATCGGTGAGAACCTTCACAGAATCGAATATCTGAACGTTGAAGATCACAGCCACGATAAAAGCAAAGAGCAGTAGTGGCCGAAGTGTGGGGATCGTGATTTTGGTGAAGCGTCGCCAAGGCCTAGCACCATCGAGTTTTGCTGCGCCAAGCAACTCCTCCGGCACGCTCTGGAGGCCAGCGAGGTAGAACAACACCCAGAAACCGAGACCTCGCCACACCTCTACTGCGACGATGGTGAGCAGGGCGTTCGGGTTCTTGCCGAGGAAGTTGATCCCCGATCCTCCCAGGAGTCGCTGAATGACGTTTACGATCCCGAAATCGAAATGGACCATGAAGAACCACATCATCGCGCCGAGAATCGGTGGCGCTAGCAATGGGAAGTACAACGCCACTTTGAAGAAGTTGCCTGCACCGCGGTGTTTGTTGAGGAGCGCCGCAAGAAATATTGCTAATCCGAATACGACCCCGATTGCAACCACCACGTACACGGCAGTATTCGTGGCGGCCTGACGCAGCTCGGTGTCGCGGACGACCTTGCGCCAATTGTTGAGTCCGACGAACTCGCGGTCACCAATGATTCCGCCTTTATTGAAACTTAGAAAAATGCCCCAGGCGACGGGTACAGCGAGAAAAGTACCCCAGATGACGAGGTATGGCGCCAAGAACCCGACAGCGCGCCGGCTCGCACGTGATCGGAGTCTTCTGGCCTGGCGGCGGTATTCAGATGTGGAGAGCGTTAGCTCAGCCCAATCCTCACCAGTGGCGACTGTCGGCGGTGATGCCGCGTCCAAGTTGTGCCTTTCTGAAGATCCCGGGGCCACCGTCAAGGAAAATTGACAGTGGCCCCGGGCCCAACTAATTCATTTATGTAACCGGATTAGCCAGCAAGGACATCTTCAGCACGGGCTTGGGCGGCTTTGAGAGCCTCCGCTATGTCCGCATCGCAGGTTGTCGCTTCTTCGAGTGCCTTAGCGTACTCGTCGAGGAGCTGACCGATCTTCGGATGTGTCTTCAATCCATCCCAGTATTTCTGGGCCCACTCGATGTTCCGGGCCAACTTCTCGTTGCCACCACTCACATCGACATCATCACGGACAGGCACAAAGGCATACCGCTCGTTGTAGACCTTTGAGAACTCCTTAGAGCTCAAGAACTTGACAAGCTCCCAAGCGGCCTCTTGTTTGTCGCTCTTCTCGGCAATAACCCAGAACCCGCTTGTCGCGAACTGTGAGATATTTCCATTGTTGCCTACCGGCATAGCGACATCCCAAGCAAATGGCAAACCCTCTTCCTCGAAGACCGAAACACGAAGTGGTTCGTCAAGCAGGAATGCGAGCTTGCCTGCCTTGAACAGCTCGATAGCCCCCTCACGGTCGTACTGGCCAAGGGGTGGCTGGACTTTATCTGTACAGATGAGATCAGTCGCATATTGTGTCGCGTCTAGCACCGCTTGTGAATCAATCGTGGCTGTCTCGAAGTCGTCGGAGATGATGTCGCCACCGAAGTTGTGGACGTTAGCCAAGTTGAAGTACCAGCCGTAGTCGGCCACCGTCGTCGGTGTGTAGAAACCCCAGACTTCAGGTGGACTCTGGATTGCGGTAGCCGCTGCCACGAGCTCCGGTCCCGTGCTCGGGATCTCGGTGATACCAGCCTCGGCCATGAGGTCAAGGTTGGCGTACATCATAATGGTGCCAACCAGGGCAGGTATCCCGTAGAGGCTCCCCTTGAACAGGCTGGCGTTGACGATGCCGTCGGAGAAGTGCCCACGCTCACCCGCGTAGCCGGCCTGGTTGAAGAGGTCAGAAACCTCCTTAAACGCACCAAGCTCACCAAACAGCGAGAGGTGTGTACTCGTCTGGTAGGTGACATCGTACGGATCGCTTCCAGCAAAGCTCGCTGTGTACGTCGCCTCGAGGTTGTCCCAAGGGATCACGGTGTGCTCAACGTTTATACCGGTCTCCGCCTCGAACCCTGCAAGCCAGATCTCCATATTGGCTGCTTCGTCCTCGCCGTGGGGTGCCTTACCCAACGTGAGCGTGACGCCTTCGTACGGCTTGTCGCTAGTTCCCTCCGTAACCCCGGTCCGCTCTCCGCTGCTGCCGCACGCAGTGGCTACAAGCGCAAGCACCGTAAAGGCGACAGTCCATAGCCGGAGTGACCGACGTTTATGATTACTAGAATCGTTCATTCTCTGAGCTCCCCAATCTGATTCTGGCTGTTTTTGGCACGCTGCCAATGTGACACCCTCGAGTATCGATTCGATCTTATAACATTATTCTAAGGCACTTCAAGGTGATCGAGTTGGATCTGAAGAGGCAGCAATACCGAGATCGACAAATCGGGCTCTCATACTCGAGTCAGGTCGTGGTGAGGTGCCGTTTCGGGGAAACAACTGAACGAGGAGAACTAAATGTCTGAAATCCGCGTCCTCGTGTTTGATGGCCCCAGGCGGTTTCACGTCGATGAGCGACCCACGCCGCAGCCAGCGGCTGGGGAGGTCCGAATCCGCATAGCGTTCGTGGGTATTTGTGGCTCTGACTTGCACGGCTACACCGGGGAATCGGGCCGACGCGTCGCCGGGATGGTGATGGGACATGAGGCGAGCGGCTGGATTGAGGCGCTGGGCCCAGGTGTGCGCGGTCCCGAAATTGGGACGCCGGTGACCTTCAATCCATCGCTCGCGTGTGACGGTGCGTGCGGTCATCAGATCGAGAATCATTGTTCCGACCTTCGTGTCATCGGCGTCACTCCAGAGATCCAGGGGGCCTTCGCAGATGCGATTGTCGTCCCGGCGAACAGGGTGGTCCCGCTCGGAGCGGTCAGTCTCGAGTGGGGGGCCGTTGTCGAGCCGCTCGCAGTCGGTGTCCAGGCAGTCCGACGGGCCGAGGTGAGCGAGGGGCAATCCGTGCTGGTGGTGGGGGCGGGAATGATCGGTCAGTGCATTGCCCGGGCTGCGCGATTGGCTGGAGCAGAGTCGGTCACACTCACCGACATGCTGGCCACCCGTTGTGACCAGGCCATCAAATCAGGATTTCGCGGAGTGGCTCCAGATGAAGTTGGAGAGCTCGGACCGTTTGACGTGTCCTTCGACGCAGTTGGCATATCGCCGACAGCTGCGTCGGCGATCCAGAACGTTCGAAAGGGATCAAACGTGTGCTTTGTTGGCCTCGGGAAGGCAGAGGTTTCGATACCGCTCTTCGATGTGGTTGTGGCTGAACGCAAGATTGTTGGGACCTTCGCATACACGGACTCTGCCTTCCAGGAAGCCAGAAATCTCCTCTCTGCCGGCCAAGTCGACATGGGCGCCCTGATCGGAGGGATCGAGTCCTTCGAGGATATTTCAGATGCCTTCGAGGCACTGGCCACGAACGAGCGGGTAGACGCCAAGGTCCTCATGTCCACGGCAGCCACCGGGCCGCTGGAAGGTTGATCGCGCTGTGATGTCTGACAAATTTATGTGGTTTGGGCTAGCGCTGCCATCGCCCTGATCTGTTCGTGTCGCTCTGATGCGCAGATCGAGAGCTGCGCAGGGTGTTTCACTAGAGATTTGGATAGCTGGGCTGAAGAGGGTGATAGCCCCGTACGCGAAAACCATCAACCTCTGTTCTTTGCTCTAGCGAGGCCTGGCCGTTTGCCAGCATCGGTTTCGACTCGACGAACCCAGATCCGAAGCGATCTCGTGGTTCGCCCCTGGAGTGGGGGACCATACCCATATTGGACAGATTCACATGTTGGCGCACCGCCCATAGCACCCCCGCTAGTGGCGGCAAGTCAGACTCAGTCGTCAGGCCACTAGTGCTGCTCGTCACCCATTAGCAGGTATGGCACCGATTCGATGACCTCCTCGAGGCTGTCGGTGAGCTTGCAGATCCTCTGGTGGAGGTGGTCTGGATCCTCGGCTAGGGCGGCGGTGGTAAATTGCGAGAAGCAGCAAGGCTCGGCCCTGATTGGGGCACAAGCGATGATCAGGACGGAGTGGTCATCACGGCCTGGAGGGGGCGCCTGACGGCGGCCCTGGCCGCCACGACGAACTGGGTTAATGGCGTTGTGGTGGGCCTAGGGGGCGAGGCCGAACAGGGTGGCGTGGACCTACTCGAAGTCCAGTACCAGGCCGCAGAGTTCCTGATCTGAGGAAACGAAAGTCGAGTTTCCGCCACAGGGCAACCCATGGATCAGGGTGGTGGACACGGTGTCCCTCCTACGGGAAGCTGGGGCCATGGCGAACTCGATGACTGCAGAGGTCAAGACAGTCCACGACGGGAAAGAGATCGTCGTGGGGTCGAGATCAGCGAGGATGGGATCGCTCAGACCTCTGAGAAAACCGACTGGCGAGCTCTAACGGAGTGGAAATACATCAAGTCGGCGAAACTGACGGGACCTAAGACGGTGACGGTCCTGGCGGCTGATGGTCCCAGTGGGTGGGGGTACGTCTGGAAGGTGAAGACCGGCTCGGCCAAAGAATTGGCGCTGTTCATCAATAAGCACGTCTAGGGGCGAGGAGCTGAGGCTCGGTGGGACTTCGATCTCCCACCTGACCGATGCCGATGGCGGACGCTGAGCGAGGCCGCAGAGGCGTCGATTTGGCAGGGTGGACCTCTTGTGGTTCTTGGTGATCCTTGAGCCACCCTTGGCCTCCTCTCGGAGGTTGGGCGTTGGATAAGCGGCGGACCAGGGGCGGGTCGGTGCTGTGGGACAGGCACCCCGCTACGACGGCCTCGAACATGGTGACCGTGTCCCGGGTCATCCGCTGAAACCGTACTGGTCAGTTCAGTTGGGTGACCAGGTCATCGACAGTCTCCGCCGGGACCTTGCAGGCGAAGTCCCGGCAAACCCATGCCCGGTTGCCGTCACGGCCCTCCCAGAGGGGGCCCGGGATGGGTTCGCCCCAGGAGAGGACCACGGTCGGGCGCCAGGAGGCGGCGGTGGCTGCCACGAGGTCCGGTCGCTCGCCTGTGACCACTACCTCGGTGATGCCCGAGTGGAACAGGTCCACAGCCCCCAGGAGGTGGCCGAAGGCGGTGGGATGCTCTGCGACGCTGTCACCCAGGAGCCTCAGCACGCCCTCCGCCGCCTCGGTGTAACGGTTGT
>Ga0302137_1001204_pt1 | contig 11678 bp, 6 predicted proteins | sample CBN3_SCM_MG_FD_203127 | JGI IMG/M metagenome (GOLD analysis project Ga0302137, IMG submission 203127) | Marine microbial communities from Western Arctic Ocean, Canada - CBN3_SCM | ecosystem: Environmental > Aquatic > Marine > Oceanic | place: Canada: Western Arctic Ocean | collected 2017-09-15 | reverse complement strand
ACCGAACTTCGTCCGCATTTTTGTACCGCGTTTAAGAAAATATCGTTCGCGATGACGTCCAACTTCTTCTGTTCGTCGCCGCTTTCATTTTTCCCACCCGCTAATCCAATATTCCCTTGTAACGGGGCTGCTTTCACTAAGCTCATGATTTGCTTACACGCGATGGCGATGGAATTGATGACGATGACTAAATCGTCGTCCAAATTCCCGAGTTGCGCCTGGCGAGTCAGCCACATGGAGAGCATTTTTTCCGCAGAACTGTTCGTGGTCGTTTGTTGTTGCGAAGAAGCATCACCGCGAGAGTAAAATCTTTTTTTTGTTCTTCTTCTCGTTGAACAACCCCCACGTTTTTTCATCATCGTCATCTTTTTCATCATCATCATCTTCGAAGAAGAAGACAAAGAAGACAAAGAAGAGGAAGCCATCGTCGTCGTCGTCATCATTTCGCGTCTCTCTGTCTGTCGTGGTAAAAAAATGAGGAGAGAGAGAGAGAGAGAGAAGAAGAGAGAAGAAGAGTATAGATATAAAGACTGACGAGAGAGAGATTTTTTATCCACAACGAAACAAAAGAAAAACCGTCAAAAAAACTGTTTTGTCGTGTGTTTTCTGTTTTTTTTTCGATTTGAGAGTCACGTGACCAAAAAGTCGTCATTTTAGCAATTAGAGAGACCGACCTGAACTGAATTAAAACAAACGAGAAGAAGGAACACAACACAGAAGAAGAAGAAGAGAGATGATGTCTTTCTCCTTTGCGACCACGACCACGACCGACCCGAGGACGACTGCTGCTACTCGTCGTCGTCGTAGCAACAACAACAAGGCGCTTCTTTCTCGCGGAGGAAGGAGTTGTGCGACTCTTTCTTCTCCGCCCCCTACGAAAACGACTTTTAACGACGACGCAATTCTTCTGTGTCGTCGATGCGTGCAAATTGTTGTTCGCCGCCGCCGCTCGGGCGAGGGTTTGGGTAGGAAAAGTTTTAACGCCGCGAGCGCATCATCGTCGCGGAAGAAGAATGCGTCGTACGGTGGCGGCGACAGCGGCGGCGAAGAAAGAGGTCGTCAGAAACAAATGCAAGAAGATCGACTGGCTTACACCAAGTCGAGGAACAGAGGAGAAAATACGTACGATTTCGCGCCAACGAGAAGAGGAGGAGGAGGCAACGCGAATACGTTTAATAATAGAAATAATAATAATAATAATAATAATAATAGAAATAGTAGCGGGTGGTTTGAAGAGGACGAATACGAGACGCAAGAACAAAGAAAAGGAGGAGGAGGAGGAGGAGGAGGAGGAGGAGGAGGACGGAATAGTAATAATAATAATCAACAACCTCGTCTGTTTCCCCGAGAACTGGATAAGTTCTTAGTCGCCGGCGCGTTTGTCGTCGGTATCGGCGCCGGCGTCATTTTCGACACCGCAGTTGACTTGGAACCGTCCAACGTCGCGTCCAGGGAGATTTTAGATCGACGAACGCCGTCGAGCGAAGTGTGCATGGCGAACGGGGCTTCGGCGATGGTGTTTGACCAGAGGGTGTTTTTGTCCTTGAATCCGTTCAACGTGTACGTGGCGCAACCAGAGGTGAAACCGGGGTGCGTTTTAAGAAGATCAAACTGGTCGGTGTTGGAGAGAGAGAAAGTAGTCACGCAAGATCAAGAGAACGATTGCAAGAGGAATTTGAACACGTTCGCGTACGTCGGGGATTTGAAAAAGTCGCCAGAGGTGTCGTGCGTGTATCACTCTGAAGAGGCGGAGAATCAGTTCATGAAGGACCCGTCGAAAGCGGTGTTGGGCGACGGCGTGAGAGGGAGCGAGAAGGGCAAGAACATCGCCGGTGGCGGAGGAGGTAGTAATAACAAATCCTTTCGATAGATGAAGTAGAAGAAAACGACGACGACGAAGATAATTTATAAAGTAACAAGGTGCAACTGTGCTCTCTAAGTTTCAACTAAATCCTATATATATGACTAACGACCGACGAACTCGTCCAGCGTTTTCTGCGTGGCGTCGAAACTCTGTCTTCGATCGGCCGCATCTTCCATTTTCGTTTCCATCTTGTTCCCTTTTTTCGTCCCGTCGAGAAAATGACCCAACGTTTCTAGTTTATTTTGAACGCTTTGCCATATGATATCGTCCACGCTATCTTTCGCGTGAAGAAATTGAACCAGGACGGAATCTCGCTGTCCAATTCTATGCGCGCGGTCTTCCGCTTGAAGTATTTCCGCCGGCGTCCACGAATATTCCGAAAAGACGACTAAACTCGCGCGCGTGAGAGTCAAGCCGACGCCGGCGGCTTTAATCGAAAGCACTGCCACTTTCGGTGAGTTTGCGTCGCACCTTTGGAAGGAATCCACTAAACCTTGACGCAAACCGCTCGGCGTTTCGCCATCGATGCGAATGAACCTAGTTTTTGTCTTCTCCATCGTCTCCACGGCGGCGTGTAGCAAACACTTGTGGTGCGCGAAGAACAAAATTTTCTTCTCCTCGTCGACAGACTCCAATAGATTTATCAGATAATTTTGTACAGTTTTCACCTTCGCCTCTGCAGTACTTAAGTAATATTTGTTCATCAACATTTTACGCTCTAAAGTTTCCGTCTCTGGTAACTCATTCATAGCCTGAACGATCGGTTGTATTTTTGAAGTCCTCTCCGCTTTCGGTATCTCCAAGAAAATTTGTTCCCGTTGTTTAGGCGGGAGCTGCGTGAGCACGTCTTTCTTCTTTCTGCGAATCATGACCGAAGAAGAGACGACGGCGAACAACTCTTGACTTTCGCTCGACCCGCTAAAGGCGCCAAATCGCCCTCCTGAACAATATCTTTGACCGTATTCTGATAATTTCGGAAAAATATCCGGTCGCAAACTCGTCAGTTGCGAAAATAACTCGATTGGTTTCGCCAGCGCCGGCGTGCCGGTAAGACAGATCGCTCGTTTCGCGCGTATGAGAAAGGGAACGACAGCCATCGTTCGTTTGGCTTTCCGGTCTTTGAGAAAGTGCGATTCGTCGCACACGACCACGTTCGCTTTCATAACGTTGAAAACGAGCTCGAATAACTCCTTCTGTATCTGATTACAGATGGAATACGGCACGATGATAAAATCGATTTTTGTCGATGCGCTGCCGCTGCCGTTGCTATTTTTTCGCATTTCGTTCAAGATATCCTTAGACTCTTTCGCGGATGCAATCTTGCGCACTTTCACTGCGCGTTCACCTTTTCCATCGTCGCCATCAACTCTCCCGAGCCATTTCTCGATTTCGTGTTTCCACGTGTCTTTTAAACTACTAGGACAGAATATAACGCACGGCCAATCTTTCGAATAAACTTTCGAGACGCCCAAAGCTTGAATGCTTTTCCCTAAGCCCATTTCGTCACCAATCATCGCTCGACCGTCTCTCTTAAGAACAAATTTTACGCCTTCGCTTTGAAATGGAAATAACTTATCTTTAAACGGAATAGAATTGAACTGATTGTCGACCATTTTATCGTGAATCATTCGATCCGCGCTTCGTAAACTTCGTCTCACGAACGGGTGTGGATAAAGGATGTTCACCGCGTCGTTGACATCAAATTGGCGCTTCAAACTCGACACGACTAGATCCAACCTTCCGTGAGGTATACCATCCCACGTGATTATATCTTTCATCACCGTGCCGTTATTAATTTCTTCCAACTGTTCTCTTCTCTCGTACTCTTCCGCGCTTTCTCTTGCGAACGCCGCGTCAAACTTTGCGACGAGTCTGTCAAACTTCCGAGCGATTGGCGCCGAGATGAACAGTTCAAATTTAACGTGTCCAGCGTTAATATTACCACCCTCGCTGGGTAAAATGGATATCCTTTTCACCGCGTGATGTTGATGCTGGTAGTTCTGTTGCTGCAAAACCTCTTGTTGTTGTTGTTGTTGTTGTCGTTGTTGTTGCTGAGAAAGTTTCATAAAATCAAACGCGTTTGTCGTCGTCGTTCTCTGCTTCTTTCTCTTCTCTTCCTCTGCTCGAATGATGATCCGATCGAACTTTTCGTTGTCCATCTCAGTCTCAAAGTCGTCCTCCTCCTCGTCGAAGAGCGACATCGGAGAAGAAGAAGATGAGAAGATGAGAAGAAATCTAAGCACCGGTTGATTTCAATATCATAATTCTTCTTCTTGTTTACTAATAACGAGAGGGAAAGAGAGAGAGAGAGAGAGAGAGGGAAAGAGAGAAAACGAAAACGTCTCTAAAAAATGCGGCGCATCAAAGTTTCGCTGAAAATGTCGTCTCTTCTTCTCGTATCATCTCTTTGTGTTGTTGTTGTTCGCCTTTACACAGTGAGGAGGAGGACAAAAGTTTTAGTGCAAAGAGAGAGAGAGAATTTTTTTTTTCAGCAGCAAACAACAACAGCGGGTCCAACCGTGTAAAAGTAGTTGAGGAGGTGTGTCGTTTCAATTTTTTTTTTGCTTTGGATAACTGACTTTTGCAGAGCCTCTTCGGCACCACGTCTCACGCCTCCTCACAAAAGGAGAGAGAAAAAAAGAAGTTTCGACAGACCTCACTCAAACGCGCGGTCTTCCACAGCGTCTATTTTTCTGTATCTTTATAAAGTAAACGTAGCGTAGAAGTAATTATACCTCATTTAACGCCATAAAAATGTTCGCTTCGACGACTTTATCGAGCGTTTCATTTACGCGTGCGAATGTGGGTGGGGCAACGACGTCGTCGGCTTCGAAAGGCAGAAAAGTGACAATGGTAATGCGCGCGAACGCGTCGATGTCTTCGACGCGAACGTCCATTCCGGGTAACTTTTCCGGATTACGATCCACGAATGCCATCGACATGACGAGCACGTTATCCAGAAACGGTAACTTTAAAGGCGTCACCTCGAGGCAACTTTCTACGAAAAGTGGTTCTTCTTCTTCGTCCTCGGGTAAGAATTTGGGAGCAGTCATCAAGGGCCCACGAGCGATGTTTGAACGCTTTACGGAAAAAGCGATCAAGGTCGTCATGTTAGCGCAAGAAGAAGCGAGAAGGTTAGGTCACAACTTTGTCGGTACGGAGCAAATTATGTTGGGTTTAATCGGGGAAGGTACCGGTATTGCCGCGAAGGTTTTAAAGTCCATGGGGATATCGTTGAAAGAAGCGAGAGTGGAGGTGGAGAAGATCATCGGTAGAGGTTCGGGTTTTGTAGCGGTTGAAATTCCGTTTACGCCGCGAGCGAAACGCGTTTTAGAACTCGCTTTAGAAGAAGCGAGACAACTCGGCCACAATTACATCGGCACGGAACACTTATTGTTGGGTTTGTTGAGAGAAGGCGAAGGCGTCGCGGCGCGCGTTTTGGAAAACTTGGACGCGGATCCAGCCAAGATTCGATCTCAAGTCATCCGAATGGTTGGTGAGTCCCAAGAAGCGGTCGGCGCTGGCGGTGGCGCGACTGGCGGTGCCGCCAGTGGTTCCAAGACGCCTACACTCGAGGAGTTTGGTTCGGATTTGACGAAGCAAGCCGAAGAGGCCAAGTTGGACCCTTGCGTCGGCAGAACGAACGAAATAAGGCGCGTCACGCAAATTCTCGGTAGAAGGACCAAAAACAACCCTTGCTTGGTTGGTGAACCCGGGGTTGGTAAATCCGCGATTGCTGAAGGTTTGGCGCAACAAATCGCGTCGGGAACCGTTCCGGAAACTTTGGAAGGGAAGAGAATGATGACTTTGGATATGGGTTTGCTCGTTGCGGGTACCAAGTATCGCGGGGAATTCGAAGAACGTTTGAAGAAGCTCATGGACGAAGTCAAGCAAGACGACGCAATTATTCTTTTCATCGACGAAGTGCACACTTTGATCGGTGCAGGGGCGGCTGAAGGCGCAATAGACGCTGCGAACATCTTGAAGCCGGCGTTGGCGAGAGGCGAGTTGCAGTGCATCGGCGCGACGACGATTGACGAATACCGAAAGCACATCGAAAAGGATCCGGCGCTGGAGAGACGTTTTCAACCGGTTCAAGTCCCGGAACCGACGGTGGATGAAACCATTGAAATCTTGAAAGGTTTGAGAGAGCGATACGAAGTTCACCACAAGTTGAAGTACACAGACGAAGCTTTGGAGTGCGCGGCGAAGTTTTCTTCGCAGTACATTTCTGATCGTTTCTTACCGGATAAGGCTATCGATTTAATCGATGAAGCCGGGTCGAGAGTTCGTTTGGACCACACGTCTATTCCGGAAGAAGCCAAAGAGCTGGACAAAGAATTGAAGGCTTTGCAAAAAGAGAAAGACACCGCGATTCGAGGGCAAGACTTTGAAGCCGCCGGGAGCATCAGAGACAAGGAGGTTGAGTTGAAATCTCAAATTAAAGCCATCACGGAGAAGAAGCAAGAAGAAGCCAAGGCTGAAATTGAGTCTGGTAAAGAAACCGGTCCGACCGTGAACGAACAGGATATTGCGGACGTTGTCGCCGCGTGGACTGGTATTCCGGTCGATAAGGTTGCCTCGGACGAAGCGCAACGCTTGATGGGCATGGAAGAGAAGTTACACGAACGTTTGATTGGTCAGGAAGAAGCCATCGTGGCGTGCTCAAGAGCTGTCCGAAGATCGAGAACGGGGCTTAAGTCGCCGAATCGTCCAGTCGCCTCGTTCATCTTCGCCGGGCCGACTGGTGTTGGTAAATCCGAATTGGCAAAATCCTTGTCGCAGTTTTACTTTGGCAGCGAGGAAGCGATGGTCCGTTTGGATATGTCCGAATTTATGGAACGACACACGGTTTCCAAATTGATTGGTTCGCCACCAGGTTACGTCGGCTACTCCGAAGGTGGTCAATTGACCGAAGCTGTCAGAAGACGTCCGTATACTTTGGTGTTGTTTGATGAAATTGAAAAAGCTCACCCGGATGTCTTCAACATTATGTTGCAAATTTTGGAAGACGGTCGATTAACCGATTCCAAGGGCAGAGTCATTGACTTCAAAAACTCTTTGATCATCATGACCTCGAACGTTGGCGCCTCGCAAATTGAAAAAGGTGGCGGCGGTTTGGGTTTCCAATTGAACGACGACGTCGAAGACCAATCATACCAAAGAATCAAATCCTTGGTTCAAGACGAACTCAAGAACTACTTCAGACCGGAATTTCTTAACCGCTTGGATGAAATCATCATCTTCCGTCAATTGAACAAGCAAGAAGTCCGTGAAATTGCGATGATCATGTTGAACAACGTGTTCAAGCGATTGAAGGAGAAGGAAATTACTTTGGACGTCACGGACAGATTCAAGGACAAGGTTGTCGACGAAGGCTTCTCGCCGGCGTTTGGTGCTCGTCCGTTGAGAAGAGCCATCATGAGATTGTTGGAAGACAACCTCGCGGAGAAGATGTTGACTGGCGAGATCGCCGAAGGCACGAGTGCTATCATGGATGTGAACGCTGAAGGTGAAATCATCGTCATGACTGGCGAGGGTAAGGAATTATCCACCACCGCCTACACCGGCTCCTCTGGTATGGGATAATCGCTCGTACTCGCTTTATGAAAGTGCTTTCGATTCGAAAGAAGCGAAATTAGGCGAAAGAGAGGGAGCGACCAACCAACAAGAGACACTATTAAAACTTAGAGTGAAATAAAAGACACACACACACACACACACATAATCTACTAATAATAATATATCTGATAATTAAATAAGTTGCACTAAATCGCCCTTCACGATAGCTCTGTCTTGTTCTGCCAGGAGCAACGCCGAGTCTCGGACTTCTTGCACGGAAATCTCGATGGATGCATTTCTTTCCTTCAATTTCAATACGATTTCACTCAATCGAGCTTTTCTTCCTTGCATGCCTTGTAAAATATCATCCACCCCTTCGGCAATATCTGAACGCTGTTTCCTGTCCGCCGCGGAATGACCAGTCAAGATCTTATCCATGTCGATCAAACCCGTTCTCGGATCGATTGCCGCGCTTTGCATTGCCACGCGCATCAAACGCAGCGCCTCCGTAGAGTCTTGTTTGTCTACGGTTTTCGACAATCTAATTCTCGCCAGAGCCTCAGAAATACGTACTAAAGATTCCAATTGTCGTGGCGTCGCAGTGACGACTTTCCTCCCTCCGACTGATCCCAATTGTCGCATCTTGACGTACCCATCGACGAGCTCTTCGCCGGCTTCTTCGCCGAGCACGGGATGACACACTTGCTTCGCGTATGAGATGTAATCTGTCAATAACTCCGCCGAAACAGTCGCTTTCGCTCTCTTCGGCGGATCTTTATAATGCAAAGAGACTAAATGTCTCGCCAATCGTCGATCCGTTTCTGGGTTTGGCTGATCGAGAACTAAGTAAAGCAAATCGAATCTCGACAACAACGTCGGCGGTAAGTGTAAGTTATCGACGATGCTCATGTTTGGATTATATCTACTTCCGACAGGGTTCGCGGACGCCAAAACAGATGTTCGCGCGTTCAATACGGCAATGATCCCTGCTTTGGCGATTGACACCGTTTGTTGCTCCATGACTTCGTGCAACATCGATCGCGCGCCGTCGCTCATTTTATCAAACTCGTCGATGCAACACACGCCTCGGTCGGATAAGACTAAAGCGCCAGATTCTAACACCATGTCTTTCGTTTCCGGATCTCTCGACACGTATGCGGTCAGACCAACCGCAGAAGAACCAGAACCAGAAGTATACATGCCTCGTGGCGCGACTCTGTGTACGTACGTCAACAACTGCGATTTCGCCACGCCAGGATCCCCGACGAGTAAAATGTTGATATCGCCTCGCACTTTATTCGCCGATGCGCCTTTAAACGTCTTGTTCGTCGCGCCAAAGAGTTGACACAAAATACCTTTTTTGATATCTTCGAGTTCCCAAATAGACGGCGCGACTGATTTTGCCAATCGCTCGTAAATATCTGAATGTCTCGAGAGCTCTTCGATTTCTCGAATCCGCTCGGGCGAAAACTCGAGTTCGGTGTCGCCGCGAGGCGAAATGTTCGAGGCCATCGTTTCCGTGTTTGTCGTTTCGTTTTCTTCTTGTTGTTGTTGAGTGCCCATGTTCACATCGTCCTCCATGTCATCACTACCAGTCTTCATGTACTCTGCATCTTTCATATCTTCGTTATCGTCCTTCTTCGCCGTGTTTCGAAGTTTGCCTTTCGTATCTTTGCGAATGTGAATGATATCCAGATACGTTTTATAAATCGATCGAATAGCTCGTTGGTTCGGCGCGACTCGAATAGGTACCGCTCGATACACCCCCGTCACTTCAACTCTGTCACCTGGTTTCGCCTCGTCTACTAAGGAATCGAACACGCACATGCTCACCGTGTTCGGCGTCGCACCTTCCGGAATCACGTCTGGCGTCTCTTGCATTTTCACCTGTTGCTTGTTTGCAAAGTAACATCGGTTGTGAATGAGCGTCATCGTACCTTGATTGCGGCACTCTAAACATTTCAAAGGCGGTTCATTGACGCGACCGCGGTTGACGACGACAATTTCCGGAGAAGCGCCGCAAGTTAAACATTTGAAGTACGCGCCTTTTAATTCTGGGATGACGGCTGAACATCGAGTAACCATGCCTTTGACCGCGACCATTTTATCGATATCGGACGGATTTAAATCTCTCATCGCGTGCTTTTCGAGCAAGTTGAACGGTCTGACTTCTAAACTCGGCAAGATTTGTTTTCTGAAATTCTCTTTCTCGTCGTCCGGAAGCACTTGATCCTCGTAAATCTTATTCGCTACGGTGTCAAACAACGGAATCAATTCTTGCGGATACGCAACGAGCCTTTCATACAACCAGGGGTCGTAACTCTCCAAGCGCGCGCAATCAATGTCCAAGTTTATGTTATCTTTCTCGTGACACAAACGCATGACTTTGATATAAAACGAATCCGCGAGCAAGTCATCGTCATCCTCTTCGTCTTGGCTTTGTGTTTGCGTCGGAAGAAGAAGACGTTGACTGTCGTCGAGATCTTCCCCCGCGTTCGCATCCGTATCTTTTTCGTTGTTGTTGTTGTTGTTTTTGTCAGTGTCCATGGCGCCTTCGTTTCTCTTCTCCGCGCTTCCGTTCGTACCATCATCTTTTTCACCATCGCCCGCGTTATTTCTCTCTCCTCCCTCGTCGTCTTCGTCGTCTCCTTCGCCTTCCTTTACGTGCTTATCTTTCTTCGTCAAGATGAAATTCTCCAAGAAACGACGAAATCGGTTTTGCACGTCATCGACGCTAATCGCTGTTCCCCAAATAAACGTTTGCCTGTCCTGCTCTCTTTGCAAATCTTCTGCTGCGTTTTGATCTGGATCTCTTTCCGCGCGAGCTTTAGCGTCTTGAATCTCCTCTTCAGTGAGTCCCATGAACGGTCTCGGATTGAGCGACGCGAACGCGTTGTTATTATTATTCGCTGGATCCATCGAGGCCCCCGGTCTCGCCCCCGAAGCGGGCGTGAATCGAGGTTGCGCGCCGTGTAAACCCGTATCGTGCCTACCTTGCGACGCCGGCGGATTCGCATTCACAAACGGACTCGCGAAGCCCATATTTCTGGGCGTTTGTTTCGGCGTAGGCGAAAAGAGCGAAGCGTTGATCGAATCTCTTCCTTGCGTGCCCGGTTGTTGTTGTTGTTGTTGCGTCGACGAGGGAAATCTTGGCGTTCGCTGAACCGTCGACGGCGGAGGCTGCCTTTGTTGCGTATTCGGAGGATTCTGTTGTTGCTGCTGTTGTTGTTGCTGCTGCTGCTCTTGAGGTGGCCTCTGCGGCGGCGGTGAAAACATGCTCTCGTCGATGCCACCGCCTTGCGTCGGCGCCAAAGTTTCTTCCTCTTCGGTCTCTTCGACGGGCGCGGCGGCGGCGGCGGCATCATCATCATCATTTTCTTCTTCTTCTTCTTCCGCTAACGCCTCTCCCTCTGTCTCCATAACTTCCGTTTCCTCCTCTTTCTCCGTCGTCTTTTTCTTCTTGCTCGGCGTCACGCTCGGACTTCTCCCTCCTCGCTTCTTCTTCGGCGTCGTTTTTGCAGCAGGAGCAGGACTCTTCTTTGGTGAAGGCGAAACACCACCAATTTTCTTCTTCTTCTTGTTTGGCGTCGTCGTCGTCTTTTTCTCCTTCACCGGCGTCGCGCTCGCGCTTCTCGTCGTCGCGCTTCTCGTTCTTCTCGAAGGACTCTCTTTCGCGACGTCGTCGAACAACTCGTCCGCTGTGGTGGTTTTCTTTTTCGAAGATGATTTTGGAGCGTTGTTTTGTTGCGTCGATTTTTGTGGCGTCGTTTGTCGAGACGAACGACGCGTTGGCGTTGCCATTATTTATACTCTTTCTCTCTCTCTCTCTCTCTCTGAAAATGCTCTCGTTGAAAAGTTGTTCGTGAGAGTAGTGAGTATATATTTACCGCGTATAAAGTATGTGCAAGCAACAACTACTACACCACCAACGAGACAACAACTGAGTGAGTAGAAGTTTTTTCTTTTTTGAATTTTTTTTGAACGAAAATTCGCTTCCTTGATTTTCTCTCGAGACTTCTGCCTCATCAAATTTTTGCACTTTTGTTTGGGTGCCAACACTTTTGACTCACTTTTGCTCTGCACTTGAGTTATCCAAAAAAACGCCGACACGAGAGGAAAGAACCTCCCTCGGTTTCCCTTCACACAAATTAGACGCAAAACGCACACATACATAGAAGAGAAAAGATGGCATCAACTATTTCCGCCTCCTTCGTCTCCGTGGCGCCTCAAAAAAGAGTAGTAAACCCCTCCA
>Ga0302137_1001202_pt1 | contig 11679 bp, 6 predicted proteins | sample CBN3_SCM_MG_FD_203127 | JGI IMG/M metagenome (GOLD analysis project Ga0302137, IMG submission 203127) | Marine microbial communities from Western Arctic Ocean, Canada - CBN3_SCM | ecosystem: Environmental > Aquatic > Marine > Oceanic | place: Canada: Western Arctic Ocean | collected 2017-09-15 | reverse complement strand
GGCGAATCGACGATCCACGCTGGTAACGGGTTCCAGTTAAGTTTACGCGCGACCCAGGTCACCACGGCGTAACCGGTTATCAGCAAAACGAGGTAATAGAGAAACCACAGGTGCTGAAAGATAGGAATGATCGCGAGTAGCCAATTGATGGCCAGCGCAATCGCGGCAAGCTGAGCCCAGTCGGGCAGCTGATCGAGAATCGGTTTGAAGCCAGGAACGAGCGGATAGAGCCAAGCCATCGGATCCTCGATCAAAGCTTGGCTCGGGAGGGCCCCCTTGGCTTTCAAAAACTCGCCGATTTCAATACGTCCAGCGGCAACCTTCTTTAAATCCACGGGTATCTGCAGTAACCATGTAATGAACTCGGTGGTTATTTCGTCCGTTTCGATTGCAGAGAGCGGCGTGCCTCCATCATCACTGAGGGCGTTAATGTTGGCCCCGCTCTTGACCAACAGTCGGACCATTGCGGCTTCGCCCATAAACGCGGCACAGTGAAGTGCGGTGGCGCCGTCGTTGTCAGTGGCGTGAACATCCGCACCGCTATCGATGAGTTCCTCGGCGGCTTCCGCTTGGCCAAGCAGCGCCGCCCACGAGAGGGGAGTGAGTCCGGCGGCGTCCGGCTGGCTTGCATCGAACCCCTCGGCCAAGTGCCGGTGGATCGCGTTGACATCACCCGACTTAGCCGCTGACCAGATTGTCTCGCCGCCTTCGCGCTTCGCGCTGAGGGCGTTGCCGTAAATCCCGATGCCAATGATGGCTGGGCTAAGGAGAATTGTGAAAACCACCAGTGGGAGTAGGATGCGCTTGGCCCGATGATTGATCAGTCCGCGCAGTCCGCGCTGCCGGAACATCATCGCCGTGAAAAAACCGCTGACTAAAAAGAAGAGCTGCAACCGGAAGCCGTGTATGGCGTGTAGCGCAAACAGATAGCCGTTGTGCTGGTTGACATCCTGTGCGGGCCAGACTGGTAGCGGGATTGGTACAAAAGACATGAAGCCGTGCAGCCCAATCCCAAGCAACATGGCGAACGCCCGCAGGGCGTCGAGATCGTGGTATCGTTTGATGGCTAAGAAGGAAGGGCTATTCACTCTCTCGAGTCACTAAAGAGGAAGAAAATATCTGTTCGTAGGCGTTAGCCATAATAGCGAAAGACCAAGGAATAGAGAAAATTAGCCCAAGTCCGCACGGGATAGCGGAGACCATCACAACTAAGCCGAGCAAGATCGACAAACCTAAAATACTCCAGAAGTTCATTTTTCCTGCTCGATAGCCAGCGGCTAAGGCTTCTCCAAATTCTCCACGTTTGTCAGCAACTAAAAATAACCAAAAATATGTACATACCGCAGCAATCATCACCAATACTAATAACAGGAGAAAACCAACGATTAATAAAGCGATACTTGTTCCGGCGAGTTCCGGGGTCCCTCCGGCCTGCTGGGCTTGCATTACAGGAAGAAGGCCACCGACCACCAGAACAATCACGCCTGGAACTATAGCCGCGACTATAACAGCCCCCTGGACCAAGGTAACAAGCAATAGCCAACCATAATTTTTGAAACCCAAAAACATATCGCTTATGTCAGCTTGATCGTATCTGGACAAGTTAAGAGTCAGTATAATGAGTCCTCCTGTGAGAGGGCCTTGAACGAAAATATTGGCGAATGGGATAATAGCGCCGACCATTATAGCGGCGAATAAAATGCCAAAATAGATTCCCCCTGCACCTACCATAATACCCATGTGCTCTTTAAATAATGCCCATCCACTGCTTAACGCCAAACTGATATCCAACGGTTGGTCACTGAGAACAGCTGCACCCAATGGCTTGTGGGCTTGTCCCTGCTCGCTGAGATTAAGAAGTTGACCAAGTGGCTGCCATCCTTCTGATCCTGTTTCCCTTATCTGTGTTTGCGTATCGGCTCGCCCTTGTGAAAGAGTTTCCTGCAATTCCTGAAGAGTGAATGGCCCATACTGTTCACCGTCGCCTCCAATCATTTCATATTGTTTATCACTCATAAATTTCTCCTGTAGGAGTTAATCTTATGATTATTTCAGTAGGAATAACGAGCCCGAATATGAAAAATGGCCATTATTGTCCAATATGTTGTAGTTCATCAAAAAAAGGCTCTGGTCAACGGAAATCCTCACCGCTGCGTCCGCCATTCTCTTTCAGTAAATCGACAATCTTGGAGCGACCTGCCTTGGCGCGATCAAGGTTTACCTCCATTTGTAGCATCCCCCCAACAATCTGCATAAGGCCCTGTATTTCATCCCACCCGTGGGATGCGCTATCCATTGGGGTTTCTCCTTTGCCGTTGGTGAGATTTAAATTTGCCTTGTTCTTTATAAGCAGCTCCACAATTTCTGTCTGCCCAAAAAAAGCAGATGCATGCAGTGGCGTTGCTCCATCTCTGTTTTTGCCGTTTATCTTGGCTCCCTTCTTGATGAGCAATTGCGCGGCTTCCGTTTGGCCTGCCATTGCTGCCCAAGACAATGGGGTAATTCCCTTGTCATCGTGCCCGTTCACGTCCGCGCCCTTGGACAGAGCCTCCTGCAACTTGGCCAAGTCACCGTTTTTTGCGACATCCCAAAGACCGCCAAGGCTGCCAGCCAAATCGCTGCCGGATTTGCCGCCGTTCTCCTTCAGCAAAGCGACGACCTTGGGCCGACCGTCACGCACTTCGTTGACATCGGTCTTGATCTGGACGATGGCAGAAATGAACTGCACGATCCCTTGAATCTCCTCGCTCCACTCGGCGGCACCGGAGTCGATCGGGGTCTCTCCCTTGTTGTTCCGCGCATTCACCTTGGCCCCGGCTTCAACGAGCAGTTTTGCGGCGCCCTCTTGACCAAGGAAAGCGGCCCCGTGAAGTGGGGCGCTCCCATCATTGCCAGAAAGGTTCACATCGGCATCTTTCTTAATGAGAAACTCCATCGCTTCTATGTGTCCGGCGAGGGTCGCCAGGCTAAGCGCTGTGCCGCCTCCCTCATCCTTGGCATTGACATCCATCCCTTTGTCCAAAAGTTGCTTTAGCAGGGAAGTATTACCGGTTCTGGCTGCGTCCCAAAGTGAAGTGGCCTTGGCAGAAGATTTACCATCTTTCTCCGGATCCTTGCCGTCACCTTTTCCCTTGTTTCTCCCCCATTCACCCCCGATCACGGGCGGGGGCTCCGGGGCAGCGCTCCATAGTGGCATGTCTTCGCCAGTGATTTCCCGTTCGACATCAGCGCGGCGATTGCGGATGAAGCGACGGATTTTTTCGTAATCGACCTTGCGCCGCTGTTCACGGGAGAGATGCGGATCGACCATGGTTTCGACCCGCTCAGTCTCGGCTAGGAGTTTGTCTTCGTCCCAATGCGTGGCCAGGAGTTGCTTCATGTTTGCAGCATATTTTTTTCGAACGGCCGGGATCTGATACAGCTTGTGGGCTACAAGGCCCACGGTGCGCACGGAGCGGGGCGAGCGGCGATCGACTCCGAGCGGGCTGTATTTTTCAAACATACTGTCGGCACCCCAAGGTAGGAAATGGAACTTGTTGGTTTCGGGGTTGAGATAGACAAAGAAATTGTTCCGGTTGCCGGAGTAGCCGTCCCAAAAACTGAGCAGGCCTTCCACAGTCCAAAAGGTGTAAAACGCCTCCTCATCTATGAGTTTCCATATCTCCTTCTCCAAGTCGTAATCATTCGTCTGTAACTCGGCGACGAAGAGCAGGTCGGAGCTTCGTTCGCTGTTATTCATGCCGTGGATCGCCAAAATATTCTCTCCCTTGCGAAGCTTGTCCTTGTGGTCAGAAATATCATATGCCGAAAACTGCATGGACGCCTGATCGTTGCCACTTCCGGTCGCCACAGAATCCCATTTGGCAACTTCCGGTGCATTTAAACGAGCTACCTCGTGACCGTTAATATAAGCAATAAAACCGTCGTCGCACTTCATTCGAAGTAAAAGGGAGGGCGCAGATTTTATTTTTTCAAGGTCATCGATCTCGAACGGGAACCGCAGGTAGAGCGAGGTGGCCTTTCCGTACATTTGCTCCTCGAAATCAAAGCCATCACTGATAAGCGGCCCGTAGCCCTCCTCACGCTCATAGCCCGCTCCGTTTTCGCCGGCGGTCCAGGCGGAGTCGTCAAAGTCCGGCTTGAACCACTTACCGACATGATCGCCATTGGTCGGCACCAAGGCGCGGCCGGCTGCCTTCCCGCCAAAAAACACATCACCGCCTTTGCCCTTGAGCGCGTTGATGACCTTGACGATGTGCTCGCGGCCGGGCTTGTCCTTGCCGAACTTTTTCTCGAAACTGCCCTCCCAGTTCTCGTGAAAGTCCACGACTGTCCCCTCGTACAGGGTTCCTTTGCTGTTCCCGAAGCCACGCTTGGCCAACTGTTTTTTCACGCTCTCTACATGCGCATAAACTCCAAGGTTTTCGCCGTTGACGGTGACTTTGGCCAAGGCACAACGGGACGCGGGCGAACCGGCGGCATTGAACAGTTCATACCCCATGAACTGGCTCATCAGAGTGTTGTCCTGGTTGTTGTTGTTAAAAGTCAAAGTGGTCACCCCTTCGATGCCGACTTTTTTATTGGTGTGATTCAGCTTAATCTTGAGCGAGGGCCGGGAAGTGCTTTGCGAGCCGATAAAGCCCTTCTTGCGGAGGCCCACGTTGGAGAACGACACGCCATCAATCGTCACGCTGGCCTCGACATAGGTGTATGGGGAGGCGACCTCCTCAAACTGTCGCTTTGGTTGCAGCGCCTCAAAAAAATTGCGCGACTGATAACGGAGCGTGTCCCAATCCTTGTCCGCAAGAGTGATGTCGACTTCAAGCACCCGATCCCTCGGGAAAAGCTCTTCGAGCTTCAAAGTCTTTAGGCTACCGCCAATGTTTGCAGCTGGTGCTTCTTCTGAAGCTTGTGGGGGGCTTTGAAGTTCCGCTTGCGGGGCTGGAGTCTCCGCACCTCCGCATCCCAAGAGGAGTGCAGTTACGACCGGTATAATGAATCGGTGTTTCATAAATCTTTTTAAATACAACGTGCAGCCAAGGGTTTTATTCCCCAATAACGCCGCCTGAAGAGGCGGGACACTGTTTTATAGAGAAAACGCCAAACTTTGGTTACATTTCATCGTCTCTTCACTCACTCTTTAGCGAAGTATCTCGACAATTTCAGGGCGTGTTTCCTGGATGTGTTCGTAGTCCAATGGAGCCCCAAACGGTTTAAATAAAATACCATCAAGGAGCTCATAAATTCCCTTTGCTACCGCCCATGGGAGTTCGACGCCTTCAAGGGCCGTACCGCCGCTATTGTTTCTTGCGTTCTTGTCAGCTCCCTTGTCCACCAATGCTTGAACGATTTCCGGGTAACATAAGAAAGAAGCTGCGTGAAGTGGCGTGGACCCATCCTTGTTTCTCGTGTCCAGATCAGCTCCCCCTTCGATTAGTGCTATAGCCACATCAGTTTTGCCAAACGCTGCCGCCATTCCCAATGCAGTGTCTTTATTGCCAACGGGATTCGGATCTCTTAAATTCAAATCAGTGCCCGCAGCGATGTGCTGTTTGACCGCATCGAGATTACCTGCTAAGGCCGCCTCAAAGAGGGAAATATCGGGAGGTTTCGGTGGCGGGGCTTCTCCGCATCCCACAAGGAGTGCAGCTGCTATGATTGCTGTAATGTACTGTTTCATGAAAACAGTTGAGAAATAGGTTTGCCGTCGCGGACGAGGTTGATCGGGCGGCCGATGTTGGTTTGGAATTCGTGTTTTGAGTTGATGCCTATGTTTTGAAAGAAGGACGCCGCCAGATCATCCGGAGAATATCCATTTCCGACTGGTGCCCCGGCGCGGTCATCGGTTTCACCAATCACCTGACCTCCTTCGACATCGCCTCCGGCCATCAGCGCAAACATGGCTCGCGCCCAGTGGTCGCGGCCGCCCTGAGCGTTGATTTTTGGTGTCCGGCCAAATTCGCCGGCAACCATGATGGCAGTGGAACGAAAAAGGCCCCGCTCCTTCAGCCGGTCGATCAATGAAGCCAGTCCTTTGTCAAAAGGCGGCAGGAGGGCGCTGAGCTTGGAAAAATTATCCAAGTGGGTATCGAAATCAAACTCTGCCGGACGCAACCGAACAGTGACAAAATGTACACCGGCTTCAATCAGTCGCGAAGCCAGCAGCAAGCTTTGCCCGAACTCGTGCCTGCCGAACCGCGTGGATTCGGATGTTTTTTCCAGAGAAAGATCAAACGCTTTTCGGGTGGTTGGCGAGCTGATGATGTTGTGCGCCTGTTCGCCGAAACGGTCAAGACCACGAACCTGTTCGTCGAGATTTTCGTAACCACGAAATGCGGTGTCGAGATCGTCGAGAAGATTTTTTTGTGAATTGTATTTTTCGACGGTCAGGCCGTCCTCGAGGGAAATGCCGCGGACGCTGTACGGAATGCCAAATGTTGGCTTGTTGGCTGTGAGTGCACTGAATTCATTGCCAAGATAGCCAGGGCCCACAAACGATTCATCTATTGAAACGTAAGACGGAAGGTCACGCGCGGACGGATGGACCTTGCTCACAACAGCGCCGTATTCAGGGTAGCTTAAGGTTTGGGACGGGCGATTTCCGGTCAGCATATATTTTTTCCCAATCCCATGATCGGCCAGGGTGTGGGAAAGGCCACGAATGATGGCGTAGTCCTTCATGCGCTTGGCTAATTCAGGAAGGTGTTCACAAATTTGAATGCCAGGAACGGATGTCGATATTGGCTTAAACTCGCCGCGATATTCAGACGGTGCATCCGGCTTGAGATCGAAGGTGTCCTGATGAGAAGGGCCACCCTCGAGAAAAATAAAAATACCGGACCGTTTTTGCGATGGCTCCTTGGCGCTAGCCTGTAGCCTCATATATTGCGACAGCGTGAGCCCCCCCAAGGCTCCGACCTTGAGCATTTGTCGCCGACTAAAAAGTGCAGAGTTCATGTTGATTCCCTTGATAAATTATTTTTTCCGTCTGACCTGCCGCTTGGCCAAGTCCAGGCTTACTTTTTGATATTGTTTATAGCTGGAAAAAGAATCTCGAAAATTGTCTCCGGTGAACGTGACCCTCGACCATTCACCCTTCGAGATACCTTCTTCCTCAATCAGAAATCCGGCTTCGAAAACGCCATCGCTGTTGGTTTTTCCTCCCAGATAGAACGCTGAAACTTCCAGAATAGAGTTGGCACTGCTTTTTGTTTTTTCTTTGGATGCCAGGCTTGTTCCTTTCGCGAACTTCTTGGTTTTTTTCGTTGAAGCTACTTTAGGAAGCGGGGCCATCTCGTATCCCTTGGCGATCCGATAGAGGTGAGTATTGGATCTGATAAGCATTGAGTCGCCTGCAATGGCCGGCATGGAGACAAATACGGTGTCGGATTCATTTTTGGAGAGGATTTTAAATTCAGAGGAAGCCTCTATTACTGAAGAAACACCATCCTTGCTGAAGAAGTAGATCTTGCCGTCAGCACATACAGGCGAGATCCAATGATTTTGAAGTCCTCCCAGTCTCTCACTAAAGATTTGATTGCCTGTTTTAGCTTCAAAGCAGCTCACCATTCCGCCGCTATCGCTAATCATGTACAAGTTGTCCCCAACAACCAGTGGAGCTGGGATATTAGAAACGCCTCTCCGAGTTGTCCATCGGATGTGAGTATCGGTTACATCTCCAGAACCGGAGGGATCAATGGCGAAAAGTTTTTTGGATATACCAGAGTTGGTAAAAACCAAACCATGCCTGAATATTGGACGGCACGTAACATTATACCCAAAGCCAGATCCGTGACGAATAAACCACAACTCCTTGCCCGTTTCCGGATCGTAGGAATAAGTTGCCTCTGCGGCCGGGCTAATCAGTTGTTTTTTTCCATCGTGTTCAATGATGGTCGGGGTGGCATACGATTTGCGATTATCATTGGGCTTATTCTTTGGGGGAACCCGACCGGACTTGTATGACCTTTTTGTTAACCACCGCGTCTCGCCCGTTGCTTTTTCCAAGGCGGCAACAAATTGCTGATCCACCCCATCATAAGTCAGGAATACCAATTCTTTGTCCATTATTGGGCAGGAGGCGGCGCGAACCCGGTGATCGCAGTTCAGGTCTCGACGCTCCCAAAGTTTCTTTCCTGTTTTAGTGTCCAGACAGGCAGTGCCATATGAGCCAAAGTGGACATAAATGCGGCCTTCCTCGATGATTGGCGTGGGTGTGGCATGAGTGTTTAGGTTAGACCATTCGTTTTGGGGCTTGGCGACATCAAAGACCTTAATGTCGTGTATAATTTTTCCAGTCTCAAGGTTGACGCAGACGGCAAATAGTTCAGAACCATCTTCTCGGGCCGTCGTTACCCAAACCTGATTCTTCCAGACGACTGGAGAGGACCATCCGAGATCGTGAATAGGGGTTCTCCACTGTACGTTTTTTGTATCCGAAAATTCCAGCGGAAGCTGAGCATTGGGTGCAATCCCGTAACCACCGGGCCCCCGGAATTGATTCCAATGTGCGTCGGCACAAAAAGCCGTGGAAGCCAGCGAGATCAAAAAGCATGTAATGCCGTAACAGTATATTTTCATATCCGGTGAAGATTTTTTAGTGGTTCAGTATAAATTCTTTTGTATTCATGAGTGCCCAAAGTAGATCGGTCATCCCTTCTTTGGTTGACTTGGCTGAGGCCAGGTGTTTCTTGGCTCGATCGACTTCCGCTGGGCTTGGTGGGCGGTTTACAGAACGAAGCCAGGCCTCACGGATCAACTTGGATTCATCGGTTGCTTTGCTCTCGCCGACCTCTGAAATCCAGCCGCTGTCTGCCAGTCGCATGCGGACAAGAGGATCGTTTTGTAAAAAGATGGATTGCAACAATGTCGGTTCGTTGACGCGTTCACAATCACAGTTGATGGCTCGATCGGGTTTACCAAAAACTTTCATGGCATGAGTCCCTGCCATGCGCATGGAAAGATGTCCTGTTCCGCGTCGCTTCAGATTTGTTCGAACCGTTTCAAGTTGATCCGTGGCGGCCGTGGCCTGCTTCATGGCATCATAAATGACCTCCGCTGGAATTCTCCTTGGGATCGCTCGGCTGTAGTTGCGCCGGTCTTCGCGGTTGGTTTCGTTCGGCTGCCAACCGCGCTGGTAGGTTTCGCTGCTGACAATTTGCCGGTGCAGCCATTGCATGTCATAGCCGCTGGCAACAAAACCCTGTGTCAACCAGTTGAGCAACTCGGGGTTGCTGGGCGGATTGGATGGAGTGAACTCGTCAGTTGGCTCAACAATCCCGACGTTAAAATATCCGGCCCAGACACGATTAACAAAAGACCGGGCGAACCAGGGGTTATCCTCTTTGCGCAGCCAATCCATGATGGGTTCGCGCGGATCGCTGTCGCCAACCTTAACCGTGTGGCTGCGAAGAAGACTCAACTCCTTTTCAGTTGTGGCCGAAGCTTTTGACGATCTTCCCTTGCGGCCTCTCTTTAAAATAGGTGTGTCAAAGAAACTTGAGAAATCCACAAAGTCGTTCTGTGTCCATTGATCAAATGGATGCTTGTGACACTCCGCACACTGCAATTGAATCCCCAGGAAACTGTGGGCCACAGACATGGCTGTGTCCTTTGGTTCTTCGAGGCTTTGGCGGGTCCAGAAATAAGGCATTCCTTCCCCTACACCGCTCGAGATATCGGCGAGCATGATCCCCTCTACCAGATCAACGTAGGATTCATTGTTGGCAATCCGTTCGTAGATCCAGTCATACCATCTTGTTGCCTTGATGTAGCCATCCTCTCTGGCCACTTCCAAAAGGCTACTAATGGAAGTCGGGTTGCAGCCGGTAAAGTCGCACAACTTGTTGGCCCACCAGGCGGCGTAGGATGGACGCTCCAGCAGTTCATTGATCTTAAGGGTCCGTTTATCGGCTGAGTCATTGCCAATGAATGACAAAACTTCATCAGGAGAAGGAAGTGTGCCTGTTAAATCTATGCTTAACCTTCTCAGGAATTCTGTGTCCGTACATTGCTTGGATGGCGTGATCCCCAACTTGACCAACTTTGACACAACAAACCGGTCAATGGGGTTGGAATATTGTGTGACATCAATCTCCAAGCGCTCATCAGTAAACGGTCGCAGGACAGGAATTGCCGCAATACCATTGTCGTATAATGCCACGATGTGGGTGTCACCCTTTCCAATGGACTTGGCCAAGCCGGATTCATTTACCACCGCCACGGCATCGTTGTTGGTCCGAAAGCGCGTTAAGCAGGTTACGTCCTCACGCTCTCCATCTTCCCATTCGGCAACGACTCTGATCTGGGCGATATCGCTGGCGCTCTGGAAAAGGATTTCTTTCGGCTCATAATGGAGCTGTGCCAGTTTCTTTCCTGATTGGACAGGAGCCAAATCAGACGAATTTGGCCAGGGGGCTCCCATGGCGATCCATTGTTCCAAATCTGCAATTTCCTTATCCTCTAGTTTTCGCTCAGGCGGCATTTGCAGATCAGGATTCGTGTGTCGGACCGCTTCAATGAGAAGGCTTTTTTCAGTATTTCCCGGGACAAGGGCGGCCTTTCCTGATCCGCCCCCAAGCAAGGCATCTTCACGTGATTTAAGCTGAAGATCGCCCTTGCGCATGTTGAATCCATGACACTCATAGCAATTGTTCTCAAGTAGGGGACGAATTCTGTCTTCAAAGAATAGAATGCCTTCTTTTGAAAATTCGGGTTGGTTCTGCTGAGGAGTTTGATCCGTCTTGGTAATCTGAATTCCCTTTGCTCCGGTTTCTATCCAGCGATGCAACAGATTGTATTCCCAAGAATCTTTTTTGATGATTTCGCCGCCACGATGTTTGATTTGTTTCGTTGGCTTGAGAAGGACCAGGCTTTGGGCAGGCGCCGCAGGATTGATACGATGTCCGTCCTCTGAAGAAGCTTCCGCTACGAGTGCTGCGTGATCCTTCTGGAACCCAAAACCAAAAAGAGATAGCCGAAAATCACCCTGGCCCTGGAATGAGCCGTGGCATTTGGCAGAGCTACAACCCAGCTTTCCAAGCAAGGGGATGACATGCTTCTGGAAGTCAGGAACGGCCTTGTTATCTGCCTCAGTAAAGCGGGAAGCCGCTGAAGGGCTTTCCTCAACTGCACTTACGGGCATAACTCCAATCAATAGGCAGCCGAGCAGTGTCGCAAGGCCATTAATTTTACTTATTAGATCCATTGAGCTCTGATTTGCTTATATAGCAGCTACCGTACTTTATTTAAGTTAGCAAAAAATTATTGCTCAACGATCTCCAAAACATCTGTCACACTAAACATGTCAAATATGGGATTGGAATGGAGTACACCAACTTGAATGATGTCGCTTGGCTGAAGTTCACTAAACTTGTCCGCGTGGTCATCATAAAACCCACTAATCCGAACTAGCTTCCCCTTTATACTATTGGCATCTGAGGCTGTGCTGGCATCATCCAAGCTTGTGATTTCTTCTGCATGCAGCAACACCTCGTAGCCTCCGGCTTCAACGATCTTTCCCTTTAGAACTCCCCGAAATCCACGGAATGCTTCTGGAGGTACCCCGTGTGCGTCCGGGCTAAATGGCAGAGCGCGCTCGAGCACGTTGAATTTATTTGCAAAGGCCAGTGTTTTTGAGTCTGAAGAATAGCTGCCAGTGCGAACCTTGAGCGTTTGACC
>Ga0302137_1001201_pt1 | contig 11681 bp, 6 predicted proteins | sample CBN3_SCM_MG_FD_203127 | JGI IMG/M metagenome (GOLD analysis project Ga0302137, IMG submission 203127) | Marine microbial communities from Western Arctic Ocean, Canada - CBN3_SCM | ecosystem: Environmental > Aquatic > Marine > Oceanic | place: Canada: Western Arctic Ocean | collected 2017-09-15 | reverse complement strand
ATGATGGCTTTCATCTTGACGAGGTCCACGACACCGAGGAATTCCGTTTCGGCTCCGACGGGGAGTTGTACGACCAGCGGTTTCGCGCCAAGGCGATCAACGATCATGTCGACGCATCGGTAAAAATCCGCGCCGGTCCGGTCCATCTTGTTGACGAAGCAAAGGCGCGGCACGTCGTATTTGTCGGCCTGACGCCAGACGGTCTCGGATTGCGGCTCGACACCGGCGACCGAATCGAACACCGCAACTGCGCCGTCCAGCACGCGCAGGCTACGCTCGACCTCGATCGTAAAATCGACATGGCCCGGGGTGTCGATAATGTTGACCCGGTAATCGCGCCAGAAGGTCGTGGTCGCGGCCGAGGTGATGGTGATGCCGCGTTCCTGCTCCTGCTCCATCCAGTCCATCACGGCGGTGCCTTCATGCACCTCACCGATCTTGTAGGATCGTCCGGTGTAATAAAGGATACGCTCGGTCGTCGTCGTCTTCCCGGCGTCGATATGCGCCATGATGCCGATGTTGCGATAGTGTTCGAGTGGGGTCGAGCGTGCCATGGCGATTCAATCTGTCCTGGGGTCTACCAACGGTAATGGGAAAAGGCGCGGTTCGCCTCTGCCATACGATGCGCGTCTTCCCGCTTCTTCACCGCGGAACCGCGATTCTCGGAAGCATCGATAAATTCCGCCGCCATCCGGTCGACCATCGTGTTCTCGGCGCGCGACCGCGCCGCACCGATAATCCAGCGGATCGCCAGGGCCTGGGAGCGCTCGGAGCGCACCTCAACCGGCACCTGATAGGTCGCGCCGCCAACCCGGCGGGAACGGACCTCGACCTGGGGCCGGACATTTTCCAGCGCGTCGTGAAAGACCTTCACACCGTCATTGCCCGTGCGCTTCTTGATGCGCTCGAAGGCGCCGTAAATGATTCGCTCGGCGACAGCCTTGCCGCCACCGAACATCATGACATTGGTGAATTTCGAGACAACCAGATCCCCAAACATGGGATCCGGAAGAATTTCCCGCTTCTCTGCGCGACGCCTGCGTGACATGTCCGCCTTCCCCTATTTCGGCCGCTTGGCGCCGTATTTCGACCGGCGCTGGCGGCGGTCGCTGACACCCTGGGTGTCGAGCGTGCCGCGGATGATGTGATAACGAACGCCGGGCAAATCCTTGACGCGCCCGCCGCGGATCATCACAACCGAATGCTCCTGGAGGTTATGTCCCTCACCCGGAATATAGCTCGTGACTTCGAAACCGTTCGTCAGGCGCACACGCGCAACTTTGCGGAGCGCCGAGTTCGGCTTTTTCGGCGTGGTCGTATAGACCCTCGTGCACACACCACGCTTCTGCGGGCACTCTTCAAGCGCCGGCACCTTGTTGCGCGCGGGCGGCGAGCGCCGTGGCTTGCGGATCAATTGATTAATCGTCGGCATTCTCGGTTTCCAAACTTTCGTCACCAGGACGATGAAAAAACCGCCAGGAAGACGAGACCATCTCGTTTCCGGCGGAGCCTTCCGCCCGTTTCGGCGATCAAACGGTTGTTGCTCTCGATTCAGCGCAGGCGCGGAACTCTAGGGGAAGACCATCCGCCCCCGAGAGCGGCCGCATACTATGAGGGCACCCCTAGCCCGTCAAGCGTTGAGTTAGGGTTTTTTGGCAGAACTCCGCCGTTTTCGGCATCCTGAACGGCTGGGCGGGATCGTCATCAACGATCCCGCCCGAAAACCACATCCGGATATGCCCGATCAGGCGATTTGCGGGGTGGGGGTCTCCTCTTCCAAAACGACCTCTACGGCAGCGGCTTCGGCGGCCTTGACGGCAGCGGCTTCGGCGGCCTTGACGGCCGTGAATTCCCGGTCGCGGTCCGCTGCGATACCGCGCATGCGGTTGACCATGCGACCCGTGCCGGCCGGGATGAGCCTGCCGACGATGACGTTCTCCTTGAGCCCGTCCAGGGTGTCGATACGGCCGTTCACGGCGGCATCTGTCAGCACCCGGGTGGTCTCCTGGAACGAGGCCGCCGAGATGAAGGACTTGGTCTGGAGCGAGGCCTTGGTGATGCCCAGGAGCACCGGCTTGCCCGTGGCCGGCCGCAGATTCTCCGCCGCGGCCTTGTCGTTGACCTCGTCGAACTCGGTGCGGTCGACCTGTTCCCCGGTCAGATAGGTGGTCTCGCCCGGGTCCATGATCTCGACCTTCTGCATCATCTGGCGAACGATCACCTCGATATGCTTGTCGTTGATCTTCACGCCCTGGAGCCGGTAGACCTCCTGGATCTCATTGATGAGATAGTTGGCCAGGGCTTCCACGCCCATGACATGAAGAATGTCATGGGGCACCGGCTTGCCGTCGAGCAGGGCATCGCCGCGCTCGACGAAATCGCCCTCCTGCACGGCAATATGCTTGCCCTTCGGGATCATGTACTCGACCGCTTCCTCATCCGCATTCTCCGGGCGGACGACGATCCGGCGCTTGGTCTTGTAATCCTTGCCGAATTCCACGCGGCCATCGTTCTCGGTGAAGATCGCGTAGTCCTTGGGCCGCCGGGCTTCGAACAACTCGGCCACCCGCGGCAGACCGCCGGTGATGTCCCGGGTCTTTGAGCCCTCGCGCGGGATACGCGCCAGGACATCGCCGGCCTGGACCTCCGCGCCGTTCTCGACGTTCAGGATGGCATCGACGGACATGAAGTAACGCGCCTCGAGCCCGTTCGGCAGATTCACGACCTCGCCCTTGTCGTCGCGCAGGGTGATCCGCGGACGCAGATCGGCGCCGCGCGGCTGCTGACGCCAATCGACGACCACCTTGTTGGCGATGCCGGTGGCGTCGTCGAGGATCTCGCGGATCGAAAGCCCTTCGACCATATCGACGTAATGGGCCACGCCTTCCCGCTCACTGATAATCGGGAGGGTATAGGGATCCCATTCGGCGAGACGCTGGCCCTTCTCGACCTTCTCGCCTTCCGCCGCTAACAGACGGGTGCCGTAGGGCACGCGATGGCGGGCGCGTTCGCGTCCGTTCGCATCGACCAGGACGACCTCCGAATTGCGGCTCATCACCACCGGAATGCCGTCGCTGTTCGTCACCACGTTCTTGTTGTTGAGCTTGACCGTGGCATCGAAAGCGGCTTCGACGCTCGACTGCTCGGAACCATGCTGCACCGCGCCGCCGATATGGAAGGTCCGCATGGTGAGCTGGGTGCCCGGCTCGCCGATCGACTGAGCGGCGATGACGCCCACCGCCTCGCCGACATTGACCGGCGTGCCACGGGCCAGATCGCGGCCGTAGCAGGCGCCGCAGATGCCGTTGCGCGTTTCGCAGGTCAGGGCCGAACGAATGCGCACGGATTCGAGACCCGCCCGTTCGATGATTTCGGCCTCGATCTCACCGATCAACGCGCCACCCTTGGCGATCAGATCGCCCGAGAGCGGATCCAGCACGTCCTGGGCCGCACTGCGGCCCAGGATACGGTCGCTCAGGGAGGCGATGACCACGCCGCCCTCGACCACCGCGGAAGCCGTGATGCCCTCTTCGGTGCCGCAATCGTATTCGGAGACGATGCAGTCCTGGGCGACGTCGACCAGACGGCGCGTCAGATAGCCCGAATTGGCCGTCTTGAGCGCCGTATCGGCCAGACCCTTCCGCGCGCCATGAGTCGAGTTGAAGTATTCGAGGACGGTCAGCCCCTCCTTGAAGTTGGAGATGATCGGCGTCTCGATGATTTCGCCCGAAGGCTTCGCCATTAGGCCGCGCATGCCGGCCAGCTGCTTGATCTGCGCCGCCGAACCACGGGCGCCCGAATCGGCCATCATGTAGACCGAGTTGATGGGCACGCCTTCGACGACCGCTTCCATCTCCTTCATCATGGCGTCGGCCACGGTGTCAGTGCACTGAGACCAGGCATCGACGACCTTGTTGTACTTCTCGCCCTGGGTGATCAGGCCGTCCTGATACTGCTGCTCGAACTCCTTGATCTTCTGCTGGGTTTCGGCGATCAGCTTGACCTTTGCGGCCGGAATGATCAGGTCGTCCTTGCCGAAGGAGATGCCGGCCGCGCAAGCGCGACGGAAGCCCAGGGTCATCAGCCTGTCGGCGAAGATGACCGTCTCCTTCTGACCGCAATGGCGATAGACGAGGTCGATGACCTCGCTGATCTCCTTCTTGGTCATCAGGCGGTTGATCAGGGAGAAAGGCACCTTGAGGCTCAACGGCAGGATCTGAGCCAGAAGCATCCGCCCCGGCGTCGTCTCCACCCGCACGATCGTCGGCTCGCCATTCTCATCCAGGGTGTTGTAACGCGACTGGATCTTGGCATGCAGGCTGACTGCCTTGGAATCCAGGGCTTGCTCGATCTCGCCGATATTGCCGAAGGCCATGCCCTCGCCAAGCTCGCCATCGCGCTGCATCGTTAGATAGTAGAGGCCGAGAACGATATCCTGCGTCGGCACGATGATCGGCTTGCCATTCGCGGGCGACAGGATGTTGTTCGTGCTCATCATCAGGACGCGCGCTTCGAGCTGCGCCTCGAGCGAAAGCGGCACATGGACAGCCATCTGATCGCCGTCGAAATCGGCGTTGAAGGCGGTGCAGACCAGCGGGTGAAGCTGGATCGCCTTGCCCTCGATCAGGACCGCCTCGAAGGCCTGGATGCCCAGGCGATGCAGGGTCGGAGCGCGGTTCAGCAGCACCGGATGCTCCCGGATCACCTCTTCGAGGATGTCCCAGACCTCCGGCCGCTCCTTCTCGACCATCCGCTTGGCGGCCTTGATGGTCGAGGCCATGCCATAGAGTTCGAGCTTCGAATAGATGAAGGGCTTGAAGAGCTCGAGCGCCATCTTCTTGGGCAGGCCGCACTGGTGCAGCTTGAGCTCGGGTCCGACCACGATGACCGAACGGCCGGAATAATCGACGCGCTTGCCGAGCAGGTTCTGGCGGAACCGGCCCTGCTTGCCCTTGAGCATATCGGACAGGGACTTCAGCGGCCGCTTGTTGGCGCCCGTGATGACCCGGCCGCGACGGCCGTTGTCGAACAGGGCATCAACCGATTCCTGCAGCATGCGCTTTTCGTTGCGCACGATGATCTCGGGCGCGCGCAATTCGATCAGGCGCTTGAGGCGGTTGTTACGGTTGATCACCCGGCGATACAGGTCGTTGAGATCTGAGGTCGCGAAACGACCGCCGTCGAGCGGGACGAGCGGGCGCAGCTCGGGCGGGATGACCGGGACGACTTCCAGGATCATCCATTCCGGGCGGATGCCCGAGGCGATGAACGCCTCGACCAGCTTCAGGCGCTTGACGTATTTCTTGCGCTTGGCCTCGGAACCCGTTTCCCGCAACTCGACGCGGATATCCTCTTTCTCCTGCTCGAGGTCGATGGCCTCGAGCAGGGTGCGGATCGCCTCGGCGCCGATATTCGCCTGGAACGAGTGCGGGCCGTATTCGTCGAGCGCGGCCTGGTAATCGTCCTCGGTGAGAAGCTGGTTCGGGGTGAGCGGCGTCAGCCCCGGCTCGGTCACGACATGGTTCTCGAAATAGAGCACGCGCTCCAGATCGCGCAGCGTCATGTCCAGCATCAGCCCGACGCGGCTGGGCAGGGACTTCAAGAACCAGATATGGGCGACCGGCGCGGCCAGCTCGATATGGCCCATGCGCTCGCGCCGGACCTTCGACAGCGTGACCTCGACGCCGCATTTCTCGCAGATGATGCCGCGATACTTCATGCGCTTGTACTTGCCGCACAGGCACTCGTAATCCTTGATCGGGCCGAAGATGCGGGCGCAGAACAGCCCGTCGCGCTCCGGCTTGAAGGTACGGTAGTTGATGGTCTCCGGCTTCTTGATTTCGCCGAAGGACCAGGAGCGGATGCGGTCCGGGCTCGCGATCGAGATACGGATCTCGTCGAAGGTCTGCGGACTGGCCACCTGGCCGAAAATATTCATCAACTCGTTCATCGCGTCACTCTCCTGTCACGCCCTAAGGGCGTTTCTCGTGCATGCGTCCAATCGGAATGGGGGCGTCGCGCCCGCAATCGATCAGTAACCGTGCTCTTCCAGCTCGACGTTGAGGCCGAGTGAGCGCAATTCCTTGACCAGCACGTTGAAGGATTCGGGAATACCAGCCTCGAAATTGTCGTCACCCTTGACGATCGATTCGTAGACCTTGGTTCGGCCCGACACGTCATCGGACTTCACCGTCAGCATTTCCTGCAGCGTATAGGCGGCGCCGTAAGCTTCGAGCGCCCAGACCTCCATCTCGCCGAAGCGCTGTCCGCCGAACTGCGCCTTGCCGCCCAGCGGCTGCTGGGTGACCAGGCTGTAGGGGCCGATGGAGCGTGCGTGGATCTTGTCGTCCACCAGATGGTGAAGCTTCAGCATGTAGATGTAGCCGACCGTGACCTTGCGATCGAAGGTCTCTCCGGTCCGCCCATCGACCAGGGTCACCTGGCCGGACGTGTCCAGCCCGGCACCCTCGAGCGCCTCGACGATATCCGCCTCGGTCGCGCCGTCGAAGACGGGCGAAGCGAAAGGCACCCCGCCGCGCAGGTTGTCCGCCATCTCGATAATTTCGTCGTCCTCGAGGGGCTCCAGGTAGTCGCCGTAGTTTTCGGGGCCGTAGATGCCCTTCAGACGTTTGCGCAGGGTATCCGTCTTGATCTCGCCCATCCGAACGCGGTCGAGCATATCGCCGACCTCACGACCCAGACCGCGCGCGGCCCAGCCGAGATGGGTTTCCAGGATCTGCCCGACATTCATGCGCGACGGCACGCCCAGCGGATTGAGCACGATATCGACCGGCGTGCCGTCTTCCAGATGGGGCATGTCTTCAATCGGCACGATCTTCGAGATCACGCCCTTGTTGCCATGACGGCCGGCCATCTTGTCGCCCGGCTGCAGCTTGCGCTTCACCGCGACGAAGACCTTGACCATCTTCATGACGCCCGGTGGCAACTCGTCACCGCGCTGCAGCTTGTCGACCTTGTCGTCGAAACGCTTGATCAGAAGATCGACCGCTTCGTCGAAATGGCGGCCAAGTGTCTCGATATCGGCCATCACCCCGTCGTTCTTGATGGTGATCTGGCGCCACTGACCATGGGTGTATCCAGCCAGCAGGGCTTCGGTGATCTTGCTGTTGGCCTTCATGCCCTTGGGGCCGCCGGAAGCCACGCGATTGAGCAGCAATTCCTTGAGGCGGCCGTAATAGCTGCGCTCCAGAATCGCCTTCTCGTCGTCGCGGTCCTTGGCCTGGCGTTCGATTTCCGAACGCTCGATCGCCAGGGCGCGCTCGTCCTTCTCGACGCCGCGGCGCGAGAAGACACGCACCTCGACCACCGTGCCGCCCACGCCCGGTGGAACCCGCAGGCTGGTGTCGCGCACATCCGAGGCCTTTTCGCCGAAGATCGCACGCAGCAGCTTTTCTTCCGGGGTCATCGGCGATTCGCCCTTGGGCGTCACCTTGCCGACCAGAATGTCGTTGGGATCGACCTCGGCGCCGATATAGACGATGCCGGCCTCGTCGAGATTCTTGAGGGCCTCTTCGCCGACATTCGGGATGTCGCGGGTGATCTCTTCTTGGCCCAGCTTGGTATCGCGCGCCATGACTTCGAATTCCTCAATATGGATCGAGGTGAAGACATCGTCGCGCACGATGCGCTCGGAAATGAGGATCGAATCCTCATAGTTGTACCCAAGCCAGGGCATGAAGGCGACGAGCACGTTGCGGCCCAGGGCCAACTCGCCGAGATCGGTCGAAGGACCGTCCGCGATGATATCGCCCTTGGAAACCATATCGCCGACCTTGACCAGCGGGCGCTGGTTGATCGCCGTGTTCTGGTTCGAGCGCTGGAACTTCAACAGGTTGTAGATATCGATGCCGGGCGTGTCGGTAGCGGTCGCCTCGGTCGCCCGAACGACCACGCGGGTGGCGTCGATCTGGTCGATGATTCCGGCGCGCCGCGCGATGACGGTCACGCCCGAATCCCGGGCCACGATCTCTTCCATGCCCGTGCCGACCAGCGGCGCCTCGGCCCGTACCAGCGGGACCGCCTGACGCTGCATGTTTGAGCCCATCAGCGCGCGGTTAGCGTCATCGTTCTCGAGGAACGGGATGAGCGCCGCGGCGACGGAGACGAGCTGCTTGGGCGAGACGTCGATGAAATCGATCTGGTCCGGCTGGACCATCACGAAATCACCGGCCTTCCGGCAACTCACCAGATCCGAAACGAACCTGCCCTTGGCATCCATCTCGGCATTGGCCTGGGCGATTGTGTAGCGCCCCTCTTCCATCGCAGAAAGATACTGCACATCGTCCGTCACCTTGGCCTTTTCGACGCGCCGGTACGGGCTTTCGATGAAGCCGTATTTATTGACCCGCGCGAAAGTCGCCAGGGAGTTGATCAGGCCGATATTCGGCCCTTCCGGCGTTTCGATCGGGCAGATGCGGCCGTAATGGGTCGGATGCACGTCGCGCACTTCGAAGCCCGCGCGCTCGCGCGTCAGGCCGCCCGGGCCGAGGGCCGAGAGGCGGCGCTTATGGGTGATCTCCGACAGCGGATTGGTCTGATCCATGAACTGGCTGAGCTGCGAGGAGCCGAAGAACTCCCGCACCGCGGCCGCGACAGGCTTCGCATTGATAAGATCGTGCGGCATCACCGAATCGATCTCGACCGTGCTCATCCGCTCGCGGATCGCCCGCTCCATGCGCAGCAGGCCGATACGATACTGATTCTCCATCAGTTCGCCGACCGACCGCACCCGGCGGTTGCCGAGATGATCGATGTCGTCGATCTCGCCGCGACCGTCCTTGAGGTCGACCAGCACCTTGATGATCGCGAGGATGTCCTGCTTGCGCAGCACCCGCGGCGTATCGGCGATCTCGTAACCCAGACGGGCATTCATCTTCACCCGACCGACGGCCGACAGATCGTAGCGCTCGCGGTCGAAGAACAGGCCCTTGAACAGATTCGCGGCCGTATCGACGGTCGGCGGCTCGCCCGGGCGCATGACGCGGTAGATTTCCATCAGCGCGTCCTGGCGGTTGGCGTTCTTGTCGCCAGCCAGGGTGTTGCGGATATAGGGACCGACATTGACGTGGTCGATCGCGAGGGTCAGCAGTTCCTTCTGCCCGGACGCGACGATCTGTGCGAGATTTTCCTCGCCCAATTCGTCGCCGGCTTCGATCAAGATCTCGCCGGTTTCCTCGTTGATGATATCGACGGCGGAGAAGCGGCCGTGCAGAGCTTCATCCGAGATCAGATATTGCTTGAGGCCGTCCTCGGCCAGCTTGAGGCAGGCACGCATGGTCAGCTTGGTGCCGGCCTCGGCAACGGCCTTGCCCGTCTTGGCATCGATCAGGTCGTCCTCGAGCTTCACGCCGCGCATTTCCTCGGGCACGAAAGCGGCCTTCCAGCCGTCGCCCGCACGCTTGAAGGAAACCCGGTCGTAGAAGTAGTTCAGGATTTCCTCGGCCGACATCCCGGAAATCGTGTCCTCGTCGATATCGGCGCCCTTGGCCGTCAGTTCGGCGCGACCGTTCTCGCCTTCCAGGCTGTCGAGCGCGAGCAGCAAGGTCGTCACCGGAAGCTTGCGCCGGCGATCGACGCGGACATGCACGATGTCCTTAGAATCGAACTCGAAATCGAGCCAGGAGCCACGATAGGGAATGACCCGCGCCGCGAAGAGATACTTGCCGCTAGAATGGGTCTTGCCCTTGTCATGATCGAAGAAGACGCCGGGCGAGCGATGCATCTGCGAGACGATCACGCGCTCCGTGCCGTTCACGACGAAGGTGCCGTGCGCGGTCATGAAGGGCATGTCGCCCATATAGACGTCCTGCTCCTTGATGTCGCGGATCGAGCGCGCGCCCGTATCTTCGTCGACATCCCAGACGACCAGACGCAAGGTGACCTTCAAGGGCGCCGCATAGGTCATGCCGCGCTGCTGGCATTCCTCGACGTCGTATTTGGGCTCCTCGAACTCGTAGCGCACGAATTCGAGTTCGGAACGGTCGGAGAAGTCTCGGATCGGAAAAACCTGCCGGAACACCTCCTCCAAGCCGAGCTCGGCACGCTTCTCCGGCCGAACCTCCGCCTGAAGGAACTGGTCGTAGGAGGTCTTCTGCACCTCGATCAGGTTCGGCATCGCGGCAATCTCGGGAAGACGCCCGAAACTGCGGCGGACACGCTTGCGACCGGTGAAAGACAGGGACTTGGTCATACCGCTCCTCTCGATCTCGTCGGCGGGCGATGGAGTATCGCGGCCGCCGACGGGAACTCGCTTCCTACAGACAGCTGTGGGGACGCCCCGAATCGGGGGTCCCTCCCAGCCCGGACGGCGTCTCGGCCGTCCTGCCGGGGCCCATGGGCGCCCCGGCTATGACAAACATCTTTGGGCTCGTAACGAACCCGGCGCGGGAAAAACGAACCCGGTCCCGGAACGGCGGCAATCTGCCGCACCGGTTTCCGGGGCTCGCATGCCCGCACCACGCAGACTATTTGACCTCGACGGTCGCGCCCGCGTCTTCGAGCTGCTTCTTCAAGGTTGCGGCCTCGTCCTTGTTGACGCCTTCCTTGACAGCCTTGGGCGCGCCCTCGACCAGATCCTTGGCTTCCTTGAGGCCAAGGCCGGTGATCGCACGGACTTCCTTAATCACGTTGATCTTCTTGTCGCCGAACGCGGTCAGCACGACAGCGAACTCGTCCTGCTCTTCGGCAGCCGCGGCGCCGTCGCCCGCGGCTGGGCCGGCAGCTGCCACCGCAGCCGGCGCCGCGGCGCTGACGCCCCACTTCTCCTCGAGCAGCTTCGACAGCTCGGCCGCCTCGATGACGGTCAGAGCCGAGAGTTCGTCGACGATCTTTGCCAAATCAGCCATTTTCAATCACTCCTTAGACTTGAACTTCGTTTAGATGGGATTCCGGGGTCACGCGTCGGCGCCCGACGCCCCGTAGGCCGACATCACCCGAGCCAGCTGCCCAGCAGGCGCCTGAAGCACCCCGGCGACACGTGTCGCCGGCGTCTGCAACATGCCCACAAGTTTGGCCCGCAACTCGTCGAGAGACGGCAGCGCTGCAAGCGCCTTGATGCCATCCACGTCGAGCGTCAGTTCGCCCATTGCCCCGCCCGCGATTTCCAGCTTTCCGTTGGACTTGGCGAAATCGACGGCCACTCTGGCCGCCGCCACTGGGTCCTTTGAATAAGCGATCGCGGTGGGACCGACGAACAGGGGAGCGATATCGGCAAAACGGGAATTGTCGAGCGCACGCCGTGCGAGCCGGTTCTTGATGACCTTGTAGCGGGCATCCGCCTCACGCATGCGGCGGCGAAGGTCGGTCATTTCCTTGACCGTAAGACCGGTCTGGCGGGTTACCACCACCAGCTCGTTCTCTTCGAGCACCTGCGTGAGATCGGCGACCACTTGCTCCTTATCGGCGCGGTACACTGGCTCACTCCATTCCGTTCTACCACGACGGCCTCAGCCGAAGCCCTGACCGCCTGTCGCATGCCCGGTCGCGCCATGCGGCCGGACTGTTCGCCTGTCCCAGAAGTTCAAGCCGCCCGAAACCCCGATGGGGCCTCAAAAAGCTTGGACATCTGTCTCGTGCGGGCGGTCACCCTTTACATCCCGGGCCGGAGCCCGCGATACCCACAGTCTTGGACAGGTCGATGGCGGGCCAAGCCCGCCATCGCC
>Ga0302137_1001195_pt1 | contig 11707 bp, 10 predicted proteins | sample CBN3_SCM_MG_FD_203127 | JGI IMG/M metagenome (GOLD analysis project Ga0302137, IMG submission 203127) | Marine microbial communities from Western Arctic Ocean, Canada - CBN3_SCM | ecosystem: Environmental > Aquatic > Marine > Oceanic | place: Canada: Western Arctic Ocean | collected 2017-09-15 | reverse complement strand
CGATGCAGCGTAGCCGGTTGCCATATAGGCGGCACCCTGCTCGTGGCGGGTATGGACGGTCCTAACTTGATTTCGTGCTTCGTAGAGCGCATCAAAAGTATGATCAAGCTGAATACCGGGCAGGCCGAAAACCGTATCGATTTCATGCCGAATCAGTGTTTTGACGATGGCCTGACCACCGCTCATCTTTTCCATTTGGAACGTCTCCCAACCATTGTGTGAAGAAAAGTAGGTCTCTTTGGGTGCCTATTGGTTCATACACGGTACTCTGTAATTGGCCCCTGTTCTACAAGGCGGTTGAGCTTATTGTCGAGGATCACTGTGCCGCCTAGGCTTGTTGCATCAGAAATTAAGGGAGCAGTCACGTAATGACTTACGGACATAAGGAAGTTGGGCCAAGTCGTTACCGCGAAGACATTGGGCGATATTACGAGGATTTTATTATCGGTGACATTTACGAGCACCGTCCGGGGCGAACAATTTCTGACGTCGATAACACGTGGTTTACATTATTGACCATGAACACGCACCCTCTGCACTTCGACGAGGCCTATGCGGCCAAAAGTGAGTTTGGTAGAACGCTGGTTAATTCCGCCTTCACTTTGGCCGTAGTCGCTGGCATTAGTGTCAGCGATACAAGTCAGAAAACTATCGCCAACCTTGGTTGGACAGACATCAAACTGACTGCGCCGGTCTTTGCTGGAGATACTATTTACGCCGAGAGCACGGTTCTAGAAAAGCGAGAATCCAAATCCCGCCCTACGGCGGGCATTATCACCATCGAGACGCGGGGAGTGAAGGATGATGGCACGCAGTTTATGAGTTACACCCGCACGTTCCTTATTCCCAAGCGAGGCCACGCGGTTGACGACTAAAGAAACGCCGTAAATATAAATGAACATGAGGGCGTGCCATGTCAGACGGCAAGGGGGTTTAGTTTCTGACTGCCTCTGTGCGTTACGCAGATGAGTCACAGCCACACAATCCGGGGCCTGCATAGGGCCATTAATCAGGGTCGTTACACAGAAGATTTTTTTTGCGCAGTCTTGGTCTAGGTGATACGCGTTTCGCCGCGCTGCAGAATGAAAGACGTGGTTTAGAAATTTTAAATATGCGCTAGATTGCGGAAATTTTAGTCAAGGGGCGACCGACTGCTGATGGCCTGTTTGCCTGGATTGGTGATATTAGACGTCCAAACAATGGCGGCGGCGTAGCGAGCGAACCGTCCAATGCGAAGGAATTTATCGCAATGTCCAACATCCATGTAGCATTCCTAGATATGTTCCACTCCAGCATTTACGCGGCCATTAAGGAACGGTTGCCGGCTGGATGGACGGCTTCCTATACGGAAAGCCTCGATCCCAAACATCAGGCTGCGGCGCTTGCCAATGCGGTGGTTGCATTTCCGGTGGCGGCACATATGCCAGCAGCCCTGCTGACCGAAGCACCGAAGTTGCGCTTTATCCAAAAAATTGGTGCTGGCGTTGACCGCATTGATTTGGATGTCTGTAAGGTGCGCGGTATTGCGCTGGCTAATCTTGGTGGTGGCAACGCAATTCCGGTAGCCGAACATACCCTAGGGCTGATGCTTGCCGTTTATCGACGGGTGCCGCAGATCGACCGGCGCACGCGGGCTGGGGAGTGGGCGAAGGAAGAGGCGCGCGGCACCACCCATCATATGCATGGCAAGACGATTGGCATTCTTGGCTTCGGCGCTATTGGGAAAACATTGGCAAAGCTGTTAGCCGGTTTTGGGGTGACCATTGTTTATTACGACCCCATAGGTGCGACACCAGAGGTTGAAAAGGAGCTTGGCGTACGCCGGGTATCGCTGGAAGAACTCTTAAAGATCAGTGATATCGTTTCTCTGCATTTGCCGCTGATGACGGCAACGCGCGGTATTTTGGATGAGGTCCGCCTGCGCTCCATGAAGAAGGGTTCTGTGCTGATCAACTGTGCTCGTGGCGGTCTAGTTGACGAAGTGGCGCTGGCTAAGGTTTTGAAAGACGGTCACTTGTTCGGTGCTGGGGTCGATGCATTTGAGAACGAACCGCCTGTGGGCTCACCGCTGCTTGAGCTCGATGAAGTGGTAATTAGTTCACACCTTGCCGGCGCCACTCTCGATAACTTTGCGCTGGTTGTCGAGAAGGCCTACGCCAATGCTGAGCGCTACCTCAGCGGCAGGGGACTACCAGACAGCGACTCAATTTTTCTGCCGCCGAAGTAAGTGTTGCTTAGTCTAGCCCCGAGCTGGCTTTAAGACGGCAAGATTCAGCACAAAGATGCAGCACAGGTATTATTAGACAGGGGATGGCCATCTCGACGCGGCGTCTTAACCCGTCTACACATGGGTCTAAATTAAACGATGGGAGATACATCCGTGATCACCGAACTGCCCGCCAATGCCTTTAAGCAGCGCCTCAAGACAGGCGAGAAACAGATTGGCATCTGGATTACCTTGGCAACCCCGACATCCGCTGAAGTATGTGGCCCGGCAGGATTCGATTGGATGCTCATCGATATGGAGCATAGCCCTAGCGAGCTTACGGACGTCGTCAACAGTATGCGGGCGGCGACGGGTGGCACCGCCGAACCCATTGTTCGGATACCTTGGAACGACCCGGTGATGGTGAAGCGCGTTCTTGATGCCGGCGCCCGCACTATCCTATTTCCCTACGTCCAGAACGCAGCCGAGGCGACCCGTGCCGTACAGTCGACGCGCTATCCGCCTGACGGCTTCCGTGGTACGGGCGGTATAACGCGGGCAACCCTATATGGCCGAGTGCCCAACTACTTTCACAGAGCTCACGAAGAGATTTGCGTCATCATCCAGGTCGAATCACCAGACGCTATCAAGGCTATACCTGAAATATGCAAAGTTGATGGCCTGGATGCTATTTTCATTGGCCCCAACGATCTCGCTGCCAACAGCGGGTATCTTGGGCAGATGTATCACGAGGACGTACAAGCCATGTGCATTGACGCACTAAAGGCCATTAAAGTGGGTGGCAAGAGTGCTGGTATCCTAACCTTCAATGCCGACTTAGCGAAGAAGCAGTTCGACATGGGTTTCGACTTTATCGCAGTTGGTGGCGATGCGACCATCCTCGCTCGCGGTGTTGATGAGCTGGCGAAGACGTTCAAGGGGGATTGAGGCGAACGAACGCCGCACGTGCTAGCCGCTATGTTGCCCTGTCCCTGTGATGGGGAATTCAGCGTCGTCAAAGGTATTTGAAGCCGATGGTGGCGAAATAAGCTGTGCCAACAATGCCCAATAGCGACTAGCGTCCTGTATTGCCGAAAAATTTCGTAAGCCGTCATTAAAATAAGCACTATTTGTGCGGCCGTATATGCGTTGTGTGCCTTCCTCAGAGAAAGGACAGGAGCACCATTAATGGTCATTGCGGACGCGGCTAATATTCAGGTTAGGATTTGTCGCTACTGAGCCGGTTGAGCTGTTTCTGCATAGCTTCTAGCTGACCGCGCAACTCATCGAGCTGATTACCGGAGGCCTTATCCGTTGCCGGAGGTTCCGCCGCCGGGGTTTTGGTTTTCCGGCTTCCGTTTTCGCCCCCCGAACTGAACGGTAAGAACGCCTTCATGGCTTGTTCGAACATTACTGCGTTCTGCTTGCTCATCTCCTCGAATTGCTGCAGCGGGAACAGCCCGCCAAGGGTCTCTTTGATGTAGCAGCGCATCTTTTCCTGATTATGGGTAAAGGACCGCATGGAATGGTCGAGGTAACCGGGAATCAGGGATTGCAGGCTATCGCCGTAGAAACGGATGAGTTGGCGAAGGAAGCTGATGGGCAGCAAGCCGGTACCCTTCGATTCCTCCTCGACAATGATCTGGGTGAGAACACTGCGGGTGATATCATCGCCGGTTTTTGCATTAAAGACGGCAAAATCCATACCTTCCTTGACCATCTGGCAGAGGTGGTCAAGGGTTACGTAGCTACTTGTTGCTGTGTTGTAGAGGCGACGGTTGGCGTATTTCTTAATTGTAATAGGGTCGCCGTCAGCGCCTGAATTTTTCGCCATGGTGGGTCGGTCCTCGGCTAGAATCGGCGGGCATATGGGTACCCAGACGTTTATATCCACGCGGGCAACAACCGTTACAGGACACATTATTGCATTGCAATGAAATGTTCCGCATGCGCGGTGTGAACCCTATATTCAAAGCGGAAGCACAGGCTGGTGGACGAAAAAAAATAGCCCGCTGGCTAGGTAGACCTCAAAGAAATAGCGCGCCGTTACCTCGACTTGTGGGAGCTCCAGGAGGCGGAATTTTCCGGTCAGGATTCTCCTGTTACGAATGGTATTGTACCGGTATTCCCCGAAGCGGCCGTTACTGAAATGATGGAAATGGAAGTGGCGAGGGCGCCGACCTATTTGTTGCTCTAGAGGACTGGCTTGATGACGACGTGCCTTTGGTGGCGGCTGTCGCCCGCGAAACCTCCCATGGTTGGTAGTGTGAAAATGCACCAGAGAAGGGCGCTTGGAAAGTCGCTGGCGATGTTGTCGATCCTTCGGCTATTGATAAATCCGCTCTACTTTTTATTCCGTCGAGCGACCACATTGTTCCTGCAATAACTGCGTGGCCGCGGGCAAACGCTTTACCGCGGACGGAAGCGCGTGCTGTCCCGGCGGGACATATTGGTATGATTGTTGGAGGCAGGAGCAAAGAACTGGTCTTCGACGCGCTCTTCGATTGGCTTGAGTATTTATTAGATTAACTAATTTCATTATAGCGGAAATTTCTGCAATGCAGCATTTTCAATTACGCTGGATCTTTGGACTCACTATAGGAGTGGCAGCAAGGTGGCTGAGTTACTTTCCGCTATAACGAAACAACGCTAATGTTGAACTTGTCCATTCATCGGGAGATTGGGCGGAGCGCGCACATCGATTAAGGAGAATTCCAGATGTCTCACGTTGTCATTGCAAGTGCTGCGCGGACCCCAATAGGTGCCTTTTGCGGTGGTCTCTCAACACTTTCTGCCCATGGCCTCGGCGAGGTCGCAATTCGTGAAGTTCTGACGCGAGCCGGTGTGGCGCCCGAAGAAGTTGATGAGGTGGTATTAGGCCAAATCCTTACTGCTGGCGCCGGCCAGAACCCGGCTCGGCAAGCTGCTGTCAATGCTGGCATTCCGGTGGAAAAGACAGCCTATGGAATCAATCAACTGTGCGGCTCCGGCCTACGCGCTGTGGCGCTCGGGTTTCAAGCAATCCGTCTTGGCGACGCCGGCATCGTTGTTGCTGGAGGCCAGGAGAGCATGAGCCAGTCACCGCACTGCATTCATCTGCGTGGTGGCGTCAAGGTGGGTGATGCCCAAATGATAGATACGATGATCCGCGATGGCCTGTGGGACGCCTTTAATGGTTATCACATGGGCATCACGGCGGAGAATGTCGCAACGAAGTGGCGCCTTACACGCGAAGAACAGGACATTTTTTCTGCCGCCTCGCAGCAGAAAGCCGAAGCCGCCCAAAAAGCCGGCCGTTTCATTGACGAAATTGTCCCCGTCACCATCAAGTCCCGCAAAGGCAATACGGTTGTTGCCGATGATGAGTACCCGCGCCAAGGCACGACGGCGGAGGCGCTTGGTAAGCTACGTCCTGCTTTTTCTAAGGATGGCACCGTGACTGCCGGAAACGCATCAGGCATCAATGACGGTGCTGCCGTCACGGTGTTAATGAGCGAGGAGGCAGCTTCGAAGCGCGGCATCATGCCTCTGGCCCGCATTGTTTCCTGGGCGACGGCAGGTGTCGATCCCGCAATAATGGGTACCGGGCCGATCCCGGCCAGCCGCAAGGCGCTGGAAAAGGCGGGTTGGACTGTCGATGATTTGGACCTCATTGAGGCTAACGAAGCGTTCGCTGCCCAAGCCTGTGCGGTCAATAAGGACCTCGGTTGGGATGCGGGTAAGGTTAACGTCAACGGCGGCGCCATCGCGCTCGGACATCCCGTTGGCGCATCGGGCGCGCGTGTGCTTACCACGTTGCTTTACGAAATGCAGAAACGCGAAGTGAAGAAGGGACTTGCTACACTTTGCATTGGCGGCGGCATGGGCATCGCCATGTGTGTCGAGCGCTGAGGCGTTTCAATTAATGGGTATTCCTTTCGCGGCCTGGAACGTCGGCTGGGGCGCATCAAGGCTTTGGTCTGCTTCTGCGAGGCCTGTTTCACCCGAGAACTCGACGGCTCGTCGGGTGCAAATTGGAATGGAATCGAGCGGCCAGTGGATGGTGCAACCGCAAGAATCTCATGGGCGTCACGGTAATTCATTTTATGTCAAAACTTTGACTCTTGTGCCACAACATGTTTTGTATGATTAATATCTTGCCTTTTAGGCTGCTTGGCATTGCTCTCTTATGAAAATTTGATGGCTTTTGCTTTGCATTGGATATTTTGGTTGATTGGTGAGTACCTTGGTGCCAGAATTTTCAAAGGTGGATGGCCCATTAAACGAGGCCCCGCGGTAGCTAAAGCTATTTGAAGTAAAACTCGATTACAGAAATTAATACGAGAGACTAAGTTTTAAGGGTCGAGGTGAGGCGTCCTCAAATAAAACTTAAAGAAACGCAATTGGATTCTGTTGCTTCTGCTTTTGGCGCATAGCAATCTTCTGTGTGCTTCACATCTATAAGTCACCATTTATGGAGAATATATATGTCACCAACAACGATGCGCCGGTTTGGCGCGACAGCGGCTTCTGTCGCTGCACTTCTCGGTTTGGCGCTTATTGTGCCCGGCCAGGCGATGGCTCAAAAGACCATCACAATCGTGGTTCCTGAGGAACCCGATAGTCTCGATAACTGTAACGCTAACCGTTCAAATGTTGGCCGTATCCTTCGTATGAACGTTAATGAGTCGTTGATCGAACTCGATCCTAATGACGGCTCGCTCATGCCGCGTTTGGCGACGTCGTGGAAGATGATCAATCCTACCACTTGGGAATTCAAGCTGCGCCCCAATGTCAAATACAGCGATGGCTCGCCGCTGACGATTTCGGCGATCCGCAGCTCCGTCGACAAGGCGCTGAGCAAGGATATCGATTGCAACGCCCGTACTAAGTTGTTCTCGGACATCACGCTCAAGTTTGTTGAGATAGATCCGCTGACGATGAATATTATTACAAGTTCCCCCGAGCCGATCCTGCCAATCCGCATGTCGACGATCACCATTGGTGCGCCGAATGAAAAAATTGCGATTCTGAATACTTCGGTTGGCACTGGTCCCTATATGCTCGACTATTGGAAGGCCAACACGGAAATTGTCCTGAAGCGTAATCCTCACTTCTGGGGCAAAAAGCCGCTTCTGGATGGTGCCAAGTACGTCTGGCGTAACGAGTCTGCCGTGGCTGCTGCCATGGTTGAGGTCGGTGAAGCCGAATTGGCGACGAACATCAACCAAGATGACGCCACCAACCCGGAAACCGATTTCGCTTATCCAAACTCGGAGACCAATTATCTCCGTATTGAATCCGAAGTTGCACCGCTAAACGACAAGCGGGTACGTCTTGCGCTGAACCATGCAGTCGACCGCGAGGCCATGCATGGCGGTATCATCCCGAAGGATGCGATGATCGCCACCCAGATGGTTATTCCGCGTATCAACGGACATAACCACAAACTCGACAAGCAGCGTTTTGCTTACGATCCAGCATTGGCAAAAAAGTTGCTTGCCGAAGCTAAAGCTGATGGTGTCGCTGTCGATACGGAGATCGAGCTGATCTGCCGTATTAACATGTGGGCGAACACCACTGAGACCTGTGAAGCCATTCACGCCATGTACTCGGATGTTGGATTCAACATCAAACTGAAGATGCTCGAAGTCAGCCTATGGAACGACTTCAACGCGCATCCGAACAAAGGTGAGTACACGCCTGCTGGCGACTCGAAGATCAAAGGCCGGGCGCCTGTTCTTCTTGGACATCAGCATGATAATAACATCGGGGATCCGATCTTCTCGATGTACAATAAGTTTGGCTGTAAAGCTCAGACCTCCAGCCATTGCTACCCAGCTCTGGACGCACAGATTGCCGATGCGTCTCGTACGCCTGCTGGTCCTGAGCGTATTGCCAAGTGGCAGGAATCTATGCGTATGGTCCACGAAGACTATGTCGCTGACGTATTCCTTTACCACATGGTCGGCTTTGCTCGCGTCAGCCCGAAGATTAACTTCGTGCCGACAGCTGCGACCAACAGTGAAGTTCTACTGGAACAGATCACGTTCAAGTAAGCTTTCGCTGATAAGACACTTAACTGTAGTGGCGGTTGGATGTTCCAACCGCCACTTTTTTGTCCTTAGCCCTATTCCCTTGTAGCCAGATTGGCACAGGTGCGCGTCAGTGACGCTATCCCAGATCCGTTCTTACCGGCGCAAAGGGGCTATTTCTGTTAGGACGATTACTCCTCGACCTTGTCTCCATGGCGGCTCTGATGGCGTGCGTTGCACTGGGCTTGGTACCAGCCAGCGAGGCTTTTAACGGGTTCGGGCATCCCGCTGTTATCACTGTCGGTGCCGTCTTGATTCTAAGCCGGGCATTTTCTACCTCCGGTGCACTGACGATAATTGCTGCCACCTTATCGGCCTTCATGAACGATGTCGGCACACTGGCTATCCTACTGCCCGTGGCATTTCAATCGGCGGCGCGGGCCAAACGCTCACCGTCAACGTTGCTAATGCCAATGTCGTTTGGTTTTATCCTTGGCGGGCTGGTCACGCTTATTGGTACGTCGCCCAATGTCATTTTTGCGTCATTTCGTGGCTTGGTCGAGGGAACGCCATTTGGTTTTTTTTGATTTTACTCCGGTTTATTCCATCATCGCGATCACTGGGGTTCGGCCGAGATGGCATGCGGTGATTGGCGTTAGTGTTCAGTAATGCTATCTGATGGTCATGCTACAGAACGAACCACACGTCCAAGCTCGCTTTCGTTTGCGCGTTGAAGCTGAGTTAGCCAAGCTACTGAAAGAAAGCAGTGATAGCGCTGAGAACCGTGCACCTGTGGCATTGGATCAACAGAGTGTCGGCCGCCTGTCGCGTATGGACGCCATACAGGTGCAGGAAATGGCCCAGGCAAATGAGCGTCGCCGCCAGGCCTGCATTGTTGGCCTAAAGGCAGCACTGGTACGCATTGACCATGGGTTATTTGGAGAGTGTCACAATTGTGGGGAGTCGATTCCGGAAGCACGCCTGGATTTTGATCCAACCGTACGGCTTTGTATAGCATGCGCCCGGCGTGACTAACGCTGAATTTTTATCAGTTAATAAAGGCGCCGGCATGATGGACCGCCAACGGGCGCCCACCGGATTGGTTGTAGCAGCATTCGTGATGACGTTTTCATCCACGTTTGGCCAGACCTACTTCATTGGCGTATTTGTTCCCTGGTTGAAGAGTGATCTCGGCCTCAGCGATGGCGTCTTCGGTGGCTTCTACACAATAGGTACGCTGGTTAGCGCCTGTCTCCTGGCCTTGGCCGGTAGGGTTGCCGACCGGTTTCGCATCCGGTGGCTTGCCGTAGCTGTCATCGTATCTCTCGCAATGACCTCTGTGGCCATGGCGAATGTTTCTGCGGCCTGGGTTCTTCTGCCAATTCTTTTTGGTCTTCGGGTCTTCGGGCAAGGTTGGCCGGCACATCTTGCAGCTGTTGGGGTAGGGCGTTGGTACGTGCGCCGGCGCGGGCGCATGATGTCGATTGCTATGCTTGGGAGTTCAGTGAGCGCGGCTATATCGCCGATTATTGCCGTGGCGCTAATTTCTATTATCGGTTGGCGCCAAACATGGCTAAGCGCTGCAGCATTTTTATGCACGGTCTCTGTTCCGCTGGTTCTGTTCTTCCTGCGCAATGAGCCTTCCTACAATGAGGCGGTTGAGAGGTCGGACGCGGCAGCAAAGCCAACGCGCGATTGGACTCGGGAGGAAGTCCTGCGTCGCCCTGAATTTTATGCAGTGCTATCGGGAGTTTCGGCATCTGCGTTCGTGATGACCGGCATCTTCTTCCACCAGGCTGCCCTAGTGGCGGATAAGGGCTGGACGCTTGCTTGGTTTGCCGCATGGTTTCCTGCGCATGCGATTACTAGCGTTCTGGCGACGTTGGTAACTGGTTGGCTGATTGATCGCTTTGGCTCACGACGATTGTTGCCTTTGTTTCTTATTCCCATGACCGTTGCCGTATTAGTGCTGTCACTAACGACGTCACCATACGCTGTGCCGGTCTTTATGGTTCTTGGCGCGCTGACCAGCGGTAGTTCTCAAGCTTTACTCGGCGCCTTGTGGGCGGAGTTATTCGGAACTCGTCATCTCGGTGCCATCCGCTCGGTGGCCTACGCCGCGCAGGTCGTAGCATCTGCCCTGGCGCCGGGACTGATGGGCGTTCTCTTGGATGCTGGCGTTGACATTGAAGACCAATGTCTAGCCATGGTTGTTTATGCAGCCGCGTCCGTGGTTTGGTTGAATGTTATTGGGCCGCGCCTATACCGGTTGACGGCGGAGTGATATTTGAGAACTGTTGGGCGTGGGCGCACAGCGTAATCAGGCGATGTGGATGGCGCGCACCATAGTGTGCAGGCCGTATGGTGCTGGGCTTGGTGTTGGCTCCGCCGTACAGGCGCTAGAATCATTTGCTGCTGCTAGGGCCTTGTGGGCATGGTCGGCTGCTTGCTTTGCTCGCACGCCAACCTTAGACCAAGCCGTGAGCGCTGCTGCTCCATCCGAGCTGGGCCGGACGAATACGTGTCTTTCAAGGCGGGAACGGATCATCGTACGGGCGATTAATTGGCTGACCACCACCGTTTTCTCGGTGATATGGATGCCAAGCATCGGCCATACCCACAGCCACGTGCCGCCGCCGATATCATCTATAACGACAAGACTATCACCGTGCATTTTGGCAGCTGCGGCTGCAGCCTTTAAGGCTGCAGCCGATTCGTCAGCTGGAGTGTCGAGGGCGCTGCCAAAGTCTAGGTAGGTTTTCCAGTTACACATCAGGTCAATGCTGTCCGTACCGGCATAGTTCCAGTCAACATCAAGGTCGGGCATGTGGTCGCTAATTTCTGCAAATGCTTGATCAAGGGTCCCCGGTGAATTTTCATCATCCACCGCGATGAACAGCAGGCCTTTCCACGGCGAAATAGTTATCGAATTTAATTGGATACTCGATAGGTCATCGACGTCTGGAACCACTGGGGGCGATGCGTGCTTAAGGCAGCCGTCCTGGCCATATATCCAACCATGGAAAGGGCAGCGCAGTTCTTCCAACACCCCGCGGCCGGCTTGAAGCATGGGCATTTTCTGGTGGCGGCAGGTGTTGTGGAAGGCGCGCAGCGTTCCTGCCGCGTCACGCCATGCGAACAGCGGCCAGCCGGCGAGGTTTGAACACACATAGGCTCCCTCGGCCCGCAGCGTCGCCGCTGGTGCCAGCGGCATCCAGGAATGTGCAAATAGTCCATGCCGTTCCGCTTGGAACGGGTCAGGATCGCGGTACCAGCCTGCTGGCAAGGGCGTTAGGTAGAGAGATTCAGTGTTCATGATCCGGTGTGGCCCGGCACGTAGTGCTCAGGATAGGCCATTCGCGGAGAGGTAATTCTCCCAGACCGAGAGGGCAGCTTCACAAATGGCGGTGTCCTGTTCTCCATTGCCGCCGGAAACACCGATGCCGCCAACCACCTCGCCGCTGACCTCAATCGGATAGCCACCGAC
>Ga0302137_1001193_pt1 | contig 11718 bp, 8 predicted proteins | sample CBN3_SCM_MG_FD_203127 | JGI IMG/M metagenome (GOLD analysis project Ga0302137, IMG submission 203127) | Marine microbial communities from Western Arctic Ocean, Canada - CBN3_SCM | ecosystem: Environmental > Aquatic > Marine > Oceanic | place: Canada: Western Arctic Ocean | collected 2017-09-15 | reverse complement strand
AGGACTTATCGTCTTTGAGCATTGAGTTATAGCGAGGTTTGTGCTGGCGGATGAGTTCACGTTCAAGAATCAAAGCTTCTTCTGGAGAAGGCGTCACCATACATTCGACACAGTCTGATTTACGAACCAATTCTGGAATCATTTGACGATCGGGATTTGAGGCGAAGTAGGAACGAATCCGTTCGTTCAGGCGCGTCGCTTTGCCGACATACAGTACTTTGCCTTTTGCAGACTTGAACAGATAGACTCCTGGCTTCTTCGGGAAATCAACCGAAGAGAGCGTCACAGGCATGATGTTGCCTTCATGCCCAACCAAATAAGGCAACCCATTGTTTTCTAATTTGTAGAGAATGCTTCGACAGTCTACGTTTGAAAATGAAATCCTTTTACAAAGGGTTTTCAATGAGTCTTTAGGAGGCTGTTCTATGGGTGTTTCTCTCGAATACGGTGAGAGGGATTCAACCGCTCTGACTCTTTCCGCATTGATTATTGTGAGTGGATTGAGTATTGTGGCATTCATACACTGGGAAGTATTTACGCTCATTGAGGACACTGCATCGACCTTTCATTCATCATGGGCGCCTTTGGAAGTTGTAATAGTTTGGCGTTTTCTTTGTTTCTTTGCAGGCGCATCTGCAGTCGTTTACATGTTCAGAAGCGGACCTGGAGTCATGACTGTCATTCTTCACAAAGAACGGAAAGATGCACTCATGCATCCAGTGGGCTTCGAAAAATTTGTTACGTTTAGCAGTTGGACTTTGGTCATGAATATTTTGTATTTTTTGTGCGCTGGAATTCTTTCAATCTCAGTCTTAAAGGGGAATGAAACGCCCTTATGGTTGAATATCACGCAAGTAGTCCTCTTTTCAGCCGCATTCGGAGCATCTTTCCTCACCGCTACAGTAGTCAGGTACATCATTCTGCCAGGGGAAGTGCGAATCGGTCGTAATCATGACCACATGTTTAATTTTCACAATCAAATGATGCATAATTTTACAGCTCTGTTTCTCGTTCTTGACCTTCTTCTTGTTCAACCGGAGTTATTTCCACAATTTGCGTTCTTTGGCATGATTCTTGGGTCCATTTACGCTACATTTGCATTTTTCTTTGCCTTCTTTGGTGGTGGATATTATGCCTACTCTTTCATTGACCCGAGATTACGTTATGGCCCATTATGGTTGAGTGGGTTGGCAGGAGCCATCGCTTTGTTTTACCTTGGACTGTGGTGTGTAACACAATTACTGTCTTACAATGTTTTGATTGGTACCACCGTTTTGGTCATCTGGGTTTCACTGATTGTTCAATTCAGTCCGACGCTTACCCAAAACAGTGGGTAGATCACTTACAGAGAACAGTTCGCCATGGACACGTAAACAGAATTAGAGTGGACTGCACGGTTACGAACATCAATGTCAGGCACCTCTTCAGGGGCATGAATCATGTATTCTTTCCCGCCGAGTCTGGACCACTTGATTGTTGAGTGAGAACCTCGTTCAAGTTATCATTGTGTAAAGTGTTAAAATTGATTCCAGCAAGTGTTCCTTCTTCTTTATTTGAAATAATATTGATTACAAAGAGAACAAGAATGAAAAGAACAATGAATGCACCGATTCCCATGAACACCGAAGTTCCAGACATCCCGTTTGATTCAGTGCTCGTTTCAAATGCAGAGTCTGTATCCATCAGCATGATGTTTGCAGTGATCAAAGGAGAAGAGGTATGACCGCCCGTATCGTTGGCTTTGATACCACGGAGAGATACAGTGTGGTTTCCTTCAATGTCAATACCTGGAAGGTGTTCAAGTTGGTGAATGATATCAATCGCCGACAAGGTCCCACTGGTATCTCCATCATCAAAACTGTGGATGTTTGACCAGTCGTCTCGTAAGTGATTACTACGCCATTGGATGGTATCAACATCACCAAGTGCGGAATACGACAAAGAATCTTCAGGGGACATGTGGATGCGATTGTCATTGCCGTTTTCAGTCGTAAGTGTGACATCTAATGAGGTATCAAATACGTAATCACGTTCTGCTGCTTCGTAAACAGCATCAAGGGCTCGAACTTCTCCATGCCCGTAAACGTTGTTTTGACGGTTCTTAGGGATGGCATCTTCAAAACAAGGTTCGTTTGCAGCCATGTAGATACACAAGCGGTAGGTTGCAGTCTCTTGCATTATGTTTTTGATGTCGAAAGGTGAAAGGTCGGGATTCGCTTGGAACATCAACGCAGCAACACCTGCCGCACCTGGTGTGGCCATTGAAGTTCCAGACATGGCGGTGTATTGGTCGCCAGAATTGAAGGCTACAGACATGACATTGCTGCCAACATAGGCAAGGTTCGGTTTGACTCGGCCTTCCTCAGTCGGGCCTTGACTCGAATAAATCGCAATAGCGGAGTTCTTGTCGAGTGCACCGACGGTAATGGCATCTTCTGCCGAACCCGGTGTTCCAATTTGAGCGGAAACTGCGTTGTTTCCTGCCGCTATGAAGATTGCAATTCCTGCAGTCATCATCTCATTAGCATAACGGTTTACACTGTCATCATCAGATGAAGCCCACTCTGCGAGGCCTGGGCCACCAAGACTCATCGAAGCTGCTCGGATATTGAACTTGTAGCGGTTTTCAACGGTCCACTCCATTCCAGCCATTACAGTAGCGAAGGAACCTGAACCACCTGCATCGAGAACTTTAACACCAACTAAGAAGGCTTGAGGGGCCATTCCAACATGCTCATAATTCGGAGCGCCAGTACCTGCAGTAGTACCTGCACAATGGGAGCCATGTCCTTGGTCATCGTAAGGGAACACTTCAGTTCCATTGACTAAGGTTGGATTATTTACCGGGTCATAGAAGGCGATGACTTTCGGATCATTGGTCGAATTGTCATCATCAAGATCGTCAAGACTTGCGTGAGCACCGTCGATTCCAGTATCGATAATAGCGACTGCAGACCCTGCACCGTCATAGCCAGTATCTGCCCACACGGTATCAACGCCGTGAAGAACTGCTGCATCACCGTTATTCACTGAAAGAATGCCATCCAATTCAAGCATGATAACGCCTGGTAAGGTCGCTGCATCAAGGATTGATTCGACAGGAACTCGGCCTGCTAAGGCATCAATTCCTTCCAAGGTCCACTGGTGTTGAAAATCAATTTCCCGTTCGAGTAAAGCGATTTCTTCAGCACCAGGCGTATGGTCGAAATCGATGATTAAAGGAAGAGTATTCGCTTCATCAAGGAAAAGTGGGCTGTCTTTGTGAACTTCGATCATATCTCCAATACCGTTTCCGTTCCGGTCAACCGTTGTATCAATCCACCAGCCTATTTCTTCAACGTCCTCTTGTTGAGCAGTAACCGGTACAGCCATAGCCAAAGTTGGAAGAACCATAATACTCAAACAGAGTAAAGTTATTGCTTTTCGTGATGCAAACATCATTTCACCAATTCAACCCAACCGCCCCCGACTTTTGAACCCATTGAAATATAGTGTGAAAGAATATGACTCTATTACTCTACACCTGTATTCGTCATATCAGCCATAGGTACGGGTCAATCGTTAAAGCCTATTAGGAGATAGTTCGGATGATTGTTATGGCGGCTCCAAGACGTTCTGCACCTCGAAGAATGAATGTATCGAATCAAGGTTTATTGGCGAAATCCAGTATTCCATCGTCAACCGGTGCAATTTTCACTGACTCCACACCAACTGAACAGGCGATGGTTATTCGAGCACCGGGCGATTTGATTTCCAACACAAACCGTTCAATGATGAAATTTTCACAACTCATCATGATGTGCATCGCTTTAGCAGCCATTTGGGGGGGCTTATACCAAATTGCATTTGCAGACGATGCGACAAATTCTGATTTCTTAATATTGTTTTTGGGTGGATTTTTATCTGCTACGATTGCCATTGGATGGATTGAGGTTCAAAGTAAAAAGAATGGCCATGTCCTGTATGAAGTTCAAGATTATATGCTTGGAATTGGATTCTTTTTTGCGACAATAGGTACGATTTGGGGTTCACGCTGGCTGATTGGCTTCGTGACTGGGCAAGGTTGGACTGAACTTTTTGGCACAGCCGCTGAATTCGATGCTGGTAGATTGTTAAACACTGGCGAAGAATGGCACCCAAATGCAAAGGGGATCTATGTTCAAACAGCGGCTATGCTGGCATTGATCTTTGGTGAAGTTCAACTCTTGAAACGCTTCAAAGGTGCAACCGGCTTCGGACGTGCCGTTGCTGCATATTCACCAATATTGGTGCTGGTTGCTGCAGGTATGGGGCCTTGGATGAAATGGACGGAGAACACCATTTCGTATGAAATGGGACTTTCTCTCATTTTGCTGTGTTTTGCTGCCATGGAAATGGCCCTCCGCTCAAATAAAGCGCTAAATTTTGTTGTTGTTGCAGTGGTATCTGGACTGACTCCAATCATCTTTGAAGTGTTCAACACGGGTGCCAATACCGACGGCGCAGGTGGTGCATTGTCATTGCTTATTTTCATTATTGCGATCCAAGGCTACTATGCGTCTCGACAAGAACTCCGTTCTGAATTAATACAAAAGGCTTCGATTGTGCTGGTCGGTGAAATCGTATTAGCGATGTACATCGCACGTATTGAAGGCCTAAACCTCCATCTTGGACCGTTAAAGTCCACTGATTTAGGAATTGACCATATCTTTGGCTTAAGTGTCGCTCTTTGGATTGCTGTGTTGGTATTTTACTTCCCTGCAGTACAACAACGCCGAGTCCCATGGATGCCAATTGGTTTGGCAGCGGCTCTCGTGATGTTACCAAATGACGGAAGTTCATTCCCTTGGATTCTTACGCTCTTGATGATACCTTATATGTTGTTTATTGCAAAAGCAACTCGTCGTTGGGTTGCAGATTTCACTGTTACTGCACTAGCATTGTCTTACTTTTTCACCGATGTGTTCGCAAATATTGCAGAAATTCCACTTTCTGAAACGTTTGGATTTGACGGCATGCAAGTGATTATCCCACTTGCTCTGTTTTGCATCTCCGAATTTGCTCGGCAAAAGGACAAAATCTCGACTTGGACGCACTTGGTGATGTTGGGTTCGATTGTTCTTTCACGAACAATTCTACAAGCAGAAGATTGGTTCATGCCGTGGATTTTCATTGGCTACATGCTTTATCTCGCACGAAATTCCTTTAGTCACCTAACCACAGAAAGTTCGTTGGAAGAGAAAATGCAAGCCACTCTTGTGGTTTTGATTGCCAATGCATCAATGATTCTTCTCGCAATACTCGACCGACTCGATTTACCTGCATTTTTGGAAACCTTACCCTTGCCTGAATATTTTAATTATCAAATCTTCATTCTCGGAGCAGTCAGTTATTGGATGCTTTATCCGGCCCGTAACATTGAATTGGATGTTGGGCTCTTATTCAACTGGACAAAAAGATTCGCTGTTAACGCACCAGTGTATAACGTCGAAACGAACTCTTGGATACTTACAAGTGATACCACAGTGAAAGAAAATGTAGACTGGGCCGAAAAGAACAGCTGGAGCCAATTAACACGTATATCTCTTCTTATTCCATTTTTCATGATGAGTTTTAGCCTTGTTACAATGGTCAATCCATGGGGTAATGAATTCGATTGGGATGGTGCAGAATCGTTGGTTCGCAACCCTTGGGTTTTGCTTCTCCTTGTGCCAGTTGGTGGATTGGTTCTTGAAATAAAAAATATGGATGTCATTTCGTCGACTGTTCGTTCAGCAGGTGTGTGGGTATTGTTCACAATCGCTCTCCCTCTTTGTATCAGTTACAATCTGATTCGAAATAAAATGCAGGATATGGATGAATACCGAGAGGCTTCAATTATTCCATACGCTGTTCTACTCGACGTTATTCTTCTGAGTGCTCCTCTTTATGTCAACTGGCTCATTACTAAACGCGGCATTGATGAAGACCACCTTTCAGTCAATGCTGATGCTTGGGCCATGCTTGGACTGTTAGGTTTGGCTTGCCTTGATACCTCGGGTGGATTGTTGTTGATCTCAATGTTGGCATTGGTCACTGTTCGATGTGTTCAACATCGCCATGTTTGGCCGTTGATGCTTTCTCCGATTGCATTCTTCTTACTCAACTCACATTGGCTTGAGTCGGCAGGAATTGGACGATTCCTTATCGAAACGATCGATTCTACCAACTATAATTTCACTGAGTTTGGATTTTTATCGCTCACTCGATTGGGTGGTATCCTCATCACTTTGCAAATGGCGTACGTCCTTATCATGGATAATAAATATGTCAAACAAAGTCAAACTGGACGAGAACCATTGCCTTGGTTTGGCGTTTGGGGTTGGGCTCTTGTCGGTGTGCTTGGTGCAAGTTCAAGCGTTGGTTGGATTCCAGCAATCATGTGTGCGTACCTCATTATCAATTCATGGACTTCAGGCAAACTCGAATCAATTGTTATCCTTCATATTGGATTACTGATTAGTCTTCTCATCGGTATGGGTATTGAAGACGTTTTCGAAACATTCGGGCAAGCATTCTCTTGGAGTGCATTGCTTACAGCATGTTCTGCTCTCACGTTTGTAATCATGAACAACAAAGACATGCTTTTCAAATATGCTTCAAATGAAGACGGGCATGTAACCCTTCAAGAGACAAGAGATGGAATTGTCAATACACTTTACATTACCACATATGTCTCTTTTATTCTGAGTTTTGAGGCATTGGTTGGTATCGGGACACTGTTTGGTGCGATATTACTGACGCGAGATATTCTGTTTAAGGGCTATTCAAATGCGATCTTCTTTGTGCCTGCAATCCATGCGTTGGCTTTGGCAAATCTCATCATACAATTGGATATCGACTCTATCGATATAGGAATACCAATCGGGATATTCCTGATGCTCGAAGGGCTTGGAATCTCTTGGCTTTCTCTGCAAAATGACAAGATGTATGAACTTGAATTCTTTGAATGGGAAAACGATGATGTATTCCTGGATTTCCTTGACCGCTTAGGAATGGCAGGAGTGCTCAGTGCACTCGCAGGTGTATTCTTTGTGTTTGGTGAAATCGACCAATGGTCTTTTGCTTGGCTGCTTACAACAGTGATTCTCATCACAGTTGGAATTCAAGGATACGCACCAGATTATGAAGCCCGCTGGAGGCGTATCTTCGGAGGTTACGGTTCAATTCTATCCTTTGTTGCCTTCAGTATGGAGGTAGAGAGTACCACCATGCAAGCGCTCTCCTTTGTTGGCGTCGGATTGATTGCATTGGGTTGGGGATTCCTTACAATGCAAAGATTAGATGATGATGAAGGCATTTATGAAGTGGATGAAAACCAACAGCAAAGCATTCCAGCAATTCTTCAACAAGACTCTCTCTTGGACAGAGTACAGGAAAAGTCTCTCCATATTCCTGAGCCTGTTAAGAAAGGAGACCAAGATCTTCCTGAAGTCGTCGAGGAAAGAATCGAAGAGGTTCCGGAAGTGGTTGAGCAAAGAGCCGAACACATCCCTCAAGTCGTTGAGCAGGTACAACTGCCAATGCCAGAAACAATCGAAACTACGCAAGGATTTGAGGTTCGTCTTCCACCTGGGAAATTGAAAGCGATTCTCAAGTCTATTGATTCAACACCTCACGAAGGATACAAACCGGTTGTTGGTTTCACTCCGAACGGCCAAATCATTATCGATTGGGTCAGTGTTTGATTCTTCAAACCAATCGGCGTTCAGCACCTTGAGAACCTGTAACAAACAGTTCTCTCGCAGCATCGGGTCCCGATGGGTAAGCATCCCAATACGCTTCACGCATCTGTTGATTTGCATTCATACACGCCACGACATCACCTGCCCTTTGAGGGAGGTCTGAGGATTGATTGAGGTGAGCAATCATAGGTTCAATATTCGAAAGATTAACCAAACCCCAACCCGTTTGTGTACAAGGTGCTACAGGTGAAATTGGCATCGTCCCTGAAGTTGGGTCCCATCCCACATCCGGATACCATGCTGAGCGATTGAGTGCTTCACGTACATCGGCGTTTGAAATAACAAAGGGGTTACCGTCATCATCCGTTCCATTCACCAACATCCCTTGACGTTGTTCAGGAGAGGCACCAGCACCAGCGTCATGGAATTCAAAGCGAAGAGATTCCAATACAAAGGAAAGAATCCCTGCAGTTCGAGGTGTGGCAAATGAAGTTCCTGATGTTTCGTGGTAACCATCGATATCATCATGATTTGGCAGGTACTGTGTCCAATCGGCAGAGATATCTGGATAGGATCCTGACATAATCTCTTTTTGGTCATCACCTTCCTCCGCGTATCCTGCGATACCAATCGACCAAGGAGGGCCTGCAGTTGAATCTTGGACAGCAGGAGAGGGACTGTTGTCGGCAGCACCAGTATGCATCTTTCCTTGCTCAACCACCGCGATTTCAGTACCACGTTCGATTCCGGAGACGGGCACAGAACCCGGTGCTCCAAAAGACGTCGTAATGACATCGACAAGAGGCTGATTGGCTGCCGCAAGCACCGCTTCGGTACTGAATCCTTCAACAAAGAAAATCACGGCATTGGGGTTTGCATTCAAAACGGACCCTGTAACTGCCGAACCATGGCCATCACTTGGGTCATCTAAAATCAAGATATCACTGTCACCATCGGGTGATGAACCAATAATCTTGGTTCCTGGGAAGTAAACTATATCGCTTGCATTCAACGTATTCCAGCATGATTCTTTGTCGGCATCATAACGCTCTTGCCAAGTTCCATTGAATGTCAATTGACAGATTTTGTTTACACCAAGTCCATCCAAGAGCCAAGAGGGATAGGTTTCGTTGGTTCGGAAATGGTCATGGTAGACATTGATGCCAGTATCGATTGGAGCAACGACTGAAAAGGCTCTCCAGTCATCACTTCCACTCGCATCTTGTGCAGTAGATGGGGAAGATGAATCACCAGTTAACGCCAGCGCAAAGAAAGAACAAATAAGTAAAAAAGTGAGAATTCCAACAGCAACGAGGGCTTTAGGTTCGAACAAAGAAGCGGTATCTAAAGAGCCTTGAGAGGCCCCTCTCTCTGCATCTTCCGCCATAGTAGCCCCTCCAATGGGTGCTTCATAACCCTACGCCCAATTCAAAAACCCCAGCCTCTTGGAGAAATCATGGGTGAAAGCGATGAACACTTGGTTTGGATTGACCTTGAAATGACTGGGCTGGATATTGGACGGGAATCCATCATCGAAATTGCAACGGTTGTGACCGATGGTCAACTCAATATTCTCGCAACTGGACCGAATCTCGCTGTTTCAGTCTCCGAAGAACTCTTGGCGGGAATGGATGAATGGAATACTTCCCATCATACTGCAAGTGGATTGGTTGACCGTGTCCGTACTATGAGCGTTTCATGTGAACAAGCCGAAATAGATACTCTGGAGTTCCTGAAAAAGTGGGTGCCACAAGGTAGTGCACCACTGTGCGGAAACAGTGTATGGAACGATAAAAAGTTCATGGAAAAAGAAATGCCTCTGCTTGTCGATTACCTGCATTATCGAATGATCGATGTTTCAACGGTCAAAGAATTAGCCCGTAGATGGTATCCTGAAACCAGCCGCTACGAAAAGAAAGGGGCTCATCTTGCACTGGACGACATCCTTGAATCAATTGAAGAACTTCGTTATTTTAGAGAGCGGATCTTTCTTCAAAAGTGAGTTAGCCTCGCCAGGTCGGTGCTTCAGCATCGACGCCCTTGAATGAAGCCATAATTTGAGCTACGACCGCAACTGCAATTTCTTCAGGGGATTCTGCACCAATGTTCAAACCAATCGGACAGACCACCGCATCGAGAATCGATTGTTCAATGCCTTGCTCAAGGCATATTTTCTCAAACGTTTGCCATTTTGAACGGCTACCTATGACGCCAATTCGAGGGCCTTGGTTGCCGTCGGGGGTTGCTTTTGCATCATGGTAAAGATGAAGGAGTCCTAACAAACGCTCTTGGTCTTCTAGCCAGTCATGGCCCAGGAGTAAAACATCTGAAAACCGACGTAGACTGTCGAGGTTTTCATTCCGAAGAAAAGATTCAACTGAGTTTGAAGAACGCTGTTCTGCATTGGGGTACATTGCCTCGGTGGAAAATTCAGTTCGAGTATCATGAACTGAATGGTGCCAGCCCAATGCATCCAACGACTTGGCAATCGCTTGACCACAGTGACCTCCTCCCATCAACAACACATGTGGCATTGGAATCATCACCTCGATTGCAAGCGTAACTTGACCGCCGCAAAGAGAATCAAGTGGTGTCACTTCATAGCCCTTCGCACCTTTGTTCAAGCCGTATCGCAAGACCTCTCCAAATGGCCGATGTTGAGTCTGAAGGTGCTCTTTGCAGCGTTGAAGGACTTTCAGTTCCAATCCTGCGCCGCCAACCGTTCCAATCCATTGCTCATCAGGCGTCATCGCCAAACGAGCACCGACTTTTCCAGGTACGCTACCTGCCGTTTCCACGACGCTGGCCAGTATAACGCGTTGTCCTGCTGCAAGACGAGAAAGGGCCCAAGCCATCACTGTCGCAGTCATGTTTACCGCTCGGGGAGGTGACACATACCCTTTGCCCTACAGGTTTCAGCCCATTTAGAGCAAGGATGATTCGTGTTGCTTCAATACAATCAAATCATCAGGATGGTCGATATTTAATCCAAGAAGAGGCCCATCGACGACCACTTCATCAAACGAAACTAAATCGCGTAAGGATGACTGGGTGGGTGCTGCAAGAACAGATTGAATGGCATCTTCAGTCAAAAGTAAAGGATGACCTCGGCGCCCATTTGATGCAAGTGTTGAACTGCTTTCTGCCAAGAGCAAAGATTTGACATGTTCAACCGTCCATCCAGGCCGGTCAACAGGGGCGATGATAACTCGTCTTGGCATTCGTCCTTTCTCTCCAGCAAGAGACAAGATTCCACATTGAATACTTCCAGTTCGCCCTTCTTCCGGCGCTGAATTTACAATGATTGTCGAACCGATAGTTGCTTGCATAATTTGAACTGAAAGTTCGCTTCGCGTGACAATAAGAATTGGTGAACAACCAGCTTCAATCAACTTTTGATAGGCAAGCCCAACCAAGGTTGTATCTCCAATTGCGACCAGCGATTTCGGCTGACCAAGCCGCTGACTGGCCCCCGCAGCGAGTATTACGGCAGGGCAAGGTTTGGCCATACTCTCACTTCAAGGGCCGAGGGTTTTGTTCTTTGCTCTTGATATAGACTCGATGTGTTCGATGCTTATGTCGAAAGGGAAGTATCGGATGTCCGAACCTGAACTTCGTTCAATTGAGATGTTACTGTCTGTTAGCAGCAATACTCCCGCAGTTGAAATTATCATGTTGACCAATGAATCCATCAAAGTACGAGTACGGGGTGAATCACAAAGGTGGTACCAAATCGTCTCGGAATTTCAAGGTATGAATACCAGTATCGCTCACCCCTCCCAACCCTCTCAACCGGAATGGTCGCTTTCGGTAACAGCCGGACGCTGGCAAAATGATGTCATCTCAGAGAATCAATTCTCAGTCGAACTTTGTTTGCATTCAAAAAATCACCGCTTACCGATTGGTGACAGAATAGTTTCACTTGTTTTGGCACTCTACAACGACCTAAAAACAGCCCTCAAAATACCCATGCTGGCACAATTCATCGTGTGTCAACGTGAGATGTTAAAGGGAA
>Ga0302137_1001189_pt1 | contig 11731 bp, 11 predicted proteins | sample CBN3_SCM_MG_FD_203127 | JGI IMG/M metagenome (GOLD analysis project Ga0302137, IMG submission 203127) | Marine microbial communities from Western Arctic Ocean, Canada - CBN3_SCM | ecosystem: Environmental > Aquatic > Marine > Oceanic | place: Canada: Western Arctic Ocean | collected 2017-09-15 | reverse complement strand
AAACGTTCGTCCCAATACGGCATGGTGTGGACAATCCCATTGGATTTCGTCGCTGATGTTAGGTGTTTGCCCTCCCGTTGCGCCGCGAGATCGAAAGCATAACGCAAAATACGGTCAACCCCACGGCGAGTGAATGTGTTTTGCTGAATGACCATTTCCTGATCGGTGCCTTCATACATGCGGCCGCCAACTTCGGAATATTCACCTTCGTTATTTTCACGCACGACGTAAAAGTCAATGTCGCCGGCCTCATAACCACGCACCGGTGGCGTAATGCCGGGCAGAAGACGCACGGGCCGCAAATTCACGTATTGTTGAAACGCCCGACGAATGGGGATCAACAGACCCCAGAGTGAAATATGATCGGGAACGCCGGGGAAACCGACCGCGCCCAGGAACACCGCATCATGGTCGCGCAATTGATCTATACCGTCTTCCGGCATCATGCGCCCTGTCGCCGCGTAGGTTTCGCAGCTCCAATCGTAATGATCGAACGCTAAGTCAAACCCGCATTTTTGGCTCGCCGCCTCCAGCGCCTTGAGCCCCTCGGGAACGACTTCCTTGCCGATGCCATCCCCAGGTATCACTGCGATCCGATAACGCTCCATACTTCTTACTCCCCATTCCAAATACCGATTTTTCGGGTCAAAACACTACGCTCTGTTTCGAGCCAGCCACCTTTAATTCGCGACCCTATCGGGAACATGGCCAATTGAAAAGGGCGGTCTTTGCAAGGCGAATATGCGCCAAAAGGGAAACGCAATTCCCTACTTAAAATAAATTTACGCTTGCAAAGCTGGCCGACCCCGTACAAACAAGACGGCACACGGCGATGACACCATTAAACCGAGGATTATGTTCGTGAAACGATCAGAACTTTTGCGAGTCGAAAAATATATGCGGGATAAATTTGGCAACGCGACAATTACGTTGGCAGATCAAGCGGACGGGTCCTGTGAGGTGAATCTCGACGGGGAATTTATCGGCGTCATCTTCCGGGACGACGAAGACGACGAAGTCTCCTACGATTTTCACATGGCTATTCTCGACATCGATCTTGCGCCTGTCGAAGGCATCCCGGTTCCTCGCTAATCGTATCGTCTGCGCGCGTTTGGGGTGCGTTGCCAAATCACCATGCGGAATATCTTTCCTCTAACAACCGACAACGTCGAACGTGCAGCGCGCGCGTTGTGTGATGGCGCGTTGGTAGCTTTCCCAACCGAAACTGTATACGGACTTGGCGCAGATGCGACGAATGACACTGCCGTCGCCAAAATATTCGACGCTAAAAACCGCCCGGCTTTTAATCCGTTGATCATCCATGTCCCCGACATGGATGCTGCGCGCGCCATCGCTGATATATCACCCCAAGTGGCCAAAATGTTAAACCAGTTCTGGCCTGGAGCGTTAAGTGTAATCCTGCCACGGACATCGGGGTCACCTGTGTCGCGGTTGGCAAGCGCAGGTTTGGACACGCTCGCTATTCGTGTGCCAGCCCATGACGGCGCTCGCGCATTGCTTCACGCCGCGCAAACGCCCATAGCCGCGCCAAGCGCCAACAGTTCCGGTCAAATCAGCCCAACGACAGCGCTGCATGTCGCAGCGGATTTAGGGGAAAAGGTTGCCATGACCCTGGACGATGGCCCCTGTGCCATTGGCGTTGAGTCCACGATCCTTGACCTATCACGTGAAGAACCCTCAATTTTGCGACCTGGTGGGGTGACGTTGGAATCGATCGAGTCGGTGCTTGGATACGCTGTTGTCCGCGGCTGGATGGCGGCCAAGGACGAGCATGACGTCCCGACCGCACCAGGTATGCTGCGACGCCATTACGCACCGGACACGCCGGTTCGCCTTAACGCTGTCCATGCCAAACCGGGTGAAGCTTTGTTGGGTTTTGGCCCAACGTCGGGGGCTATCGAAAATCTCAGTCCAAGCGGTAATTTGACAGAAGCCGCGGCCCGACTGTTCGATTGCCTGCATCGTTTGGACGACGGTCAATTTCAGGGCATCGCAGTGGCACCAATTCCCGATCACGATATGGGTCGGGCCATAAACGACCGCCTTGCGCGCGCCGCTGCCCGTTAATCAAAATATGAGGCCTCTGACTTAGACACTATAATTTAGGGCTTGTAAGATAAATTTCTAGTTCCTCTCACAATACCTATTCATAAGCAGTCTTTTGTATATTCAATAATGGCACCCAGCGATATCTCGCCACGATTGCCGACGCAGCCATCGCCGCCGGGCGCCGAAGCGATTGCACAGATCAAGGCCATTGTCGGGGATAAGGGATGGAGCAATGATCCCGCCATTCTGGAGATGCATATCAACGATGAACATGGATTGTATCTTGGTAAATGCGCCTTGTTTGTCTCCGGCCCGCGACGGCCGATGAAGTCGCTGCTGTCGTAAAGGTCTGTCATCAGGAGAAAATCGCCATCGTTCCCCAAGGCGGCAATACAAGCCTGGTTGGCACCGGCGTTCCGCATGACCATGGCGGCAAAGTTTTGTTGAGTCTAAGCCGAATGAACCAAATTCGTGATATTGATCCGTTGAACTACACAGTGACCGTGGAGGCGGGTTGCATCCTGGCGAACCCTGCAAAACGCCGCTACGAGCGAGGACCGTTTGTTTTCGCTCAGCCTCGGCGCTGAAGGTAGCTGCCAGATCGGCGGCAATATTTCCACCAACGCTGGTGGTGTGAATGTGTTGCGCTATGGCAACGCCCGCGAACTGGTGCTCGGGCTGGAAGTAGTGCTTCCTGATGGGCAAATCTGGGATGGGCTGAAACGATTGCGAAAAGACAATACGGGCTATGATTTGAAGCAGCTTTTTATTGGGGAAGAGGGCACGATCGGTATTATCACTGCGGCGGTTTGCAAGTTATTCCCCGCACCCAAGGATGTTCAAACCGCATTCGTCGCGTTGCGCGACCTGGATGCTGCCATTGAATTGCTGGCGGATGCTCGCGCGGCCAGTGGTGATCGTGTGACAAGCTTTGAACTCATTTGCCGGACGCCGCTCGACTTTGCGGTTAGGCATATTGAAGGTGTGACGTACCCCATCGAAGGCGATTACGCCGAATATGCTTTGTTTGAATTTTCGGATGCCAACGTGGGCAGTGGTATGCAGGAAGCGTTGGAACATTTTCTAGAATCCGCCTTTGAAAATGGTCAGGCTTTGGACGCTGTCATCGCCCAATCAGAAGTGCAACGAAACGATTTGTGGCGCATTCGAGAAGGCGTTATTCTGGCTCAGGCCTTTGAAGGCGGTAGCATCAAGCATGACATTTCCGTGCCGGTCAGCCGAATGCTTGAATTTATCCAGCGTGCCAACACCGCCGTGGAAGCGTTGATCCCCGGCGTCTGGCCGGTTGTTTGCAGTCATTTAGGGGATGGGAATCTCCATTACAACTATCATTAGCCTCAGAATGTGACCGCTGAGTCCTTTGTGGCGCGGTGGTCAGAAGTGGAAAAATGGTGCATGATATAGTGGACGCCATGAACGGCTCGTTCAGCGCCGAACATAGAGTAGGCAATTGAAAAAAAGACATGATCCGATACAAAAGCCCCTTGGAACTGGACTTGATGCGACGTTTTAAACAGACGATAGATCCAGACGGCATTATGAATTCTGGCAAAATTCTCTAAGCGACGTTTATACGCCACTCACAGAACGAGACTGCTAATATGACCTCTTACACTGCACCAATCCGAGACATGCGTTTTGCCATGGACGCCTTAGGCTTGCTCCCCGCCTTGGCAGAGCTTCCCGGTTACACCGACGCTACGCCTGATTTGCGCGATGCCCTTTTGGCAGAAGCAGGCAAGCTGGCGGAGGATTTGTTGGCACCCGTTAATTTTTCCGGCGACAAGCAAGGCGCGGTTCTGGAAAACGGCGTGGTGCGCACCGCTGAGGGCTTTAAAGAAGCCTACGCTGCTTATGTCGAGGGGGGGTGGAACAGCTTGGCGTTTGACCCGGAACATGGCGGACAGGGACTACCATGGTTGTTAGGGTTCGCCACGTCGGAAATGTGGGTTTCGGCAAATAATTCCTGGGGACTTTGCCCTATGTTGACTAGCGGTGCCGTGGAATTGTTAAGCGCGCATGGTAGTTCGGAGCAAAAGGCGCTATATCTGGAAAAATTGGTATCCGGCGAATGGAACGGCACAATGAATTTAACGGAGCCACAAGCCGGCTCTGATGTGGGGGCGTTGCACTGCCGCGCTGAAAAAGAAGGTGATCACTACCGAATCCGGGGTCAGAAGATATTCATCACTTGGGGTGAACACGACATGACGGACAACATTGTTCATATGGTGTTGGCTCGCACGCCCGACGCGCCGGAAGGTTCGCGGGGCGTTTCTTTGTTCATTGTCCCGAAATTTATGGTGAACCCTGATGGCAGTCTGGGGGGGCGAAACGACGTTTTCTGCGTTAGCTTGGAAGACAAACTTGGCATCCACGCCTGTCCCACCTGCACCATGTCGTTTGGTGATAATGACGGTGCCGTTGGGTTTTTGATTGGCGAGGAAAATCGCGGTCTCAACTGCATGTTCACAATGATGAACAACGCCCGACTGGGCATCGGCTTGACAGGGTTGTCCATCGCCGAACGCGCCTATCAACAAGCGCGCGATTACGCCAAGGAACGCGTCCAAGGTGCCGCGGGACAACCGGTGACCATCATCAACCACCCCGACGTGCGGCGTATGCTGTTGACCATGAAGGCGACGGTCGAGGCCATGCGCGGCCTGATTTACGATGTTGTCTCAAGTCTGGATGTTACGCGGGCGCATCCTGATTCCGACGTTCGCAGCGCGGCGCGCAGCCGCGTCGACCTGCTGACCCCGGTGGTCAAAGCATGGTGCACCGATATGGGCGTCGAGGTCGCGTCTTTGGGGGTGCAGGTGCATGGCGGTATGGGTTACATGGAGGAAACCGGAGCAGTTCAGCACTGGCGCGATTCCCGGATCGCGCCGATCTACGAAGGCACCAACGGCATTCAGGCAATTGACTTGGTGACCCGCAAAGTCCTCCGCGATGGCGGTGATACGGTCGCGCAGTATGCGTTGGAAATCCGGACCGTGCTGTCGGCGCTTGAGGCTGACTCCGATACCGTTTTGACCTCGCTCCACACCCACCTATCTGCCGCGTTGGACACGTTGGAGACTGCGACGCGCTGGCTTGTCACGGAGGCGGGCGATGCGCCGGATAAGGCGTTGTCCGGCGCCACGCCGTATCTGCGCTTGTTTGGCCTTACGGCGGGCGGCGCCATCATGGCGCGCGGCGCGCTGGCGGCGGACGATGACGATTTAGACTTCCATATCGCAAAACGGCGCACCGCCCACTTTTACGCGGAAAACATCCTGTCCCAGGCGACGTCGCTTCTGGCACCCATCCAAAATGGAAGCGAATCGATCGTCGCCTTTGCGGAAGACCAGTTCTAAATTCTGACGAGATCACCGTCGTCCTCCAGCGCCGCTAGCATGTTGCGCACGGTAGCCCCTGTCACCGGGTCGCGCCAATTCGAGTCGATATCCGCCAAGGGTCGCAACACAAACGCGCGCTCGCGCAGCCTTGGATGTGGCACGGTGAGCGCGGGCGTATCGATGATCGCGGCACCAAAATACACGATGTCGAGATCGATTAACCGCGGCCCGTTGAGCATGCTGGGTTGACGCCCCATATCGACCTCAAGCGCCTTCAACTTCGTCAACAACGCGGGCGCACGCAACGCCGTACTCCCGCGCGCGACCATGTTCAGGAACCGGGGCTGATCCGTCACATATTTCGGCGCAGATTCATAGATCGGCGACGGTTCAACATCGTTCACAAACATCGCCAAGGCCGCCAGCGCGGTGTCCAAGTTAGCCGCGCGGTCGCCGATATTCGTCCCCAAGGCGATGGAAACGTCAGTTCTCATGACGCCAATCCCCACAGAAACACAGCATCACGCCCGCTAGAGAACCGCCGTCGCCTGGCCGACGATTACCACCGTGCCGTCGTCTTTTTCCATCCACACCGTGACATAGGCCTTGCCATCTTCCTCGCGGGTGACCACGCCTTTTGCCGTCACATGTTCATCTGGCCACACGATGTTGGTGAACTTTACATCCAGCGACCCGCCTTCGTAATAACCCCGGCCAAATCGCTGTTCCATCATATCGCCCACCATCGACATGGTCATCTTGCCACCAATCACGACCTCGTCAAAGCCCAGCTCTTCTGAGGCATCCTTGTTGGTGTGGTAGCTGCGGCTGCCATGGAAAAACACGCCGCACATTTCCAGATTAATGTTGCGGTCGACGCTGGGGATGGCTTGTCCGTCCGGCGCCTGGAATTTGCGGACGCCTTCCTTTTTGGTCGGGTCGCGCAAGGCGACCTTACCGGAACTCTGGTTCAACAGGAAACTCTGATGGTGAATACCCTGGACGATCAGCGTCGATCCCTCATAGAGGCTGACTTCTTGTTTCACTACGGAGCGATTGCGCCATTCGTACACGTCGAGCACGGTGGAGGCGCGGCGGTAGTCGCGGCCCGGAAAAACCGGTTGAAAGAAATTCCACTCCTGGCGCATCCACAAATTTCCGAACGCGTTGTCGAACCGTGCGCCGTCGAAACCGAAATCCAGCTCACCGACGATCATTGCCGGCGCCGCTGCGGCGTTCCAAAAGCTGGGCTCACTGTAACGCCCGCGATCCACCGCCAGCCCTTCGCAATAATCATCGACCATCTTGGGCGTGCACATGAAGGGCAGTTCACCCAAGACCTTACCGGCATAGGGTTCGTGGTTTGATGTCGTCTCGCTCATTGGTCATTCCTCTTGTTCTTTAGACGGGCGCGGACCCCGCAAGAAATCATGTTCCAGTAATCTTGGGCGTCCCAAATAAGTAAAGTCTAGGGGAGCCCGCCCTCCAAATCCATACCTGTTACCCTAATCTCTGCTGCCTTTAATCGCCGCTACCTTTAACCGCAATGGCTTCAACCTCGACCATGAAGTCGTCCGACACCAACACCGCGCCCGCCACGGTGGCGCTCGCCATGCCCGCGTTGGGAAACATCTCGGCGCGCACTTCGCTGAATGCGGCGTAGGCGCTCATATCGGTGATGTAGGTGGTAATCTTCACCACGTCCTCCAGGGTGGTACCCGCTTCCGCCAGGACGGCTTCGATATTGGCGAAAACCTGCCGGGTCTGCGCTGCCATATCGCCCTTGCCGACCACTTTGCCATTGGCGTCCTGCGCCACATGGCCGGATACATAAATTGTGTCGCCCACCTGCACGCCCATGGAAAACGGCACCGGTTTGGCGCGCGGTGCCAGCGGGTCGAGAAGTATCTTCTTGGTCATAATCGTCATCCTCTAGTAAGTGAACGGGGGACGCCCTTCATTGTTGAACGAGGCGCACCTCAAAGCGTTAGGTCCCATCATAACAAATTCCGCGCGGCGGTGGAAATTTTACAAAGGACCCCTCCCGATTCGTCATTCCTGCCCCTTTCCGCCATTTCTGCGAAGGCAGGAATCGGTCCTCCGCAGAGAAATATAAAGCGCTAGCATTGCCGTATTCCCCCGCCGTAAAGCGCCCGGGTATAACGGAAAATGTTATGTCCACTACTTATGCAGAGGTTTCTATACCTTAGTAAAATAACTGAATTGTTTACCGTTTTTGGATATTTAATCCGTTTTGCCCTCCTTTTATCCCCTTATGTGCCTATACGTGCATTCAATTGTCCTGATAAAATTCGGAGTTTAAGGCGTTTTATGGTTTCCGCCTTCGCAGAAATGGCGGAAAGGGGCAGGAATGATGGAAATCATTGGGCAGGGATAATCGAAAATATTGAAAATTGATGTTTTAAATCACTTTGGCGACCCTTTAACCCGGCATGGCCCGCCGGATCAGCGGCACTATCGTGACCATCTTACAAATCGGCCCGTGGAAAAATTCGGCTAGGGCGGCACCCAATTGGTCTTTTACTTTTGGGCTGAGCGTCCTAGTGGGGTCGGCCAGTTGGGCGTTGAGGCGGGCGGCGCGGGTTTGGGCGTTCGCCGTGACGTTCTTGATGAGCTGCTCCAGCTCGTCGTCCACACCGAACGGGGCGATCACCGTGTGCACCAACGTCAGATAGGCGGGCCAATGGGCGAGATGGCGGTACATGCTGGCCAGAATCTCGTCGCGGGCACCGATCCGGTTGAGGTCTTGCACCAGCGCTGCCACCGAGGGCGCCATGGCGTCGAGCGTCAACAGTGTGGGCATTTCGCCGTCAATCGGTGCTTCCGGTTGGTAGGGCGGTGTGTCTGGCACCGGCGTGGCGTTGGCGTCAGAGGGCGTGCCGTTCAGACGATTTAATAGCGTGCCCAGGGCGATCATATTGGTCGCGTTGCTTCGTTCATAAGTGTGTAAAATCATCGCTATATGCGCAAGGTCCGATGCCGACAGCTCGGCAGAGGTCAACGCGGCGGGGCTCAGGCCTTTGAGCGCGGGAGGCTGCACGCTGGCGCGTAGAGCCGCGGCTTCGGCGCGGATTGAGTTGCTATGGTAGAGCGGTTTCAGGGACTCCCACGCCCAGGTCAACCCGCCGGGGAATGTCGCCAGATGCCGCCAGATCAAATTGACCACCGGTGCCTGTTGGGTGGCGCGAATGTCGGCGTAGATTTTGGCGACATCGCCGGTGGCGTTGGCTTCGGGGATGGCGGGCACGGGATCGCCGGATGTGTTGGCGGTGGTCATGGTGGTTCTCCTTGCGAGCATTCTGCCAAATTCCGTCACCCCTGCGGAGGCAGGGATCCGGAAACATTTGAAAATGCGGAGACCTCCAGCAAAGATGAATTCCTACCTCCGTAGGAATGGCAACTCAAGGGGCGTTTATTCCGTTGCTAATTTAGCCTCTACTTCACCGCCAATTCTGTCTCCTATTCCGCTTTACTCCGCCGCGACTTTGCCTTCTGGGGCGGGTTCGAACACGTATACGTCCATCGTTTCTTGCGCGGCGGTGCGCAGTTCATGCCATTTTGTCGGGCCGCCGTAATAGGCTAGGCTGCCGGGGTTCGCGTTGCCTTCGCCGTTGTAATACGATACGCAGTCACGCAACGGGCGCGTTGCGATGTCGACAACTTTGCAGTGCTCGGCATACGCGTCTTCCGGTTCCTGTTTGATGTCGACGATCCCCGCGCCGCGCTCGCGCAGGGTCTCCATCATCCAGGTCACATAGTCCGTGTGCGCTTCCAGCCCTCGGATAAAGTTGAACTGGCCGCCGCCGCCCTGGGGCCCGGACATGATGAACAGATTTGGGAAGCCGTTGCTGTGTAACCCCAGGAATGTCTTCACGCCGCCTGTCTTCCACTTTTCCTGTAGGACCTGACCGTCACGCCCGGTGATCATGTTGAAGGTGGATGTAGCCATCCACTGGAACCCAGTCGCGTAAATTAGCACATCGACTGGATATTCCACGCCGTCATGGACGATGCCCGCCTCGTTGATTTTGGCGACGCCCAACGGCGCGGTGTCGACCAGCGTTACATGAGGCTTATTAAAGGTAGCCAGGAATTCATCATGGAAGGCGGGGCGTTTGCAGCCATAGGGGTAGTAAGGTTTCAACGCCTTGGCGGTTTTGGGATCCTTTACGGTTGCGTCCACCCGAGCGCGGATTTGCTCCATGATGCGGAAGTTGGAGTTGAGCTGGCGTTGCATCATCTCTTCCGGCGACAGGACTGAGTTGTGCTTTTTGCGCACCTTGAAATCATCGACCTTGCCGGACAGGTAGTCGTCATTGCCTTTCAACGCGGTTCGGCCTGATGAAATTTTGGCAAGCCGTTCGCGTCGGGCCAGCGCCCAGCCGGGTTCCTGAGACCACGTCTCAATTTCTTCCGCTGTCGTGGCGCGTTGGTCGCGCACGTCGATGGAGGAGGGTGTGCGTTGAAACACATAGAGTTCCTTGACGATTTTGGCGAGTTCTGGAACCGCTTGCACGGCGGTGGCACCGGACCCGATGACGCCGACGCGCTTGTCTTTCAAGTCAACGTGATAATTCCAGCGCGAGGTATGGAAGGAGTCGCCTTTGAAACTTTCCATGCCGTCGATACGGGCCAGTTTTGGTGTCGTCAAAATGCCATTGGCAAGGACGACATAACGTGCACGCATCTTGTCACCCCGGTCGGTGTGCACTGTCCAACGACCCGTTGCCTCGTCCCAGTCGGATTTTTCAACGGTGGTGTGGAATAGGCAATGGTCATAGAAACCGAATTTTGTGGCCATCGACTGGCAGTATTCTAGGATTTCGAATCCGGAGGCGAACTTCATCGTCGGGTAGTAGCCCATCTCTTCGAGCAGCGGCAGATAGCTATAGGATTCCACATCGCAAGCAATGCCGGGATAGCGGTTCCAGTACCACGTGCCGCCCACATCGCCACCTTTTTCGCAAAACCGGACGTCTTTGAACCCTGCTGCGCGCAGCTTGTACCATAGCAGAAGCCCTGCGAACCCGGCGCCGACCACCAGAATTTCACATTCATCAGTCAGGGCCTCGCGCTTGATCGGGGGTTCGGAGTAGACGTCTTCCAGATACTTGCTGAACGCGCCTTCCATCGCCATGTAATCCGCGGCACCTTGGCGCGCTTCCTTGAACTCGCGATACTTCGCCTGTTCCTGGGCGTTGAACGCCGCGCCGGGGGGCGGGGGTGGAAGCGTCTTTAGCGCTTCGTCGTCGATAATGGAATATCCTTGTCCGGTGATTTTATCGGTCGCTTTGGCGGCGCGCGTGTTGAAGATTTTTAGGCCGGTCTCAGGGTCGGTTTGGATGGGCACAGTGCTACCTCTGTTGGTTGGTGTTGGGTTAATATCTTAAAGTTTTGGGTGCGGTCCGCAATACGGTTAGACGTACCCTCGCTTGCGGTCGAGTTTGGTCAAATGCGCCGGGCGGTCTTTCGCGTCGCCATAACCACCGCCGCCAGGCGTGCGCAGATAGACCGTTTCGCCCTTGGACATGACGTGTTGGGTGTTGGTGTCGATATTCTTGCCGTTGATTTTTACCGCACCATGTTGGCCGTCTTCGCCGCCGTCGAACCCTGGGGCGGCGATGCGGGTGCGTTCCGCCATGAAGAGCGTGATGATGGGGCGTTCGGATTCCGATATGAACTCAATCTCCTGGCCCAGTCCGCCGCGATGTTTACCATTGCCGCCGGATCCGACGGCAAAGCGTTTAAACTGACAGAACAGGGGACTGTTGCGTTCGGAAATTTCAATGGGGGAGGACGAAATATTGCTGGGCCAGGATAGGCAGCCTTCGCCGTCCTTGCCCGACGTCGCTCCCATGCCGCCATTGTAGAAGAGCACGTTGGTGTAGGGCTTGCCGTCGTCGTTGATACCGGTTTGGGTCAACACCCATAGCGGTGACCCTGCGGCGGCCATGACCTTGTCTGGGATGACTTGTTGCAGCGCGCCGAATACGACGACCGGCAGGTAATGCCCCGTACTGGCCCGCGCCACGACGGCGGCGGGGTAGCTCGGGTTGACCAATGTGTCTTTAGGGGCGACTACCTTGATGGGGCGGAACATGCCTTCGTTGTTGGCCAATTCCGGCAACAATGCGCATTTGATGGCGTAGGCGGACATAGCGTAGGTGTAGGCCATGACGCAGTTGATCGCACGCGGTTGCGACGGCGAGGTCCCGTCGTAATCCACCAGAATGTCGCTGTCCTTTACTGTCACGGCGACGGCGAAATGATAGGTT
>Ga0302137_1001188_pt1 | contig 11736 bp, 6 predicted proteins | sample CBN3_SCM_MG_FD_203127 | JGI IMG/M metagenome (GOLD analysis project Ga0302137, IMG submission 203127) | Marine microbial communities from Western Arctic Ocean, Canada - CBN3_SCM | ecosystem: Environmental > Aquatic > Marine > Oceanic | place: Canada: Western Arctic Ocean | collected 2017-09-15 | reverse complement strand
AAGCGGTTCCGGCTCGATCTGAAGCGTTACCCATCGGGCGACGAAGGCATCGAGGTGTTGTGGAACCGGGAAGCGATTGAAGATGAAGATCAGGCGGCTCGTTGGAACGGCCCATACATGGAACAGCCTGTGACAAGCGATCGTTGGGGGGGCGAATTGGTGTACACCTTCCCAGGTGAGATCATTGGTGAGTCCACCTACGACCTGGTGTCAATTGGTCCGGATGGCGAAGAGGGGACCGATGACGATATTACGAATCATGATCGGAGAAAGACCGCCGACGGTGACTTCGAGCAAAATGAGTCGTTCACGGGCGAGAGCGAGTCGCTTGGCGGATGAGTCGCCCGAAGCCGCGCGAGTGCTTCCGCGCAGGCATCACATTGTTGGAGTTGATGATCGTATTGATGGTACTTGGCGCGATCGGTGCGTTGGTATTGCCGACAGCGACTTCATTGCTTGATCGGGCTGCGTTTGACTCAGATGTGCAGCGTGTGCGAGCGGCATTAGTCGAGTGCAGAGTAATTTCTGAACGGCTCGGTACGTCACTTGAAATTGTGCTTGAACCAGGTCGACTCGCAGCACGCCCGTGGCCGTATGGCGAAGAAGGCACAGCCGAACCAGTCCTGACAGTTGAACTGACCACCATCAAGGACAGTGACGGGGAGGAACTCGAGGGCGCCATTGTGCTTGCCGTGGCTTTGCCCGATGGGACGTTTATTAGCAACGGACCAATTGGTATGGAAGATGGGCACGGCCGCGAGACGCAGCTGATACTGGATCCCTTGAGCGGCGCGGTCATTGAGGCGGCTCCATGAACACGCGGCGCGGAGCAATGCTGCTTGAAGTCTTAGTATCGCTCGCCATTGTGGTGGGAGTGGCAGCATTTTCAATCAAGGCAGTTGGTGATACCGAGCAGGCGATTGATCGGGCCGATCGACGCAGGCGTTGCATGGATGTTGCCGCTTCGGTGACGGCTATGCTTGATGCAGGCCTAATTGGTGTTGGTGATTTGCGAGGTCGATTGCTTCCAAAAGTGGACGGACTTCCGCTAGATGACGGAGCTGCGGTGCCACTTGAACTCGAAGCGACCACGGCTCGCACACAGTGGAGTGGCGTGATCTTATTGAAACTGGTTGTTTCCGAGCAGGGCGATGATGACCCTGTGCAGGCCACACTGCGGCAAATTGTCATGTTGCGAGCCCGTCGAGGGGAAGAACTGCAGGAAGATGACTTGTTTGAGGGATTGGAATGAATCGTCGCGGCTTTACATTGCTTGAGGTGATGTTGGCGATCACTATTCTGATGGCCTTACTTGGGGTCATGTCACAGTTCACATGGTCACTTGGGCAAGGCCAGCAGCGGGCCTTGGATCGGCTTGACCGCCAAGCGGCAATCGATGCCATCATTGATCGGATCTCCCTCGCACTCGACACAGGATCTGCATCTGCGGTGGGTGAGCCTGGCTTTCATGGCGAGGCTACGTCTTTGCAGATGTACTTGTCTCAAGACCGGCCAGACAGTTCACACGCCAAGGGGCTTGGAGCGCGGAGGGCAATTGATATTCAGTTTGATCAGCAGCAACACACCGTTCAGCTCAGCGGAGGCGCGATGCTTCCGCTTGGAGATCTTCGGCTGCGCTATCACAACGGTCAACAGTGGCAAGACTCGTTTGATTCCATCGAAGAGGGAGGCCTGCCGACCGCCGTGTTGGTGGAAGCGTGGTTGCATGAGGGCATAATGGATGCGTCCGAAGCCGATATCCCGCCGGATCGGCGGCGGGTCATGACAGTTGTGGGCGCTTGGAGGCACACCCCATGAACGAGCGGCGTGGCATTGTGCTTGCGGCTGTGATGGTTGTCGCGGCAGCGTCTTTGTGGACCACAGTGGCGCTGCTGGCCCGGGCTGGAGTAGAAACAGCTGGCATCGATGGTGGTTCTGAATCCATTCAAGCAGAGTCCGCTATGCGATCTGCTGTCTTGGTGTATGCAAGTGAACTCTATGAGCAGCGTGAGAGGTTGCGAGTGGGCGTGGCTGCAGAACTTGATGAGCAGGTCGTGCTGTGGGAATCGGGCACGCGGGCAATGGTCGCTCGGCTTATCCCCGTGGAAGGTGAGCAGCGTGTCGTCGCTGAGGCGAGCCGGCTTGATATCAATTACGCAACGGCCGATCAGCTTGACCATGTCATCGGATTTTCTGAGTCGATTCTGCGTGCACGGGGGCGGCATCGATTTGAAGATTCACGCGAGATACTTTCATTGCTTGACCGCTCTGCTGTTGAGGCCACCAGCGACGGCGGACTGTGCGAGCGATTGACTGTGCACGCGCATGAGCCCAATGTGCAGCAGAATGGAAATCTTCGAATCAACCTTGCGGTTCCATGGTCTGAGGAACTCGGCGATCGAATACGAACGCGCTTTGATGAAAATACAGCCGAGGCGCTGCACGGGGTCTTGAAAGACAATCCAGTACAGACAGATGCTGATTTAATGCGGCTCATCTTGGCATTTAAGTTGGATCCGAGTGCTTGGCCTGGTGCGCTGGATGCGTTCTCAATGGAACCCGTGCACTATCGACTTGGGCGGATTGACATCAACACAGCGTCGGCTGAAGTAATGGCGAGTTTGCCTGGGGTGACGTCAAGTCAGGCGTCCGCCATGGCGGAGCGTCGATCTTCATTAGATTCCGAGCTTCTGGCAACGCCCGCCTGGCCATTTATTGAGGGGTTGCTGCCAGTCGAAATCGCGGTAGATTTCCTTGATCGGACCACGACAGGATCATGGACGTGGCGGGTCCGTATCGCGTGTGGCGAACTACCAAATGATGAATTGGATGCGCCTTTTACCAGTGTACAAATTGCCGAGGTCGTACTTGATGTGGCAGGAGAGCGGCCGCGAATTGCCGCGATGCGAGACATTACGATGCGGACGCAGACTGTGGCGTGGCCTGAGTACCTTGATGAATCACAAGAAGAAGATGTCGCTGACGAGGTCATTGATCCGTCCGACGATGAGGTCAGGATTGAGGGCGAGGAGTCCGATCCACCAATGCCTACTGAACCAGATACACCTGTGGCAGTTGATGAAGATGGCCGCCTTGGGCGATGGCGACCGTAAATACGAGTAGGATCCTCCTGCCATGAGCCGCTGCCGAATTGCAATCGAACTTGGACCGCGACATTTGCGTGGTGTCGCTGTTTCGTGCTCAGGGAAGAGCATGCGTGTGGTGGCATCCATCGTGCAGCCACGTCCAGAGATGGATGCAGATGCAGTTGCCGAGTGGATTCGAACGACGCTTGATGAGGCAGGCCTTCCGTCGTCGCGGTGTCTGCTCGCAGTGTCTCGAGATGATGTCGTGATCAAGCGGCTCATGATCGAGACTCCGTCTAAGGGTGAGTTGCCCGCCATGGTCGACATTGCCACGCGTGATGAATTGCATCTTGATGGCGGCGAAGCAATCATCGACTTCTTGCTAGACCACACGGCAGGATCCGAATCCAATCTACTCGCGGCAGCTTTGCCTGAGTCATCGCTTCAGCGTGGCAAGAAAAGAATGGCCGCGGCAAAGCGTCCGGTTGAATGCATGTCACTTCGGTTGCTCGGCGCAGCGCAACTGGCCGCCGATCCACACGGTGGTCGAGTCGCCTGTATCGATGTAAGTGGAGATGGTGCAGAGTTCACGCTGCTTGAAGGTGGCGATGTGCGTATTGCACGCGCGGCGACATTGCCAGGGGGAAGCGACGAGGAATCAGCCAAAGCCGCTATTCGCGAAGCACGACGAACATGGATGAGTTGGAGAGCAGAGGCAGGGACCGCGGTCATTGACCGTGTGGTACTCATTGGCCCCGATGGGCTGACCACTCGAATCCAAGACGCCATGCCCGAGATTACAGACGCCTCGGTGACGGTGCTATCTGGTTATCCAAGAATTGATCAAGCCAACCATGATGTGAGCCGACTGTGGCCTCTGCTGGGGCTTTTGCAGGCGCACCACACAAGTCAGCCTCTTATTGACTTCACGTCGCCTCGCAAGGCTTCGCTTCGCTTCGAGCGTCGCCGGCAGGCTGGTTTGGCTGCAGTGGGCGTGTTGATCGTGCTCTTTGGAATTATTTGGACATGGGGCAATAGCCGCGTGCAATCGATGCAGCGGCAGCTTGATTCGATCAACCTTCAACAATCAATGCTTGAGCCGAAGTGGCTCCGATATCACCGTGATCGCTATCGACTTGCTCATTTGGATCTGTGGTCATCTGTCCAGCCCGATTGGGTGCATCACCTAGCGGTGGCGGTTGATCGGTTGCAGCCGGCCGGCGCTTTGGTGCTTGATGAAGTGTCCGCTGCATTGGACTACAAGGGCATTGATGCGCCGCGGCGTGGAAAGGTGAGTGACTGGAAGCCGGTCGTGTCGGCGCGTCTTGTGCTCGAAGCAGAGGCTCAGAGCCGAGAGGTTGGCGAGGATTTTCGGCAACACTGGGTTGAAGACACCGCCTGGCATGTCGCGACTGCTGGCGCCGATACAGAAGACGGAAAGCGTCTTCCATTTGGAGTCACTATTCGCCTCCACTCGCCAGATGATTCTGAGCCACAGCCGGTTGATGTAGAGCCGAAGCCATGACGCCACAGATCAAATTGAGGGTCATGGTTGGTGTCACTGGTGCTGTGTTTGTAGCTGCGGTATTCTGGGCCACGCAGTCATGGGTGATCTCCCCGCAGCAGGCGATGAGTGTACGCATCGACGCAGCCCGAAAGACGCTTGAGCGGCGCCGAGCAGATCTCTTGGGTGTGGATCGTCTTCAGAAGAAACTTGACGTCTACGCGAGCCGCACATTCGGTGGCTCTCAGGAGGAAGTCGATCACTCGCTTCGCGCAGCATTGTCGACACTTGGAGAGGCTGCTGGCTTATCTGATGTTGCGGTTGATACGTCGCCGGTCAAGGGAGTTGAATCACCTGGCCGCCGAGACTTCAAGGGCACCGCAGGAAAGGCGATGCGTGACGAGGTCGACTTCGTTGAAGCGCCAGCGACATTTCGCGCAACAGGAACATGGCCGCAATTCAACGCGATGTTGAGCACGTTGTCGGGTGAGCCATGGATACGACAAGTCGAGGGCCTTCGCGTTATTGGCAAGGACAAGGGTGGCATGGTCGACGTGGTGATCAAACTGCGAACGCTCTTTATTCCCAACCGTACGCCGGGTCCCATGCCACTGGCCGAAGGAGTGGAGTGGCCCGAATCGCTTGCTGGTGCCAGCCCCTTTGTATTGCCGCCGCCGGTTCCCGTGATTGCTACTCCTGCCGTCCCTGCAGCCTCGGTAAAACAGCCTCCCCCAGGCTGGGAGCGATGGCGGGTGACTTTCGTTGGTCGCATTGAAGGCGCAGATGAAGTGCATTTGCGGGCTGGAAAAGGGCAGAGGCGACAGCTCTCGGTTGGCCAGGCCGTGGACGGGTGTGTGTATTTAGGCAATCAATCCGACGCAGATGGATTTGACGAGGCGCTGTTCCGGAGGACCAATGGGACGTGGCTCGTCGGTCCTGGGGTTTCCTTTTCAGACCGCACGGCCGTGGCGAGGTAGACTGCAACGAGATAGGTACGCGTTGTGACGCGACAATTAAACGCCGGTCAGGAGGACAGGCATGATGAGGCTGACAGGATGTGCTGCCTACGCATGGGTGACATGCGCCGTGTTGTGTGTGGTTGGTTCCGTACGCGGAATGGATGGGGGTGCTTTGCCCCCTGAAACATCCATTCGCCTTGCCTTCCGAGGCGCGACCATTGACGACGTTCTTGACTCGCTCAGCCGCATGAGCGGTTTGCCAGTTGTCCTTGATTCCGAAGTGCCCGCGGGCACCATCGACTTCGTGTCACCAGAAGATCACAGTCTCGAGTCTGCGCTTCGTGTGTTGAACACGGTGCTCCAATCTCGTGATGTGAACATTCGTGTAGTCGATGGAATGTTGCATCTCGAGAAACTCGATGATATGCAACGTCAAGACCTTCCTACATTTGTTGGAACACTTCCGACTGACGTGACACCCGATACGCTTGTTACGGTTGTGCGTCCGCTTGAGAGCGCGATGGCAGAGCCGATAGCAGAACGACTCTCGCAAATGGTTGGCCAGTACGGCGCCGTAGTTGCAATGGTTGGCCAGAACGCAGTTGTCATTACCGAGACGGCGTCCAATGCGCGTCGCCTTCTTCGTATGCTTGATGCGCTTGATCGACAAGACCCTGATGGGTTGATCGAAGTGTTCCAGGTCAAGAATGTCGCGGCATCATCGTTGGTCAAGCCCTTGACTCAGCTCATGACTATCAAGGTCGAGAAATACATACCTGGAAAGAAAGGCAAGTTGCAGAAAGTCGAAGAGACATCTCTTGCCGGTTTGACATTTGCAGCTGATGACCATGCTGGGCTCATCATCGCAAAAGGTTCGCAGAGTTCATTGACCAAACTCGGCGAGGTTGTACGCATGCTTGATGTGCCTGGCGGCGCTGGCGGCGCGCGAACGGTGCGGACCATTCCACTTGCGGTGCTCTCGCCAACAGATGCAGTGAAGCGACTCAAGTCGGTTGTGCAGGCCATGCCTGAAGCGAGCAGGCCGCAGCTTGTGGCGTTGCCTGAACGATCGAGTGTTGTCATTACGGGGCCGAGCAACGAAGTAGATGAACTTGTAGCCGTGCTGACCGCGATCGAGGGCAACTGGCCACAGAGCGAAGCGGTCGCAATGGAGTTGCTTCCACTTGAGTCAGCTGAGCCAAAGGCTGTTCAAACAGCTCTTATGGGCATTTTGAGCCCCGCTCAGCGTGCACGAGTCAAGATTGGTATCGCCCCTGATGGCCAGTCGCTCCTTCTCAGTGGGCCGTCTGACGATGTTGCCGCTGTGTCCAGAATGGCTGAGGCGCTTGATCTTGGTGGTGCTGATGTGCCAGCCATTCGCACGCTTCGTCTTCGCCCAGGCTCGCTCAGTGAAGTGATGCAGGCCTATACGACACTGGCCCAGACGCACGAACTTCCATCTGAAGTTGAGATGGCAGTAGATCCTGACACTGGGGTTATCAGGCTTGTTGGCAAACCGGCCGACGTGTCTGCCATGGCGTCGCTCCTGCAATCTTTGACAGAGACTGTCGTAGAGGAACGCGAAACGAAACAGTTCGTCTTGCGTCATGTTCGTCCTTCACGGATTGGACGCATTGTTGCCGCATCGGCAAAGTCATTACTTACGCCATCTGATGGCACGCCATGGACTGTGGTGGATGTCAAGGATGTGGACTCACTTGATGTTCTGCTTGTGACGGCAGCGCCGCGTGAGATGGATACCATTTCATCAATCATTGACTCGCTTGATCGCGCAGTACCCACCGACTCGATTGTTCGGATGATGCAGTTGCAGGGCGCGCCAACATCGGTGATCGATCAGGCTGATGCAGCGTTCCTAGAAATGGGTGGTGGCGGATTCGGCATCACTCGACCTCGCGTTGAACTTGATAGCAGTGGCGATCGCATCGTGCTCTCTGGATCCAACGAGTCGGTTGCGCTCTATGAACAAGCGTTGCGTCGGTATCTTGATCTTTCGGGGCCTGCTAGAGCAACACGAGTGCTCACGCTGCAGTTTGCATCTCCTCTAGAAATGGCCACACTCCTAAGTGATCTTGCCAACACGCGTGGGTCACTTCTCGCAGATGGCAGCATGTTGCCTTCGATCGAAGCGTTCGACGAGGTCAATGGGTTGCTTGTGACGGGTACAGATCGTCAACACCAGGCCATTCGCAGCCTTCTGCAAACACTTGACGTTGCCGACCCTGCAGACTCACCGCCGCTTCGTATCTTGCAAGTGAAGGTTGCCGATGCAGGTGGTCTCGCCCGCACATTGACGGCTCAATACGCTGCTCGTTCAGCAAGAGATCGATCCGCGCGGCCTGTTCGAATTACGGCAGACGTTGCAACAGGAACGCTCTTGGTATCGGTGCATGCAGATCTTCTTCCTGAAATCGAAGCAATCGTTGAAGAACTCAACACCGTTGAGCGGCCTGAGATTGATGGCCGTGAGATCCGAATCTTCGCACTGAAGGTTGCCAATGCGGATCATTTGTCCCGGACGATCGAACAAATGTTCCCCCAGCCACCAGCGCCTGTGGACCGTCGTGGTCGACCGCTCGTGCATTTGCAGGGGCCGCGAGAAGTATTGGTGCGGGCGGACCGTGGAACCAACTCGCTTATTATTGAGGCTCCCCTGCGTCGTATGGCGAGCCTTGAGGAGCTCGTTTCCAACCTCGATCGATCTCAGCGGGATCAGGGCGAGATTCGAACATACTCGGTTGATCGCAAGCGGCTCAATTCATTGGTCTCCATGCTGCGGCAGCTTGATGCCCAGGGCATGTTGCTTGATGAACCTGATGCGCGACAGGCCGAACTGACCATGACGCCTGAAATCTTGAGCGGCACACTTGTTGTGAGTGGGCCACCTCAGGCATTTGATCGCATCGAGCAATTAATCGATGAGTTTGATGCGGCGACGCCATCGGCGCCTCGCGCCGACCTTCGCATTATTCCAGTTCAGAATGGTGACGCACGGGCAATGCAAGCGGTCATTCGACCAATGCTTCTTGATCAAACTCGGTGGCCAACTGAATTGCAGGCAGCCGTGGAAGCGGGCATTCGCATCCCGCCGCCAACCGTGACAGCCGAGCCGACCACCAATCGATTGATCATCAGTGCGCCAGAATCGCTTATGCCAGTCGCAACGGCGCTTATTACGCAGCTCGATCAGCCTCGTGAGGGCGTTGCAGATGCCGACGTGCAGGTCATCCAGCTTCGTGGATCTCGAGCCGAAGCCGTTGCCTCATCCGTACAGAGTGCACTTGCGGCCCGGGCGATGTTCTACCCGGGTCGTACGATGGCGTCAGTTGTTGCAGCTCCATCAGGCACTGCTCTTTTAGTGACCGGCACGCCCGATCAAATCGTCCATGTGCAGACTATTGTCAAGGCGCTCGATACTGGAGTTGCGCACGATGATGTCCAGGTTCGGACGGTGTACTTGAAGCTGGCCAGGGCCGAGCAAGTTGCGCCGATGATGACAGAGCTGCTTGGGCAGAACGCTCTGACGGAAGCCGAGCGAGCACACCGCTTGCGTTTCAGGTTGCCAATGCCTAATGAATCAAACGGGGTTCGCGTAGCAGCAGACGAGCGACTGAACGCCATTATCATTGCTGGTCGCGGACCAGAACTTGCTGCTGCAGCTGAGATGGCCAAACAACTCGACTCCGTGGCTGGAGAGGCGTCGACCTCTACCGTTCGAGGAGTGCAGGTGGTTCCAGTTCGTAATGCCGACCCCGTTGAACTTGCTGCAAGTATTGAAGCAGTCTTTGCAGGTACCGAGGGAGATCGCGCTCCGGTCGTTCGCGTTGACCGAGCGAGCGGAACACTTTTGATCCGGGCCAGTGCCGATCAGATGAAGGCAATTGATGACATCGTGCGACGGGTCGATGCTGCCGCGCTCACGAGCAGCCGACGAATGCAAATGGTTCCGATTGATCCATCACAGGGTTCAGCCTCGGAAATTGCTGAGACGCTCAAGCGCATGCTTGAGCAGAGTGGTAGCCCCGCCGTAGAGGTCATTACGATTGAAGAGCTTCTAGGTGAAACGCCCTCTGAGCAGAGCAGTGTGGCTTGGCCAATGTCGCCGCGTTTCTTCCTTGCGATGAGCGCCTTTGGGGCAGCGCCGACTGCTGCTGAGGTTTCGATTGCAGTTGATCCAGCAAGCAATAGTCTCGTCTTGATTGGTAGTGAACGTGCAGTTGCGCGTGTTCAGGGATTGCTGAACGACGTGTTGTCCCAACTCCCCATGTCGCCGGGTCGACTTCGACGCATTGAGCTTGGAGATCGCGTTGATGCGGGCCGGCTTGCAGGGCTGCTTTCGCAGTCCATGCGGCAAGTGACACCACCGGCCGGACGCCAAGGTGATTTGTCTCGGCGCGTATCTATCATTGTTGATCAAGACACAAATGCGCTCTTAATTACCGCTACTGACTCCGACTTTGAAACAATCACGGCCTTGATCCAAGCAGTTGCGGCGCCAGCCGATGACCGTGCTGTGGTGGTGAAGGTGTATCCCCTGGTAAGCGGTGGCGCTGACCGCGCGGCTGCACACATCAATGGGTTACTGCAGGGCACGTCTCGTTCGTTACAGGCAGGTCGTCTTCGGAATCTCGCAGTGACGCTGCTTGGCGGCGAAGAAGAGGTCGAGGCCACATTCCGACCGAGCCGTATTCACGTGAGCGCTGACGCACGAAGTGGGTCACTGGTGGTCATGGCACCGCCAGAAGCGATTCCGTTTCTTGATCGCTACGTCGAGATGATGGATCAATCGCCGGTCATAACGGCATCGACATTGCAGATCTTCCCGTTGGAGCATGCTGAGGCCAGCAGTTTGTCACGTACTTTGCGGAGCGTGCTCCGCGCCCGGTTCAATTCGATGTCAAGGGCTGGTATTTCGCAACTGCGGCCAGAAGTTACTGCAGATGTGCGAACAAATTCATTGCTCATAACGGCTGATGCGATGCAGCTCAGTGAGGTGTCAGAGCTGATTGGACAACTCGATGCGCCAATTGGTTCATCGATGCCACCACTCAGGACGATTGCGATCAAGCGAGCCAAACCATCACAAGTGGCCAGATTATTGAAGCAGGCTATTGTCGATGGTCGCGGCGCGAAAGCGAGCACGACGACCATATTGGCAGATGATGCATCAGGCGTATTGCTTGTTCGAGCTGATGAAGAAACCTCCCGTGAGATTGACAGCCTTCTGGCCGAGATTGATCGTGATGCCACCGAGGAATATCAAGTTCGCACTATTGCGTTGAAGCGGGCAGATGCTGCCACGGTGGCTTCAGCGCTCCAAAATCTCTATGACGACCGCGCCCGCATTTCCGGCGGCGGCGGGCGTCGCATTACGGTTATTGGTGATGCCGCAGCAAAGGTCTTGCTCGTGGCTGCCTCAGATGGCGACTACGCCGCCTTGCAAGAAATTGTCTCTCGGATTGATTCGCCTGCGTCTGGAAAAGAGATTGAGATTCGACTCTTCCCGCTCGAGCACGCAGATGCTCGCGATATTGCCAATGAAGTATCTGGCATGGTGTGGGAGCTGACCTACGGCGGCATGTGGATGTTTGAGCGATCTGGGCAAACGCAGCCATCAAGCAAAACTGTGGTGATGCATGATGATCGCCTCAATGCACTCATCGTGACGGGGTATGGCGACACGTTTGATGCAGTTGAGCAAGTGATCGCGATTCTTGATCGGCCAACCGCTGCAGGATTTGCCAGAACCATCAAAGTCTTCCCGATCCGGAGTGCTTCGGTCGATCTCGTACGTGGCGTTCTCTTCGATCTTTTCGATACCAGTGACCGGATGGCGGGCTCAACACGGCATGACATGCAAGTACGGTTTGACGCGGTTCGCCGCCTCTTGGTGGTCTCTGGCACCGAGGAAGAGCATGCTGAGATCAAGAGCTTGATTGCAACGCTCGATGACTCAGGTGAGGGCGAGTCTATTGTTCAGACCTTTGCCCTGGACAACGCGCGGGCGAGCGAGGCGATGGAGATCCTGCAGACTTCTCTTGGTCTTGATGATCGGGGCGTGGCGCGCGGGACCATCATGCAAGATCCGGCGGGAGGACATCCTGTGGCGGTCACCGCGAGAATCGCAGCCGATGCTCGGTCCAACGCGCTGATCGTGACTGCGCCC
>Ga0302137_1001177_pt1 | contig 11780 bp, 16 predicted proteins | sample CBN3_SCM_MG_FD_203127 | JGI IMG/M metagenome (GOLD analysis project Ga0302137, IMG submission 203127) | Marine microbial communities from Western Arctic Ocean, Canada - CBN3_SCM | ecosystem: Environmental > Aquatic > Marine > Oceanic | place: Canada: Western Arctic Ocean | collected 2017-09-15 | reverse complement strand
GAACCCCGCTGGCGGCGCCGTGGCGCCCCGTATCGCTTGCCCGGCTTCTTCTAACCAAAGTTTCGGTTCTGGTAGCAGCTCGCCTGGTAGGCGACTTCGCCGACCTCGTCGCAGTAGACCCCGGCGACGGTGCCCTTGTTGGTGGCCTTGCCGCTGCGGCGAAACTCTCGGGTGACGGTGTAGGTGTCGTCGGCGGCGACGGTCACGGTGACCCAGTAGCCCTTGCCTGCTGGCATCTCGATCCCGTCGATGAACTGTCCGGCCGGTTCGTAGTGTGCGCCGACTCGGCCGCCAGAGATGGCGAAGATGTTGCGGCCGATCTGGTGGACTATTTCGTTGGCGTCGGCTTGGCGGGTGGCGGTTTCGGTTGCTGTCATGTCTTTAAATATAGTGGCTAGGGTCGACCCTTGCAACTCGGTTCAGTAATTAATCTCAGAAACTGAGGATGGGGCGGGGACACAAATCACCACGCCACCTAGCGTTAGGGTCGCCCCTATAGTATGATGCTGTTCCCAACCAACCAGGAGCACCACATGGGATTCAACAACAGCAGCTACTTCACCGGGAACTTGACCCGAGACCCGGAGCTACGGTTCACCGCGACCGGGACCGCCGTATGTAGTTTTGGCGTCGCCTGGAACCAGAAGAAACCAGGCCAAGACGAGTCCGTCGCGCACTTCTTCGACTGCACCGCCTGGTCGCAGCTAGGCGAGAACATCGCCGAGTCGTTCAGCAAAGGCGACCGGGTTGTGATCGTGGGCCGGTTGGACTTCCAGTCATGGGACTCCAACGGCGAGAAACGGTCCAAGGTCGGGATCGTGGTCGAGGAAGCTGGCCCATCTGTCCAGTGGGCGACAGCGAAGCCCATACGCAACGAGCGGCCCGATGGCAACGGCAGCGGCCGGGCGCCAGCGAACAGGCAAGGGACAGGCGGAGGGCGGCAGAACCCCACACCAGAGGCACCTCTCCCCGACGAGGAACCGTTCTAGGATGAACGCCGCAAACGACTGGGGCGGCTGGCGGCTCGACTCGCCGTCTGGGCGTTCCTGGACGGTGAACGCCGAGCGGTCAATGCATCACATGACACGGGCGAAACGGGTGAGGGCTGTCCGGGAAGAGTTCTGTTGGCTTGCCAAACTGGCCCATGTCCCCCGCTGCGAGGCGGTCACGGTCGACGTCTGGCCTCTGGCGAAGGACCGACGCTGGTTGCAGGACGTCGCCGGGTGCGCACCGACAGCGAAAGCGGCGATCGACGGCCTGGTTGACGCAGGCGTCATCGACGACGACGACGAAACCCATTTGTTGTGGGTCCGGTTCCATCCGACGCTGATCTGCAAACTCGACGGCATCCGGTTGGAGGTGACGCCGATATGCACGGCCCGCTGATCCAAACGAACGTCGAGAAAGAACTCGGGGATCTGGGGCGGCGCCTAGAGCCAGCGGTCGAACTGTTCACCGAACTGGCCGTGGATCGGGCTGAGGCCGAAGCCGAGTTCAAATACCAATACCACCGAGCGCTTCTAGCGGCGTCCGGGACCGTGGCCGAGCGGGAAGCCAGGGCGCACCTGTTCGCGGCCGACGCATACCGGGCATGGAAGATCGCCGAGGCCCAAGAGAAAGCGACTCAGCAACTGCTGATCGCCCTGAGAACACAGATCGAGTCGGCGCGCACGATCTCCGCAAACATTCGCGCCCAAGGAGGATGAAATGAAGAACCCAGACGACCCAGAAACCCGGGCGCTGCTCGCCGAAACCAAACGGCTGACCGACGAGATGGCTGCCTTCGCCGCCGAGGGGCGAGAGATGGCGAACGAGCGGCGACGCCTGTTCTATGAATTAAAGTCCCGCGGCGTCACGTATCCCCGGATGGCCGAGGTCGCGGGACTGCACAAGATGACGATCCAACAGGATGTGGCTACATGGCGGAAGGCCCAAATCGCAGCATTGGGCGGTGGCTAGATGTCACGCCGGTTGCGCCTGCGATATTCCCCGACGAGTGGCGGATTCTTCCGCCGTTGCCGCGTGAGGTCGAAGAGGGCGCTGCCTGTATCGGGTACCCGCTCAGCTCCTTCTTTGCGAATCAGGGCGTCGTGCCGCCTGGGCGAAGTATCTGTTTGGTCTGTCCCGTGAAGGACCCGTGTCTGGAATATGCGATGACGCACCGCGTGAAGGGCGTGTGGGGCGGGATGACTGAACGTGACCGGGACCGATTGAAAGCAGAACGGAAGAAGGAAGATGGCGAACGAGACGACTGAAGTGCAAATGGAGTTCGTGGCGGTGGATCGGCTCACCGTGCACCCAGAGAACCCAAGGCGAGGGAACATCCCGGCAATCGTCGCGTCGATCGAAGCGAATGGATGGTTCGGGACGGTCTCGGCGCAGCGATCGACCGGCCACGTCATCGTCGGGAACCACCGTTTTCAGGCGGCGGTGGCGTCAGGCATGGAGGCCGTCCCGACGTTTTGGGTTGACTGCAACGACATCGAAGCGAAGCGGATCATGGTCATTGACAACCGCACTTCGGATAGTTCCACCAACGACGAAGAGCGTCTTTTGTTGATCCTCACGGAACTTGCTCGCGTAGACGACGGGCTGCTGGGGTCGGGCTTCGAGCCGTTGGACATGGACAATCTGATCGCGGCGTATGAACCGCTGGCAGAGCTACCACCGGCAGAGTTCCGGGAGCATGATCCGGATGAAATGGACTACGCGTATCAGTGTCCGTCGTGCCGGTACCAGTGGTCGGGGAAACCGCTATGACAGCAATTTGGCTAGAACAGGCGCTCGGCTTCCAATCAGCCGGGGGGGCGTACCGCTCCTTCCCTGGCCGAGCGCATCCGTTTACAGACGTGACAGACCGCCCGGTCCAAACGATAGACCGCACAGTCATTAAGCTGGCGGGGATAGACGAACCACGCAAGAGGCCACAAATGGACAAACTCCCGTTCCGCCTCCCGTCGATGGTCGACGCGGTGGCCGCTGCCGGGTCTAACGGATACACAATGGTCGGCACATTTTCGGGCGGCGGCGGATCATCCATCGGCTACAAACTTGCCGGGTTTGATATCCGATGGGTCAACGAGTTCGACGTGGTTGCAAGCGACATTTATCGGCTGAACTTCCCGGACGCACAAATTGACACGCGTTCAATCACCGAAATCGGGGCGTCCGAAATTATGGCAGCGACCGGCCTCGCCGTCGGGGAACTCGACTTGCTGGAAGGATCCCCGCCTTGCTCCAAGTTCTCGATGGCCGGACAACGCGAGAAAGGGTGGAACAAAATCACCCGCGCCGATTCCGATATTGAACAAGCGAACGTCGAAGACCTGTTCTTCGAGTGGGTCCGCCTCGCGAAAGAGCTACAACCGAAAACGCTATGCGCCGAGAACGTCGTCGGGCTACGGACCGGAACCGCTAAAGGCTATTTCAAGAACATCGTTCAAGCGATCAGAGACGCCGGATACCGGGTCCACGTTTACGAACTCGACGCCTCATGGCTCGGAGTACCTCAAGCACGGCGCCGCCTGTTCTTCACCGGAGTCCGCAAAGATCTCCCCGTCGACCGCATAGAACCACCTACCCCACATCCGCACCGCTACACGATCCTTGACGCATTGCCTCACCTCGGCGACACCGCAACATGGCACGCCTGGTACGGCCCCAAATATATTCATCCAACAATCAAAGCAGCCCGGTCACCAGCGCCAACAATCATGGCGCTGGGCGCCGGATCAGTCAACGCAAGCCAGATCGTGTTAGCGAACGCAGGCACCCCAGACGGCACGGACCCAGAGCCACCAAATGGACCGGTCCACGATCCACGGGCATGGGACGGCTCACCCCGCAGAATCACCATCCCAGAACTACAACGCCTCTGCTCATTCCCCGACGACTACAAACAGACCGGGACCTACACGGCGCAATGGGGCCGCCTCGGGAACGCCGTCCCACCCCTCATGGCATACGCAATCGGCAACCAAATCAAAGCAGCCCTCGACCAGACATGAACAAACCGACACCAATCCCAACCCGCTTCAGTGGCCGCCGACAAAGAACGGCGCCTAGGCTCCGAATATGGCACGAGTAGCGACCCGAGGGGCGAAGCAGACACCTGACCCGGCGTTGGCCGAGAAGTATTTGGAAGTGGCGCGCCTGAGGTCGATGGGGTTGACGTTTCCCCAGATAGCGGACCGGGTGGGGTATGCGTCGCCGTCTTCGGCCCATGACGCATATCGGCGGGCGTTGCAGCTTTGGGGGCAGGAAACGATTGCCGAGGCGCGGGGCTTGGTCAATGCCCGGTTTGATACGTCACTCAGGTCGGTGTATGGGCAGCTTGCAGTGGCTGAGCGGGGGCGGCCGGTGCTCGACGTTGATGGGGCAACGGTGTACGACGGGGAAGGCGCGCCAAGGATGTCCGTGGATCCGTACGTGGTGCTTGCGTGTCATCGGGAGATTGTTCGGATTGAGTCGGCGCGGGCAAGGCTTCTGGGGCTGAATGCGCCGCAACAAATCGAAGTGCTGCCGCCGCCGCGGGTGTCGTCGGTTGGGGACATGCTGCGGGAGCAGTTGAATGAGGAATCCCGGAGGCAGGCCGCTATCCCTGCCGAGGTCCTGAGCGGCAATCTGGGCAACGAGGAACCGGAAGGGTGACCGACATCCATGTTCCTGCTGAGCAGTCCACATGGGACCGCCTGCGGGGCTTAGATTCGGACGCCAGAGGGCGGATCATCGACACGATCCCAGATCTGGACCTGAAAGACATCCCGTTCGCTTGGGACGTGCACCAACGACCATCCCAGGCAACGCCGCCAGGGTTATGGCGGGTGTGGCTGATCTTGGCGGGTCGCGGCTTCGGGAAGACCCGCACGGGCGCCGAGTGGGTCCGAGAGAAAGTTGACGCAGGCCAGGCGAGCCATTTGGCTTTGATCGCTGCGACGGCGGGCGACGCCAGGGACACGATGATCGAAGGCGAGTCGGGGCTGCTGTCGGTGTACCCGAAGGACCGGCGACCCAGGTATGAACCGTCGAAGCGCCGCGTGACTTTCTGGAATGGCGCAGTTGCTACGGCGTTCTCTGCCGATGAACCCGACCGGCTTCGAGGCCCCAACCACGATGCAGCATGGGCCGATGAACTCGCAGCGTGGCGCTACCCGGACGCGTGGGAGATGCTCCAGTTCGGGCTACGCATCGGCCACCATCCGCAGATATGCGCAACGACAACTCCGAAACCGACGCCGATCCTGAAACGGCTGATCGGCACCGACGACGGCTCGGTGGTCGTGACCCGCGGCTCGACCTACGACAACCGGGCCAACCTGGCCGACTCGTTCCTCACCGAGATCACGGCCCGATACGGCGGCACCCGCCTTGGCCAGCAGGAACTCTTCGCCGAGATGCTCGACGACGCCGAAGGGGCGTTGTGGTCTAGGGACATGCTCGAAGCGGCACGGGTGTCGAAGGCCCCGGCGTTGGATCGGATCGTGGTCGGTGTCGACCCGGCGATCTCGAACACGTCAACGTCGGATGAGACCGGCATTGTCGTTGTCGGCAAAGGCGCCGACGGCCACGGCTACGTCCTAGACGACTCGTCGCTGCGGGCGTCGCCCCACGACTGGGCTACGGCGGCCGTAGCGGCGTACCACCGCTTCTCCGCTGACCGCATTGTCGCTGAGTCGAACCAGGGCGGCGACATGGTCGAGGCCGTGATCCGCACCGTCGACCCGAACGTCCCGGTGAAGCTGGTCCATGCGTCGAGGGGGAAGAAGGCCCGAGCGGAACCGGTCTCGGCGCTTTACGAAACGGACCCGCCTCGGGTTCACCATGTCGGGTTCTTCGGCCAGCTAGAGGACCAGTTGTGCGAGTGGACTGGCGACGGCGATTCGCCTGACCGGTTGGATGCTTTGGTGTGGGCGTTGACTGAGACGATGCTCGGGCAGCAGGGGCCACCCGCGGTGGTGCCGTTCTCGGCTACGGCACCTTCGCAGTGGACGCTGACTTGAAGCGGCCTCCGTTGGAGAGGCTCGCCGCTGATGACGTGCACCATGTGATGGGTCTCGCTCTGGCTGAGCGGGTGGCGGTGGTGGTGTGGGTCGAAGCTCACGGCGTCGATCCGTTGCGGTGCGTGGCGTTCGAGGCGCGGGCCGAGGGCGAGGGGAAGGCAGCCATCCGGTTCACTGTCCTCGTTGGCGAGATCGGGAATTTCGTCGAGGGACCTGACGGCGAGCTATTGAACGAAACCGTGGACCTTATTCAGTTGGCCCCGTGGCCGTTGGCTGGCTGAGTTGTTCGACTGCGCCTATGCCGACGGGCAAGGATGGGCGCGTGGACGGGGTCGGCCGGATCTGAGGCTCCGGCTCTGCCCGAGCGAGTGGCCAGACTGCCGACCCCGTTTGCATTTGGAGGACGAAATGGCGCAGGGGAACAACGGCCGGGAGTGGTCGAACTTGGAGGAAGTCACGATTCTTCTTTCGGCAGAAGCGGCGGCCGAGCTGCGGCTCCACATTGAGGCGACGATCATGGACCTCGACGACACTTCGGTTGTGACCGGCTTGATGTTCGAGGACAAGACCGGGTGGACCACGCACGCCCTTCTGGGCGGCTCTATCGTCGAACCGCTGCTTAAAGGGGTAGCTAGGGGCGTATGGGGCACGGGACCCGCAAACGTCCGCAGAGCGGCCGAGGGTGGCGGCTGGGGGCCGCACGTTACAGATCGGTAACTGATAACGGCAGGCCAGTCGGGGTCGGTACGGTGGCGGTCACGGTTCCGCAATATCCATGTTGCGAAACGATGACGGCGACAGAGGGCACCTAATGGCGACCACCGACGAAGGATTCAGCCGCTCAATCGGCAAAGCAATCACAGCGCAAGAACTGACCGAGATCGGAGCGTCCGGCCTGTCCCAGAACGCAGGCAAGACGAACGAAGACTTCCTCCGGCAACTGTCCGGCGCCCGCGGCCTAGCGAACATGACCGAGATGAAAGAGAACGACCCGGTGATCGGCGGCGTTCTCCACGCAATCGAAATGATTATTCGCGGGGTCAATTGGTCCGTCGACGCTGCCGATGTCGACGGCGAGGGCGAAGACGAAGAGGCCGGAGACATCGCCGCGTTTGTGGCGTCGTGCATGGGCGACATGACCCAGACCTGGTCGGACACCATCGCGGGGATGCTGTCGTTCCTGCCGATGGGGTTCGCTGTCCACGAGCTGGTTTACAAAGTACGGTCCGGCCCCGAGGCCGATGTCGGTTCTAAGTATGACGACGGGATGATCGGCTGGCGCAAGATGCCACCCAGGGCGCAGGCGTCGATCGACGAGTTCGAGCTAGACAAAAACGGCGGCATTCAAGGCGTCTACCAAACTTCCACCGATGGGGCAGGGAAACGGACGTTTATCCCGGTGGAACGGATGCTGCTGCTGAGAACGAAGACCACGAACCCGCGTGGCCGGTCGATCCTCCGCAACTCGTTTGTGTCCTGGTACTACAAAACGAAGATCCAAGAGATCGAAGCGATCGGCATCGAACGAGACCTCGCAGGCATCCCGGTGGCGTTGGTGCCACCGAGGCTTCTGTCTCGCTCAGCGACAGCCGACGAGGTAGCGGCCCTTACGGCGGTCAAGGAAATCGTGCGGAACATTAAACGGGACGAGCAAGAAGGCTTGGTGTTCCCGCTGGCATACGACGAGCAAGGGCACCTCGCCTACGACCTGAAGCTGATGTCGACGGGCGGGCGCCGCCAGTTCGACACCGACGCAATCATCCAGCGCTACGACCAGCGAATGGCGATGGCGCTGCTCGCCGACTTCATTCTGCTCGGCCACCAGGCGGTCGGGACTCAGGCGCTGTCGGTTTCCAAGATCCAACTGTTCGTCGACTCGTTGTCGGCGTGGCTGGACACCCTGGCCGGGGTCTTCAACCAGTACGCGATCCCGCGACTCATGCGGGTCAATGGCCTGAACGTGGCGAAGGCCCCGAAGCTGATGTTCGTCGCTCCACGCAACGTGGACTTGACGTCGCTGGGCGCGTTGCTGACGGCGATGTCTGGAGCGGGGGCGATGCTCTTCCCGGACGACGACCTGGAGAACGAGATCAGAACGATGGCGGGGCTACCGAAGGCCACCGCAGAAGAGGTCTGAAATGCGGGTTACCCGCAACGTCAACAAGGCCAAACGGGTTCCGGTGCGGGGTCGAGGCGAACCGGCCCATCGGGTCGCTGGCGATCCGTCGTTGAACACGAGAGAGAAACAGCTCGCCCGTGTCCTTGAAATGGCGTGGACGTCGATGGACCCGAAGATCACCGACGATCTGTTCAAGGCCCCGAACGGTTCGGCCGGTCTCCAGGTGGCGTTGCACCTGGAGCAGTTCCGCGAGCTGTTCGAGGATATCCTCGCGGCGCAGATCGCCGAATCCGGCAAGCGTGTTTACAACGAGATCTATGAACTCGTCACGAGGCCGTTCCGCAAGGCTGAGGGCGACCCGCCTCCGCTACCGAAAGTGGCGCGGGGCCATTATGCGTTCAACGTCGCTTCGCCCGCTGCGACGAAGTACGCCAAGACTGAAGCGGCGGCGATGATCAATGACTTGACGCAATCGCAGATCGCTGCGACGCGGGCGCTCGTGTTGCAGGGCTTCACCGATGGGCGGACGGTCCGCCAAACATCGAGGGCGCTCGTGGCTGTCTTGGAAGAAGGCGGCGGCATCCAGACAATGGGGGCGATGTTTGCCGGGCCGACCCGTGGCCTGACGAAACGAGGAGCGACGGCGGTCTACAACCGGGGCGCCTCGCTGGCAGCGAAGGGCATGTCGCAGGCGCAGATCGAGAAGCAGTTGGACACCTACGGCGGGCGGCTACGAAAGGCGAGGGCCAAGGCGATCGCCCGCACGGAAACGATGAGGGCGTCCAACCAGGGGCGGCTAGAGGGGATGCGGCAGGCGCAGCTGAACGGGCTGCTGACAGCACAAGCGAGGAAGCAGTGGCAGACTTCCCGAAACGATGTCTGCCCGATTTGTGTTGGGCTGGCGGGCGTCACTGCCGAGATCGAGGCGTCGTTCCCTGGCGGGGTGGGGTCGGCTCCACCGGCCCACACGAACTGCCGATGCAGCATCCGCCTGTTGCCTGACCCCGAGACCTACGGGACGCCGACCCAGGGCGTGGGACAGATCATCGACCCGAAGTTCCCAAAGAATATCGGCGCCAACTTCGACGCGAAGTTCCCGGCGGTGCAGCAGCCCACCCCAGCGAAGCCGCCGAAAGTGGTGCCCGAGCCGAAGCCGAGCACGGTGGAAGCAGTGACTGTGCGACCTGAGTATGCCGAGAAGATGCTCCGGGAGGCTGAGGAAGCAGGACTGTTTGAACCCCTCGGAACGCCAAGCCTAAAAAATCTCAAGCCGAAGGTCGAAGCTCGCTCCGTTCTCGGCGACAAGATTAGAGAAATCGCGCGCACCCGCACTATGGAAAAACGGTCAGCGATGTTGACAAAGTTGCGTGCGCTAGACGATGAACTGGAAGCACTGACAGACAAGGTGGCAGCGCTGCCGTTGGGGAATGCGGCAGAAAAGGTAGATATCAACACGAGAATCAGAGCTGTTTTGCGCGAATCGGATGGTGTCAAGGATGGCGAATTCACTCTGTATCGTGAAACTGTGCTGGAGATCCTTTCGGACTTTCGGGAAATGGGTCCCGCGGACCCGTTACGGCGAAACGCCTTAGGGGTATCCTCGGGCAGCAGTAGCGTGGCGGTCGACTCGCTCGACGAAGCCGCCCGGTTCTTCCCGCGGGACTGGATCGATAGTTCAGTCGCTTCTCGAAAGAAGGTAGAAGCGTCGCACTCGACTGACCGGGCTTTCTACTCGTCTGAACGCTTGATTCTCACAACGTCGCCCGGCGATTCGGTTGGGCAAGTTTCGGTTTATGCAAGAACAACAACTCACGAGCTGACTCATCGGATGGAACAGGTCGTCGATCAAGGCAGGCTGATGGCTGAAGAATGGGCGCACAAGGCCATCAGGACGACTGCCCCAGATGGAACACCGGACCCTATCAAAAAGCTGTCCGACCTCACTGGATTGGCTTACGGCCCCAAAGAAGTCACCCGCGAGGACGAGTTCTGGAGTCCGTATGTCGGGAAGATTTACGGCAATGACCGCGGCAAGAACGCATCTGAGGTTCTGTCGATGGGTATCGAATCCCTCTTTCACGATCGGATGGGCATAATGGACCCAGCGTCGGAAGCGTTTACCCTCGGGGTGCTCGCTACGGCTGGGCGGCCCGTTGGTTGGGTCCTATGACTTGGCAAGTGTCCAGCGCTGACGGCAGGGTTCAGGTGGTCGTAGGCGACGATGGGGTGATGGTGTTCTCCAACGAAGCGATAGAAACGATGGTCGATGAATGGACCAGGCTTCCCAACAAGTTTGTGGGCGCTACAGCGACCGGCCCGTTCAGGCTCCCGTCGATTGCCCTGGACGCGGAACCCTGGGTGCGTTTGCGCTCAGTAATTACCGCTCTGACCTGGTTGAACTTCGGCGTCCTGCGGGTCTCCGGTGACTGGCCGCCGTTCCCCGAAGGTCTAGCTGACGTTCCCGACGGTGCGATATCGTAGCGGGATGGCACACCAGGCACAGAACCATGTGAACGGGATCTCCCGCTGTTTCGTGGACCGGGCGGCCCGGGCGTGAAGTGGTGGCGCCGAGACGGCGGGGGCGGCGCTGGGGTAGCGTCGCGGCCTATGGCAGACACCGTGGCGGCTCCGATAGAAATACCGACGTGGGACGGCAACGCTCAGATCGTTTGGTCGCCGTCGGTCGTGACACAGGATGGGCAGGCGGCGCCCGTCTCTGCCCCAGCCGAGGCGGTCGACCCGTCCCCGGTGGAGGCCCCTGAAACGGCGGCGGTGCAGCGGTCAGTCGTTGAGTCCGGCGACCGGTTCATGGTCGTGTCGGATACGGCCCCGTCGAGGAACGGCGTCCCGGTTCGGTCTTATGGCGGATACGGCACGCAGGTCGAAGCAGAAGAACGGCTGGCAGAGCTGGCCGACTTCTCAGAGAAGGTCCTGACCCCGGCGTCGGACGCCGACCTGGCGATGTGGCACGAGCGATCCCACGCCAAGCCAACCGTGACGAGCGAAGACGTCGCAGTCCACGACCTGATCGAAGACGAGATCGCCGTCCGTCAAGGCCCGACGACGGTCATGGCGGCAGCGGTCAAAGCAGTCGCCAAGGCGAGCGGAGTGGTCGAAGAACGGTACACGCTCGGCCCGGTCTACATTCCGGGCGAGGAAGATGCCCACGGCGAATGGGTCGACGAGGTCGATCTACAGAAGGCCCTGTGGGGTTGGGTCCGCAAAGGCGACCGGACGATCCGGTTGCAGCACTCGGAGCGGGCTGCGGGCGAGATGGTCGAGGTGCTGACGTGGCCGTCTGAGCTGGAGGCCGAGCTGACGGTCCCCGGTGGCGCTGTCACGAAGCACCTGTTCCCGGCTGAGACCCCGTTCATGGGTGTGGTCTGGGAACCGTGGGCGTGGGAAATGGTGAAGGAAGGGAAGCTGCGGGGCTACTCGATCGGCGGCAAGGCCAGGCGGGTCACCGCTGACATCGGGGCCTGATCGCCGGTCAGCATTCGTGTCGAATCCCGCCGTACTCCCAGCGGGATATCCAGCCGAAACTGCACGAGCATCCGGGCCAGGCGTGCCACCCTTGGCGCTGCCAGAGGGCGGCGGCGCGGTTGTCTTGTTCGCCGGGCGAGGCGTCGTGTGGGCGGCCGGTCCCGCCGACTAGCTCCCAC
>Ga0302137_1001172_pt1 | contig 11797 bp, 11 predicted proteins | sample CBN3_SCM_MG_FD_203127 | JGI IMG/M metagenome (GOLD analysis project Ga0302137, IMG submission 203127) | Marine microbial communities from Western Arctic Ocean, Canada - CBN3_SCM | ecosystem: Environmental > Aquatic > Marine > Oceanic | place: Canada: Western Arctic Ocean | collected 2017-09-15 | reverse complement strand
GGGTCGCCTGGATGTTGGGAACAACGCCGTCATGTACTAAGAGTGTGTCGATTTCGAAGGTGAGGCGTTCACCGCCAGAACGCCCCCGCACCGATGACACCTGGCCGTCGCCGCGCGCTTCCAATTCTGTGACACCGCCATAAATTGGTACGCCGGAAGCGCGAATGGCGCGGCGCATGGCCATACCGCGCCGGAGATAATCCTGTCCCGCCATGGCACCCGGTAACAACATCGCATTGCTGAAGTAGTCGCGTTTCCGCGTTGTTTCCAGTAAGGCGGCGATATCGGCACCAGCGTCGATCAATTGCAGTGTCACGAGCATTGCAAGCGGGCCGGTGCCTGCGACAACGACCCGACCAGATGGCAGCATCGCGGAGGCTTTCAATAAGGTCTGCGCCGCGCCTGCCGTCATCACGCCGGGCAATGTCCAACCAGGAATGGGAACGGGGCGCTCCAGGGCGCCGGTCGCCAAAATGATCCGGCGGCCTTTCGCTGTATGTGCAGCGCCGTTAACGGAATAGGCGACGCTGCCGTCCGGGTCGATCCGCCAAACGGTTGCGCCTGGCGTATATGTCACGTCAGAGGCACGACAAGTTTCGGCCAAGGCGGCACCGTAGGCGTATTCTGCTCCTAATATGGCGCAGGTTTCGGATTCATGGGTGATATTGTGTTCTATGTTGCGGTAAATTTGCCCACCGGGCGCGGCTTGTTCGTCCAATAACAAGACAGACAGGTTATGCTTTGACGCCAAGGAGGCGGCGGCTAATCCGGCGGGCCCAGCGCCAATGACAATCAGGTCGGCGGGTTCAGTCATTCCCTGGCTCCTTACTATCCCCAGGTAAAATCGGAACGCCGTTTTGGCGGCGTACTTTCATGCCATCGCGCACAGGAACCATGCAGGCTTGCTGGTTCTCGACGCCATTGATGTCCATGAGACATTCGAAACATGTGCCCATCATGCAATAGGGTGCCCGTGGCGCTTTCGTGACTGGCGTCCGCCGCGTATATCCCGGGTCAGATAATAGAACAGCGGCCGCGACACTGTCGGTTGGTTTGCAAATAATAGGCACGTCTTCGAAGTAAATCGTGACGTTATCGCCCTTCGCTTGGGATGATTTGTCATGTCGCCTGAACATGGAACCTGCTTGCGCTAAAGTGATTGAAGTCGGTGGGTTGTTCGCCGGTCGCAATCCATTTGGACACCAGACGCGCGTTGATTGCCGCCAAGGTGACGCCGCTATGCGATGTTGCGACATAGGCACCGGGGTGTGAAATAGATTCTTCGTAAATCGCGCATTTGTCCGGTGTCAGGACACGCACGCAGCCCCAATTTCGAACCAACCGGACGGTGCTCAGTTGCGGGAATGATTGCACCGCTCGCAACGCGATATTCTGGACGACGTCTAGCGATGTGCCATCGTCGAACCCGATATCTTCTTCGGAATTGCCGAACTGAAACCCGCCTTCATCGGTTTGGCGTACGCTGTTCAGCGGCATGGGAAGGACTTGCTGGATTCGTTCGGTAATCAAGACCTGACCGCGTTGCGGACGGATCGGCGCATCAATTCCGACGCTTTCCGCTAATTGACTGATGCCGTGTCCCGCGGCCAGAACGATTTTAGGCGCTAAGAATTGGCCTTCTTGCGTATTCGCGGTAAAAACGCCGTTTGCGTGATCGATGGTGTTGACGGTGCAGCGTGACTTATACCGGCCGCCTGAATTTACGAATCCGGAATGCATCGCGCGCAATAGTTTCAGCGGGTTCACGTCGCCATCATGCGGGCAAAACGAAGCGCCTGTTACGGCCTTGCCTAATTTAATGTCGGGGAAATAGGCTTGAATGTCGGCGTGGGTGATAATTTCACAATCGTAGCCCGTTGCGCCGGATTGTTTGCTCATCTCGGCGATTTCGAGTTTGCGTTTTTCCACTTCCTCATCGCCGAGCAGAAGCATCATGCCGCCGTCGTTGCGATGCGCAATGGAAACACCGGTGATGTCCGTCAGTTCCTCGGCAAAACCGGACCAGAGGCAAGCGGATTCCCTACTCCAATCGGCGTAGCGTTGCAGGCCTTTGCCTTTGGATTGAACCCAAACCAGCCCAAAATTTCCTCGCGCAGCGCGCAAATTGTTGTCGTGACCGTCCAACATGAGCGTATCGACACCCGCCCGCGACAAGCCATAGGCGATAGCCGCACCAAACATGCCACCGCCAACGACAATGACATCCGCTATTTGTTCAGCGCTGTTATTAATGTTTGGTTCCCCCGTTCGGCATGTTTATACGCCAGCAGTGCCGACATGTCGTCCCCGACTTTATCATGATGGAAGTTCGCGTCCAATTCCAATGCGGTCGCCAGACGTCGGTGGTAATCGTTGCGGGTAATTTCAACCGCCCCGAATTGTTTCAGGTGATCGGTTACGAACTGCGTATCCAAAAGCGCGTAGCCACCGCCACGCAGACGCGCAATCAGATGGACCAACGCGACTTTACTGGCGTCGCGCTCGCGGCTGTACATGCTTTCGCCAAAAAAGGCACCGCCCAACGATACTCCGTACAGTCCACCGACCATTTCGCCATCCAGCCAGCATTCGATGCTGTGGGCGTGACCAATTTTATGCAGCGATGTGTATAATTTTATAATGCGGTCGTTGATCCAGGTTTTGGGGCGGTCGTCGGCGCTTTCCGCGCAGCCCTCCATGGTGGCCTCGAACGCGGTGTCGAAGGTAACGGTAAAATGCTGCTGGCGGATGGTTTTTGCCAAGCGCCGTGAAACATGGACGTCGTTCAGCGGTATAATGCCACGCGTGCGAGGGTCGACCCAGAACAGCTCCGGATCATTTCTGTCCTCCGACATGGGAAAGACGCCAATGGCGTAAGCCCGTAGCAATATGTCGGGCGATAGCTCAAGCAACTCCATGGACGAATCGCACCATAAAAGTTTAGTTGTTTAAGCCGAGATAGGCTTCTAGCCAGTGTATGTCGTAATTGCCGTTTATAAAATCCTGTTCGTGCATTAATCGTTGGTGCAAGGGAATCGTGGTTTCTATTCCGCCGATGACATATTCGTCCAAGGCGCGGCGAAGCCTCATCAGACATTCGTTGCGATTAGCGCCGTGCACAATGAGTTTGGATACGAGGCTGTCATAATATGGTGGGACGGCGCTGCCCGAATACAATGCGGAATCAACCCGGACGCCAAGGCCGCCAGGCGCGTGATAATCCGTCACTTTCCCGGGTGATGGGGTAAAGGTTTCTGGGTTTTCAGCATTGATTCGGCATTCGATGGCGTGACCCGACAAGACAATATCTGATTGCGTAAAAGCAAGCGGCGCGCCGTTGGCGATACGGATTTGTTCGCGCACTAAATCGATGCCGCTAATCATTTCTGAAACGGAATGTTCGACCTGAAGACGAGTGTTCATTTCGATGAAATAAAATTTGCTATTCTCGTATAGGAATTCGATGGTGCCGGCGCCGCGATAGCCCATGGTCTTTAACGCGGTGGTCACGGTTTCACCGATGCGATTCCGTGATGTGGCGTTTAGCGCGGGTGAAGGTGCCTCTTCCAATATTTTTTGATGGCGCCGTTGAAGCGAACAATCCCGTTCGCCAAAATGTACGACGTGGCCATGCGAGTCGCCCATTACTTGTATTTCGATATGTCGGGGCGTGGCGAGATATTTCTCCATATAGACCGTATCATCACCGAAGCTGGCCTTGGCTTCTGTGCGGCACAGTCGCAGACTTTCTCCCAAATCGGTAGGTCCGCGTGATACTTTCATGCCGCGTCCGCCACCACCCGCCGACGCTTTGATCAAAACGGGGTAGCCGATTTCTTTCGCGATACGCAGCGCTTCGTCTTCTTCATCAACACTGCCGTCCGACCCTGGAACGACGGGTATATTCAAATCAACCGCCGTGCGCTTGGCGGTAATCTTGTCGCCCATTAAACGCATATGTTCCGCTGAGGGTCCAATGAAGGTGAACCCGTGTTCCTCCACCATTTCGGCAAAATTTGCATTTTCCGCTAGAAATCCGACGCCGGGATGGATGGCGTCGGCACCGGCGATTGTTGCGGCGGACAGGATTGCGGGCACGTTGAGATAGCTCTCGGTTGGCGACGGGGGGCCGATGCATACTGATTCATCAGCCAACCGGACATGCATGGCGTCGGCATCAGCAGTGGAATGAACCGCAACCGTTTGAATGCCCATTTCGCGGCAGGCGCGATGAATGCGCAAAGCAATTTCGCCCCGGTTCGCGATGAGAATTTTTTCGAACATCGTCGTATCTTACGTCAGTGCGACGAGCGCTTCGCCAAACTCGACCGGTTGCGCGTCCTCGACAAAAATTTGGCGCACGACGCCGCTGCTGGGCGCTTCTATGGGGTTCATGACTTTCATGGCTTCGATGATCAGCAATGTCTGGCCCTGTGTGACAACGTCGCCAATTTTCACAAAATTTGTTTCTCCGGGACCTGATGCCAGATACGCTGTTCCGACCATCGGCGAAGACACCGTTCCCGGTTCATCCGCTGGTATGGGTTCCAACGCCGGCACCGCCGCTATGGGGGCTGGTGGTGATGGCACATAAGCGGCGGGCGCCGCAGCGGCGCGACTCACACGGATTGCGCGACCGTCTTCATTAATTTCGATTTCGGTTAAACCGGTTTCGTCCAAGAGTTTGGCGAGTTCGCGAATGGCGTCGCTGTCAATGCCGGTCACAGGTCAATCCTCCGCCAAAATTGACCTCAGCGCGTCAAGCGCCAAGATGTAACTATTGGCACCAAAGCCACAAATTACGCCAGTGGCGATGGGCGAAATATAGGAATGATGCCGGAAGACGTCACGGGCGAAGACATTCGATAAATGCAATTCGATCACCGGTAGTTCCGCCAGGGTCAACGCGTCCAGCAGCGCCACAGATGTATGTGTTAATGCGGCTGCGTTGATCGCAATTCCATCCTGGGTCCCGCGCGCTTGCTGAATCCAGGTCACTAACTCGCCTTCGATATTGGTTTGCCGAAAGTCAATATCCAAACCGTGCGTATCCCCATGTGATCGGCACATTGTTTCTATATCAGCTAATGTAGCGTGGCCGTAAATTTCAGGCTGACGAACGCCGAGCATATTCAAGTTCGGTCCATTAAGGACAAGAATTCTAGATTGGCTAGCCACGACTTATCGCTCCCTGTATTCAGCGGGAAGTGTTCGCCGATTCGGGCGTCGTAATCAAGTGTTCTAAAAGATAGGATGCAGTAGGTGGAGCGAAGTCTTATTTTGTTCGGGACAATATCCACGCGGGAATGACGCCTAACGCGGCGAAAATGGCCAATACGAAATATGCGTCCTGGAACCCTAGTGTGCTCGCCTGCGCAAGTATGACCTCGCCAAGATACTGGGTAGCGCTAGGTCCACGCGCAAATTCGGCGACGCCGGCTTCGTTCAACAGGCTGCTTATGGCGTTGCGTAAATCCTGGGTGGTCTGACTGGCCCCGGTCTGCATGGAGGCAAAGGCGTCGCCGTGGAACGGAATGCGCATTTCCAGAAACACCACTAATAGGTTGGTCCCAATGGTGCCGCCCAATTGCCGCACGAAATTGACCGAACTGGACCCTTGGTTCACTTGATCGGTTGGCAAAGCTTTTAAGGCTTCGGCGTTTACCACTGAACGGGTGCACGCGACCCCGACGCGCACCAGCAGAGTGAATAGCACCAACGTCCAGAACGGTGTGTTTACGTCGGCTGTGGAAAGGCAATAGAATGCGATCGAAAATATAATCATGCCTGCGTAAATCATGATGTAGGCGGGCATCATGTCAGATAATCGCCCAGCAAGTGGAAATAGAACAATCAACGATAGACCTGCCGGAATCATAACTAAACCGGCGTTGAGAGCGGTAAAATGTTGTATTTGCTGAGTGAACAGCGGCAGTAGGAAGAACGAGGAAAACATGGCGCAGCCGGTAAAAAATCCGATAGACGCGGCTGCGGTGAATTTTGTGTTTGCAAACACACGCAAATTCACCAACGGGTTGGCACCGTATAATTGGCGCAGAATAAATCCAGCGGCGCCGCCAATTCCGATTGAGAACAGTCCGATGATTTCTCCGGAGCCCCAACCTGATCGGTGACCGTGACTGAAACCTAACAATAATCCGGCCAGCGCGGAAATAAGCATTCCGTAGCCGAGGAAATCGAACGTTGGCAGTTTTTTTGGTGCGGGTCTGCTGGGCATAAACAGATTGCCCATAATTAATGCAATGATCGCGGTGGGAATGGTCAGCAAAAATATATAACGCCAACTGAACGCGTCGATCGCCAATCCGCCCAATGCCGGACCCAACGCCGGCGCCAAAACATTGCCCATGGAAAAAATACCCATGGACAGGCCCTTTTGGTGACGGGGGAAGACACGAAAAACGACGGACATGCCCAGGGGCATGATGATTCCAGCAGAATTCCCTTGCAGGACACGACCAAACAATAACGATTCCGAATTGGTTGCGACGCCGCTCATCGCTGAGCCGGCCAGGAAGGCGAGCACCGCCAACGTGAATGTTCGACGTTCCCCCAACGCGCCGATTAACCACGCGCTCAATAGCATGCCGGAGGTTTGTGCGGCGAAGTATCCAGTTGAAATTAACTGCGCTTGATCGCGGCCAATGCCAAACGCGCCCATGATGTCGGGAAACGCGACATTCACTGTCGTTGCGCCCAGGGTCATGGTCATGGCACCGACCATGATCGTAACCGTCACCAGCCATTTATATATTGGCCCGTAGCGGTCGAATAGCACGTCGATGGTATCGAACGACGCGGTGTCGGTAGTCTTGAAGTCGGATGGCACGGGGGTTGAGAATCCTCGAGAGAAAGGCGCATAAGTATACGCTTTCACCGTTGTTGGTGAAAGGCGCTGATCATTAGCCAAAAATATGAGCTGGGATTGGTTGCGACGCCTTCATAATGGTCACCTACATTGGGGCCTCGCCCAGCTCGTGCGTGGTTATGCGCGTGAGGCCACCAGTGTTTTGGTCGATACTGTAGACGGCAAGGCGTCCGGATGCATGGCCCGCTGATAATAGAAAGCGGCCGGCAGGATCAATCTCAAAGGCGCGAGGAATTTTTTCAGCGACGGCGCGTCCCATGGCGGTCAGCAGACCATTGTTCGGACTTACTGTGAATTCCGCAATGCTGTCATGCCCACGATCGGGCGCATAGAGAAACCGCCCGTCGGGCGTTAAACGAATCTGCGAACATTTTCTCTCGCCTGTCCAGTCTTCAGGCAGTGTCGAAATTGTTTGCAGGGGGAACAGTGTTCCCGCATTGGGATACATGGCGTAGACAGTAATGCTGCATCCTTGTTCATTCGAGACATAGACGATGTCGTTGGTGGGGTGAAAGCGAAAATGCCGGGGGCCATCCGGGCCATTGGGCGCGCAGCGACCTGAGTCGTTTGGCGTTAAGGCACCGGTGGCGGCGTCAAAACGAAACTGAAAGATGGCGTTCGGCGCGTCTTCTCGAAAAATATGGGGAACGAACACCAATCGATTTGACGGATTGCATGGATACTATGTAGTGGAATCCTTGTTGTCAGCCGTTGCGCAGGCGGGTTTGTGGCAACGCCGTTCGCCCCAATCGGATGCACACCGACATAACGGTTAAAATATGACGCCGAGAACAACCGGCTTCCGGTGATGTCTGTCGATATATATGCTGGGTCGGCGTCGATTGAGACCGTCCCCAGTTCTGTTAAGTCGCCACTTGTTGTGTTGATGCCGAACGTTGTGACGTGGAAATTTTCTTTCCGCGCGACATACATGAATTTTATGGATGGATCGATGGCGGTATAGGCGGGCCGACCGGACAAGACGACGTCTTCTCCGGGTGTGAGCGTGCCCGTGATCTCGTCCATGGAAAACCGGGCGATACACCCTTCGCCCGATACCGTGATGTAAAGGTGATAGGTCATTGGGTTGCTTCCAATTCGTTGCCATTGTCATAAACTGGGTGAAGCAGGTAAAGTTACGCGTCCCTGACCGTAAAATTCATCAAAGGTGTTCGAACCTCCGTGGCTTCCGAAAGCATTGACGACCTGTTCGTTCGATACGGACCCGTTTACCGCTGGCTGGTGACGGGCACCTGCATTATAGGGGCGATGACAGGCGGGTTGGCCAGCACCACCGTGAATGTTGCGTTTCCCGATATCATGGGCACGTTTGGCCTGGGCAGGGATCAGGCGCAGCTTCTATCCACGGGATATTTTGCATCCCAGACCTTGGGCATGTTGTTGAGCGCTTGGCTGATTAAAGCAGGGGGCGAACGCCTTTGCAGCAATATTGCGTTGAGCATATTTTTGATCGGTTGCGCCACAAGCGGTCTGGCGCAGGACGCCGTCACGCTCATGATGGGCCGCGTTCTTCAAGGTATAGCGTCTGGCGTTTTGCAGCCCATGGCGATGGCGTTGGTCTTTTCGGTGTTTCCTGTGGGGCGCAAGGGCTTATCCATGGGTATTTTCTCCATGGGGATGGTGTTGGCACCAACATTGGGGCCAGCAATGGGCGGGCTCGCGATTGAATTTTTCAACTGGCGCTATGTATTCCTGCTCGCGTTACCGACGGCGTTCATCGCGCTGGTGCTGGGCAACATTTTCATGCCCAGCCGGGACTTTCCCAAAACCTGGCCAAGGTTTGATTTTATCAGCTTCGGTCTGTTGTGCGTTTGCCTGATCGGGCTTTTGTTAGGGTGCAGCTATGGACAGCGGCTCGGTTGGGTGTCGGATGAAATTGTACTGCTGTTTCTATTCGGAATTTTGGGGGGCGCAGCCTTTATCTTTCGACAACTTTACGGTCGTGATCCGTTGGTGAATCTGCGTTTATTTCGCAACTTACAATTCACGTCCGCTGCGTTGATCGCTTTTTTCACCGAATGCGCGTTTTTGGCGTCGACGGTGATGTTGCCGTTGTTCGTCCAGCAGATACAGCAATATACGCCGCTGGCGGCAGGCTTAATGTTGATCCCCGCAGGATTATCGATGTTGATTCTGTTTCCAATTTCGGGACGGCTGGCTGATATCCTACCGGCCCAAGTGTTAGTGTTCTCCGGGTTGTTGTTCTATGCGGTGTCCTTTGCGCTCATGGCCAGTATGGACGTCAATACGCCATTCTGGACCTTGGTCATGTTCACTTTGGTCATGCGGTTCGGGTCTGCCTTCACGCGCCCTGTCACCAACGCGACAGCGCTTAGTTCGCTGCCATCCGCGGAAGTCCATCAAGGATCGAGCACGATCAACTTCACACGCAAGTTGGGCGGCGCGCTGGGGGCGAATGCGGTCATGGTGTTCCTGGAAATGCGCATACCTTTTCACGGCGACGCGTTCGCCGCCGCGCTGACGAGCGGCAATCAAACCGCCCGGGAACTTCAGAAAACGGTGGTGCGGGTTTTTGGCGAAGCAGGCGTACCCAAATTGGCACAGGAACCCGGCGCGGTTCTTTATTTCAGTGAAATCATCCTCGCCCAAGCGAGCACGCTCGGGTTTCAGGACGGCTTCACCATCCTCGCCGTGATTGCTTTCACCGCGATTATACCAGCCTTCGTCATGGGGCGCCTCATGGGCTCCAAACCCGCCACGCTTTAAAACGGATTTAAGGGCGCATGGCGTGGAGGGAGGGACCCGTGTCGCGCAACGGTGCCACTGTATTGGCGAAGTCGCAGAGCAACGCGCGGGTATCGCGCGGGTCGACGATTTCTTCAATCCAGAATGTTTCGGCCGATCGGAAGGGTGAACGTAATTTCTCCAACCGATCCGTTATTTCCGCCAACTTGGCGTCCGGGTCGTCGGCGGCGGCGATATCGGCGCTATAGGCGGCTTCGATGCCACCTTCCAGTGGCAATGACCCCCAACGGCCGGAGGGCCAGGCGTAACGGGTGCAGAATCGGCCACCAACTTTGTGCGCCGCGCCTGCGACGCCGAAGACGTTACGAATTATTATTGTGCACCATGGCGTCGTAGTTTGCCAAATGGCGCTCATCACCCGAACACCTTCCTTGATTGTGCCGTTTTCTTCGGCTTCTTTGCCGACCTGAAAGCCAGGGCAATCGGACAAATTCACAATTGGCAAATGGAAGGTTTCCGCCAAATCGACAAACTTAGTGACTTTGCGGCACGTGTCCGCTGTCCAACAGCCGCCATAGGAAAATGGATCGCTGGCCATCAAGGCGACCGGCCAGCCATCCAACCGAGCGAAGCCGGTGATGACTGATTTGCCGTATTGCCGGCCCATTTCAAAAAACGAACCCTCGTCAACAACGGCTTCGATAATGGGACGCATTTTGTAGACCTTGCGAATGTCGCGCGGAATGGTGTCGATAAGCCAATCAACCCGGCGGTCTGGGTCGTCTTCCTGAGGGCCACGTGGTGGCAATTCGTGGACTGATTGCGGCAAATAGGACAGGAATGTCTTGGTGCATTCAAAGGCTTCTTCTTCTGTGTTGACCGCATGGTCGACAGCGCCGGCGCGAAGCTGGATTTTGTACCCGCCCAGTTCGTTCTTGGTCAATTTTTGCCCGATGCGCTCCACAACCGGTGGGCCTGCGACAAACATTGCCGATTTGTCTTTGATCATGACGGAATAGTGCGAGGCCGCCAGATGTGCGGCGCCCAGACCCGCGACAGAGCCGAGCCCCAACGCGACGCGGGGTACCAACCCCATATTCGCGACCACGGTTTCCCAACCTACGACGCCTGGCACATTGGCGCGGCCTTTGGTCTCAATTGTTTTAACCGATCCGCCGCCGCCGGAGCCTTCGACGAGGCGGACCAGCGGCAAGCGTAGTTCGTTCGCCATGGCTTCGCACGTAGTGTGTTTTTCTTTGATTGTCGCGTCCGCAGACCCGCCGCGCACCGTGAAGTCGTCGCCGCCAATAACCACCTGTCGATTATTCAATTTAGCGCGACCGAACACGAAGTTGGAGGGCACAAAGTCTTCCAGATCGTTCTTGCCGTCGTATTCGGCCATGCCGGCAATTTTACCGAGTTCACGAAAGGAGCCGTCATCGGCGAGTAAATTAATACGTTCGCGAATGTTGTAACGGCCACCGTCCTTTTGGCGTTGTAGGCGCATTTCGCCGCCCAGTTTTTCCGCGAATTCTTCGCGCCGTTTGAGTTCGTCGAGCTCCGGTTGCCATGACATCGGCAGTTACCTCCAATGGGTCGGATGAAATTCTTATTTGGGTATATTTATGGCACAGATCAGGGGCGGTGCAAGGTAAAGGCCGTTGCGTAGGTGAGCCTGATGGTCTTAAACCACGCCATCCTCATGTAGCTTCGCAAGGTCGTCCGGGTCGACGCCGCACAATCTAGCTAACAATTCGTCGGTATGTTCGCCTAACATGGGTGGGCGCGAGATTTCAGCCGGGGAATCCGATAATTTGACCGGGCAGCCGACAGTTTTATAGGATTCCCCGCGGGGCGGGTAATCGACATCGACGATCATTTCCCGGGCGATTAAATGCGGATCTTTCAGCACCTCGCCGGTATCCTGGCAAGCGCCGCTGGGCACGCCAGCTTCGCCGAGCCTGCGCATGATGTCGTGTTTGTTGTGCTGCCGGGTCCAGGCTTCGATAAGGGCGTTCAGTTCGTCGCGGTTTTCCCACCGTGCTTCGGTTGTGCTGAATTTAGGGTCCTCCTCCAGATCAAACCGGTCCATGACGCTTAGAAACCCATGCCACATTTGCTGTTGAACAAAGATAAAAACGTAATCGTTGGGTCCACCGGGATGGCAGGGATAGGTGGTGC
>Ga0302137_1001168_pt1 | contig 11815 bp, 10 predicted proteins | sample CBN3_SCM_MG_FD_203127 | JGI IMG/M metagenome (GOLD analysis project Ga0302137, IMG submission 203127) | Marine microbial communities from Western Arctic Ocean, Canada - CBN3_SCM | ecosystem: Environmental > Aquatic > Marine > Oceanic | place: Canada: Western Arctic Ocean | collected 2017-09-15 | reverse complement strand
GCCGGTGAAGCCGTCTCAAGACGAGACTGGCAAACGGCGCGCGAGAAGGCTATCGAGCTGCAGGACAAAGCGCTGGCCATCACCCAGGAACAGGGAATGCGGCCGCTAACCGAGCGCATTCTTGCGCGGCGGGAGATTCTGCGGGCGTAACCCCGACAGGTCCTAAATGAGCGATGACCTCAAGCTGATTGTGACGACGAGTCGCCTGGCTACTAGAACGACTCGCGACCTCGCTCGACAAAAGGCCGCCGGTTGGGGCTTCCCTTACGTTCGGCGGATGGACAGGTCTCTCAAATTCATCCTGCACCACGAGGAAGAAGGCGCGGGCGCAGCGTTTGTCTTCGGGGACGACGGGCTGCACCTTGCGACCGCTGAGACGCAGTTGCGTTTTGAACTGGGAACGGCAGCTCTTCGCCTCATCTCGATGGCACGAGGCGACCACGATTTACTTGTCCGCGCCGCGGAGTTAGATGCAGGGGACCGCGTTTTTGACGCGACGCTTGGACTGGGGCGAGACGCTATCGTGGCGGCTCAAGCTGTTGGACCAGGCGGTGAGGTGATCGGCGCAGAGTCGAATCGAGCCCTGTTCATTCTTGTCAGCGAGGGTCTGGTTGTGTACGACGCGGGCGACGAGAGTGCAGTGGTTACGCCAGTACTCGGCGACTCCCGGCAAATCCTCTGCGACGCCGCAGACGACAGTTTCGACGTTGTAATCGTTGACCCCATGTTCTCTTTACCTGCAAAGTCGGACGGTAACTTCGAGGCGTTACGCGAGTTCGCCGACCCTACAAGTCTTGATCCCGAATGGATTCGACTGGCCAGGCGGGTCGCCAAACGATGGGTAGTCGCAAAGGCGATGTATGAAGAGCCTTGGTTCAGGTCCGAGGGTCTGGAGCGGGTGCCGGGGATGGAGAGGGCTCGTTGGTGGCGAGCATCAGGCTGCACATGATCTGCGGAGGCGTTGGACGTCTCACGGGATACGCGGACACGAGGGATGCTTTCATGACGCGAGAGAAAATCTCACGCTGCTGCCAGAACCCAGTCTCCCTCTTGAGGACCAGGTGGTGGGCGGTACAGGACTCGAACCTGTGACCTCCTGCGTGTGAGGCAGGCGCTCTAACCAGCTGAGCTAACCGCCCGGAATCCTGAACCGACCCCGAGTTGGACCGTGTTGGTCCTCGCTACTTTGTTCTCGTTAGTGGGAAGTGGTGGCAACACCTGGACTTGAACCAGGGACCTGACGCTTATGAAGCGCCCGCTCTAACCGACTGAGCTATGTTGCCATTTCTCCGTGCGTTCTCTCGGCCAACAGGCCAATACAGAATGGTATCCCCGGCCTTGAATACCCGTCAACGGTTGTCACACCTGCGCCTGGACCTGATTTTTCGGAGGGGACGGCTTCGGTTTGATCTGGTGGTGGGGTTCAACGCCTCCCAATTCAAGCCTCAGTAAGGCTATAGTCTCCGCTCTTGCCGCCTGACTTTCTTAGCAGCCGAACGTCACCGATCTTCATACCGCGGTCGGCCGCCTTGCACATGTCATAGATGGTGAGCGCAGCTACGCTTACTGCGGTTAACGCTTCCATCTCTACACCGGTTTTATACGTAGTTTTAGTCGTTGCGGTGATATCGATTCGGTCGTCCGCTGACGTGTCGTCGAACTCGACCACCACTTGTGTAAGCGGTAACGGGTGGCACAGAGGAATTAATGAAGATGTGTTCTTGGCCGCCATCACCCCGGCCACTCTTGCCACGGCGATAACGTCGCCTTTCTCGAATCCACCGGCCCGGATCAGCTCCAGCGTCTTCGGCTGCATCGTGATCGACCCACCGGCTACGGCGACACGTTCGGTTTCCGCTTTATCGCCTACATCGACCATGCGCGCAGCACCGGTCTCGTCCAGGTGGGTCAGTCTGGGCTCGGGTTCGTTATCGGCGGCACCCTCGGAGCCCTTCGCTTTGCGGGTCTTCGTTCTGGATACCGGGGGCTTCGCAGGAGCGGAAGCGGGAACTGGCTCTTGAGTCTCCGGGATCCCTAACGTCGACTGGATCGGTTCCGGGCGTCCGTCTCTGATTGCTTCCGCCGCGCCGACCGCGAGTCGGTCCGCACGTTCGTTTTCCGGGTGCCCGGCGTGTCCCTTTACCCATTGCCAGGTCACACGTCGCTCACCAACGGCCCGGTCCAACTCAGCCCACAGGTCTTGATTCACCTTTCGCTTCCAGCCCTTGGTCATCGTGTTGATGACGTACGAGCTATCGCTTGTGACCAGCACCTCAGACCCGGGCGGCGTCTTGTCCAGACCCCGGACCACCGCCGTCATTTCCATGCGGTTGTTGGTGGTGTGCTGGTCTCCGCCTGACAGATCCAGATCGTCCTCGCCGTCAGGGCGGAGTACAGCGCCCCATCCTCCCGGTCCGGGGTTTCCAAGGCATGATCCGTCTGTGAACAGTCGATAACTCAAAGTGATTTAGTCCGGGTGGCGCCAGATAACGGTTCGGATCGTATTACAGGCGCATAAGCGTGTTTATAAGGCTGAAAGCTTATCGTGTTCCGGCAAGAAACTCGCAAACGCCGATATACTCGATTGCTTCCCTTCGTCGATTTGGACCGACAACAGGGACTCCCATTTGTACGCGAAACGGCTGATTTATGACTGAGATTCGAGTAGATAGCGAAATAACGCTCAGGTCGCCCGGTATAACGGACGCCGAGGGTTTATTCGCGTTGATCGACTCCAATCGAGATCACCTTGGACGATGGTTGCCCACCCTGGTGGCGGTGCAAACAATAGATCAGGAGCGCGGCTGGCTTCAGGAGCGGATCGATGGACAGGGGGCGGAGAAGCCCCTCCTTATTGTTGTCGACCAACAGATCGTCGGCGTGATCGGCGCGGAAATCCAGGAACAGAATTCCGCCGCCGAAGTCGGATACTGGCTGGCAGAGGGCCAGCAAGGGCGCGGTATCACGACACGGTCATGTGCTGCGATGGTCGACGAGCTTTTGCGCGCGCAGGGTATGAACCGGGTCGTTATCCGGGCTTCGGTGGACAATACGCGCAGCCGAGCGATCCCTGAGAGGCTTGGCTTCATCCACGAAGGCGTGGAAAGGCAGGCCGTCAAGCTGCCCAACGGGTACGTGGACATGGCGGTGTATTCGATGCTGGCGTCCGAGTGGCGCGGCGCGCAGGAGATGGGATACGTCGACCCGTCCGGTCGGCCGTTGACCTTTGGCGCTCCACCTATCTTGATCGACAATCAGATGATGCTTCGGCGCCCCCGTGGAGATGACGCGGAGGAGTTGTACTCACTACTGGATTCGAATCGGGATCGGCTTGAGTGGTGGTCGGGCTGGTCTGCACGCTTGCGGACCGAGGACGACGCGGTAGCGCTGATCCGATCTTCAATCCGGCACGACAGTGATCTGGGATCCCCCCTGTTCGTCTACGACTCTGGTGAACTCGTGGGAGCGGTAAACGTAGAGCAGGCCTCGACTTTGAACTCAGGGGACGCCGGAAGCGCCGAATTTAAGGGCATCACGGCAGACGTTCGTTACTGGATTGGCGGGGAGTGGGAAGGCCGAGGCTTGATGATTCGCGCCTGCAGGGCCGCCGTCGACGCCGCCATCCCACACTTTGAGTTAGACGGGGTAACAATCCACACCGGTGCAGGAAATATGCGGGCACGAGCCCTTGCTGAGAGGCTTGGCTTCAAGATGCACAGGGTAGATCGCGGCGCATCGGCCACCGAGGACGTAATCGTCTACTCGGTGTCGGCGCTGGACTGGGCCAAGAGCGCCAATAGCAAAGGGGCCAGATAACCCAGATAACCGGGATCAACCGCCTATCTGGTACATCTCTATCTTGCCCTTTTTGCGACGGATCTTCCTGATGCCCTCTGGGACCGGTGCGCCGGTTGTTCGTGTTGACGGCGCACCGTTCACGATCGTCGGATCCTGTCCCGCCTGAAAGGCCCTTAATTCCGAATAACGGTCTTTTCTCGTCGACCAGATTCCCGTCATCATCTCGAGCATTTCGGCATCACTGGCGCCAGCCCGCAGTGGACCCTTGAGGTCTTTTCCACCTGCGGCGAAGAGACATGTCACGAGCTGACCGTCGGTGCTTAGCCGGGCACGGGTGCAATCACCACAGAACGGTTCAGAGACAGATGAAATGATTCCGATCTCGCCCGATCCATCGTCGTACGACCAGCGAGTCGCTACCTCTCCCGGGTAACCGGGTGCGGAACGGGTGATTGGGAACTCGGCGTTGATCGCTTCGGCGATCTCGGATGCCGTTACTACGGCGTCTGCGTCCCACGAATTTACCGTGCCGACGTCCATGAACTCAATAAATCTAACGATGTGACCGGTGCCTTTGAAGTGACGTGCCAGATCCACGATCGTGTGATCGTTGACACCCTTCTGTACGACGGCGTTGATCTTGATCGGGTTCAGCCCAACCTCTTCAGCCGCTGCGATCCCGGCGAGAACGCGCTCGGTACCGAAATCGCGGCCGTTCATCGACTTATAGACGTCTTCATCCGTGGTGTCGAAGCTCACCGTCACTCTGGACAGGCCCGCTTTTTTGAGCGTTTCTGCCTGGTCGGCAAGAAGATATCCGTTTGTCGTCAGGGCGATATCTTCGATACCGTCCAGCGCTATGAGATTCTCTATCAGGCCGGGTAGGCCCATACGAAGCAACGGTTCGCCGCCCGTTAGCCTTATCTTGCGTACGCCGATCTGTGTAAACAACCGGGCCAGCCTGATGATCTCCTCAAACGTGAGAATCTCTGGCTTTGGCAGGAACTCGTATCGCTCGCCGTAAATTTCGGCCGGCATGCAGTACGGGCAGCGGAAGTTGCAACGGTCTGTGACCGAAATCCGTAGATCGCGCAGATGACGACCAAAAACGTCGGGCGGGCCGTCGACTCTATCGAGTGTCATGAAGTCCAATTGTACGACGAGTGGATGAGATTACCGAGCAGGTCGCTCGACTTAACTCAAGTTTCCACTTGTTTAGTTACTTACTGCTTACACGCAGCCAAGGCCACGTCCCTGTCATAAGACCAGAAACGGCTTCTCTCAAGCCAGCGTTTTCAGATACGAAACTGCTTCTCTTGTCGCTATTCCACGATGACTTATGACGTCCTTCTCCGACGCGGACATCTCCGCCATTGTGCGCCGCTCGCCGACCAGCCAGAAGATCGAATCGTAGCCGAAACCTCCATCGCCTATCGGCCCATGTGCTATCGCACCCTCGCATGCTCCCTCAAAAAGCTGAACCTCACCCCCGGTCGCCCGGCCGACGATAGCTATCAGAGCGCGATAGCGCGCCTGCCGGTCCCAACCCGGAACATCTACCATCTCTTCCAGCATTCGGTCTCGACCTTCTTCATCCGTCTGGCCGGGTCGAACATATCGAGCGGAATGAACCCCGGGCCGACCGTTCAACGCATCGACCTCGATGCCCGAGTCGTCGGCCAGCGTTAGCTCTCCACTTCCGGCGTGATATTGCTCTGCCTTGAGTTGCGCGTTTTCGGCGAAGGTCGTTCCCGTCTCTTCGACCTCGATCTCGATGCCAAGATCATCTAGCGACATCACATTGAACGGCAGGCCATCAAGTAACTGCCGGAACTCACGCACCTTCCCGGGATTACGTGTGGCTATAACGAGTATCGGAGATTCGTTGATTGTCATAGGACTAAATTATCCACGGGTGCTACGCCGGTGACCAGTCTCACCTGTAGCTTTTAACTGCTGCACCTATGGTTGTTTCGATCGGATCGCCCGACGGGTGAACTGACGCTTAATGACCTCACTAACTTTTGTATTTCAGATTACGTTCTTGTGTTGCAGCGTCATATGGCACCTGCTATCCTTTCGCCGATTGTTCAAAAAAGCACGAATGGCAATCCGCAAGCTGCCGAACCTTATTTCTTCCGGTTCCGTTCACTGCTCTGACGAAGGACCCATTTCTCCGCAATGAACTTGCGTCGTTTGCTGCGCCCCGTGCGCTCGCGCTTCCTGTTTCTATTCACTGTTGCTCCGGCCCTACTGGTCGCGTGTAACAAAGAGGACGCCCAGTCGACCTTTGGGACCAGTGGTCCCATTGCCGACACACAGGCGAATCTCTTCATATTCATCTTCTGGATAGCAGTACTGGTATTCGTGCTCGTTCAGGGCGCTTTGATCTACTCAGTCCTGAAGTTCCGGCGACGGGGTTCTGATGACTCCTTGCCGGCCCAGATACACGGCAACAGCAAGCTGGAAATTATCTGGACCATCATCCCGGTATTTATTTTGATCGCCATCGCCATTCCGACGGTGAAGATTATTTATGACCACGAAGAGCCACCCACAAACGAAGGCCCAGTGCTGGACATCAGTATCCGAGCTCACCAGTGGTGGTGGGAGATCGAGTACCCGGGTGAGGATGTAGTAACGTCGAACGAGATCCACATTCCTGTCGGGCAGTGGGTCAACTTCACGATGCACTCCGACGATGTCATCCATAGTTTCTGGGTGCCAAAGCTGGCCGGAAAACTGGACATAGTTCCTGGAGATGTCCGCGAGATAAACATGAAGGCGGACGAGGCAGGATTCTTCTTTGGACAGTGCGCAGAGTTCTGCGGCGAGGCCCATGCCAAGATGCGTTTCCGTGTCAAGGCTGAAGAACCCGCAGAGTTCCAGGAATGGCTGGACTCCATGCGAAGGCCACCCGTTGAGCTCGTCAGCAGCGATGCGATTGCCGGTCAGTCATTGTTCGCCGCCAACTGCAGCACATGTCACTCCACAAACACCTGGCAGGCTCCCGCCGCACGTAATGAACGCACCCGGCTCGCCGGATTGCGCTCGGCCTACTTGGACAACCAGGAAGATGCCGTCGTCATCGCTGCGCCAAACCTGACGCACTTTGGCACCCGAGAAACCCTCGGTGCCGGCCTGATCGATCTGAACGCTGAGAACCTCATTGAATGGATCGCCAACCCTGACGACATCAAGGAAGGCACCCGAATGAAGGAGCTGGCTGTTCCGTATCGGAACAACTCGCTGTCCTCGGATGATGTCCGGCAAATTGCGGCCTACCTGCTAGAACTGAAGCCGGTTGCTGCCGATGCTGTAATGGAACCCGCCGGGGGTTCTAGCGGCACCGCGATTGAACGCGGTGCCGCTACCTTTGCAGGGAACTGTTCCGGCTGCCACTCAACTGGTGCGGACCCTGTTGTCGGACCGGGCCTGGCTGGAGTTTCGTCACGTGGTGACGATGCCTATATCCGTCAATCCATTGTTGAGCCGGGAGCGGTCATCGTTGACGGCTTCCCGCCTGCCATGCCCTCCGGCTTCGGCACGACACTGTCTACGGAACAACTCGACGACCTTATCGCTTACCTGAAGTCACTCTAGGAAATTGGTGGTGCGGCAGGCGCACGGCACCCTGTTTGAAAGCAGGACCGCCCAAGCCCCATACACCGGAGGCCATAGTTGACCACGATCGCTTTTCCAACGTTGATCAGACGCCCGACCAGCTACACAGGCTTGTGGAGCTGGATTGGCACGGTTGACCACAAGCGTATTGGCACCATGTACGGTGTCACAGCTTTCCTGTACTTCCTGATTGGCGGGGTCGAAGCCCTGATAATCAGGGCCCAGCTTGCTCAGGCCGAGAGCGACCTGATCTCGCCCGAGCTCTTCAACCAGCTCTTCACGATGCACGGCACCACGATGGTGTTCCTGGTCGTGATGCCGATGTCAGCTGCTTTCTTCAACTGGATGATTCCGTTGATGATTGGCGCACGTGACGTTGCGTTCCCAAGACTTAACGCATTCAGCTACTGGACCTTCCTGTTTGGTTCGATCTTCCTGAACTTGAGCTTCGTCCTTGGCGGAGCGCCTGACGCCGGCTGGTTTGGCTATGCCAACCTGACCGGAAACACCTACAGCCCGGGCGACGGGGTGACCTTCTGGGCGCTCGGCCTCACAACGCTGGGTGTTGCGTCGCTGGCGGCGTCGTTCAACTTCGTCGTCACTATCCTGAACATGCGGGCGCCGGGCATGAGCCTGATGAAGATGCCGGTGTTCGTCTGGATGGCGTTGATTACGAGCGTCCTGATGGCGCTTGCGATGCCGATCATCGCCGTCGCCCTTATTCAACTCTCACTGGACCGTGTATGGGACACGAACTTCTTTAACCCGGCAGCCGGGGGCGACCCGGTTCTGTGGCAGCACCTGTTCTGGCTGTTCGGCCACCCCGAGGTGTACATCCTGATCCTCCCGGCGATGGGTATCGTTTCTGAAACCCTGCCGGTGTTCTCCAGAAAACCTCTGTTTGGTTATCCGGCAGTCGTTTTCGCTGGTGCCGTTATCGGATTCATGGGCTGGTTCGTATGGAGCCACCACATGTTCACCGTCGGCCTTGGCCCTGCCGCCAACTCCGCGTTCGCCATATCAACGATGTTGATCGCGGTTCCAACGGGAGTGAAGATCTTTAACTGGATCGCCACGACCTGGGGCGGCAAGTTAAATCTCAACGTATCGATGCTGTTCTCGCTCGGGTTCATCGCCATGTTCATCATCGGCGGCCTGAGTGGTGTTACCCACGCTTCACCGCCGACAGACGCACAGCAGCAAGACACCTACTACATCGTCGCCCACTTCCATTACGTCCTGTTTGGTGGAGCCATCCTGGGACTGTTCGCCGGTGGCTACTACTGGTGGCCAAAGATGACGGGCAAGAGGCTTGGTGAGAAGTTGGGTAAGTGGCACTTCTGGTTGATGATTATCGGCTTCAACCTGACGTTTGGCCCGATGCATTGGCTTGGACTAAACGGCATGCCCAGACGAATCGCTACATATGCAGACGGACTTGGCTGGGAGATGAGCAATGCCATCGCCTCTGCCGGTGCGATGCTCCTGGCATTCAGCGTGCTGCTTTTCATCATCAACGTGATACGCACGATCTCTAGTACACAGGAATCTGAAGACGACCCGTGGGACGCCCGGACGCTTGAGTGGTCCATCCCCTCACCGCCGCCGGCATACAACTTCGCCCGCATTCCGCAGGTCAAATCACTGGACGATTTCTGGTACACCAAGCACCCGGAGCTCCTTCATGACAAGCGCGGTGAAGAGGCAGCGGCGGAGCCGGACACGCACGGCGGTGGAAGTATCCACCTGCCGGATATGTCCTACTACCCCTTCATCACATCGATTGGTGTTGCTGTCGGAGTGGCCGGGTTCATGGACATACTGGTTGAACTACCCGGAACAAACATTCAATTCCCGTGGCTTACCACCGTGGGTATCGTGATCGGTTTATGGGGCCTAATTGGCTGGACATTTGAACCGGTTTCGGAAGAAGGTGGACACTAACTGTCCCCTGACCGGAGATACCGACGGATGATCGAACTCACGGATGATCGAACTCACGAAGGATTAAGGGAAGCGAAATTGGCGCAAGCCGCCGTAGCACAAGAACAGCACGGTCACGTAGCTGATACGAATACCGGCATAAGCAACCGCAAGTTGCTTATGTGGGTGTTCTTGGCGTCTGACTGCCTATTCTTTGGATCATTCATCGCCACCTACCTGGTGTACAGGAATGAGAGCCTTGTCGGGCCGTACCCGAACGAGATTCTGGATATTCCACTCACCTCTGTCAGCACATTCGTCCTCTTGATGAGCAGTCTGGCGATGGTTCTGGCGCTCAACTACGTCCAGAAAGACAAGCTGGGATTGGCCCGTTTCTGGCTACTTGCCGTTGTGGTACTGGGCCTGGGTTTCCTTGGTTTCCAGGTGTTCGAGTTCATGACCTTCGTAGACGAAGGCCTGACTATCCACCAGAATCTGTTCGGCACCACGTTCTTCATCCTCACAGGGTTCCACGGCCTTCACGTGTTCGTCGGCGTCCTTTGGTTACTGGGCATGTTCTTCGCCCACTCTAGGGGAGCGCTCACAAGCCGCTCCGCTGAAGATCTTGAAATGGCGGGTCTTTACTGGCACTTCGTTGACATCGTGTGGATCGTTATTTTCACGGTCATATACCTGATCGGCTATTCCGATGGTGAAGGTGTCAAGACGATCGAACACGCCGCAACGCTAATCGGGGGTTAACGGACAGAGTTATGGCAAACCCGATATCAAGACTCTGGAGCAAGATCTTCTACCACGGTGGCAACCGCCACTTCCTGCTTCCAAACGTAGACGCTGCTCACCCGGACCCGCCAAACGAAGGGCCCTTCGGCGATGCCGGACCAGTTGTCGCTGGTTGGCTAAATGGTCTGACCTATGGCGACAAGGTTGCGACGCCGATTTTCTACACCATCGTCGGTGCGATCTTGGCGATCCTGACCGTACTCGAAGTATGGTTCTTCACACTTGATGATGGTTTCGGGGTCCTGTTCGTTCCCACGATGCTTGTCTTGGCGCTCGCCAAGTTCATCATTGTTGTGGCATTCTTCATGCACCTGAGATTCGACAAGAGCCTGTTGTCGCTGATATTTGCGGCCGGGTTCGTCATAGCTATCGCCATCTTCATGATTTTTCTCTCAATTCAGGACAAGGTGAACCCGGCTCCGCTGATCGCCCCGTAAGGGAGTTCGCGGGTCTAGGGTTCTAGTTCTGGGTCCTGGTTCCTTGGTTCTGGTTTTGGCGCACGGCAAACAAAACCAGAAATGATGACCGGTCCTCTTGTCTAGAGATCACAGACCCTGAATCGAGATCTCTGAACCAACAAACTCCCTAGATATGATCGGGGAAACCTGTCCGTGCCCCTCCTGCACCTCAGCGGCGAGAACCGTGAACCGCTCGACTCGTTTGCCGCGTTCTGGGGCGAGTGGACGATCATGTCCCCGGTTACGATTGTTCTCGCGTTCCTACTCGGCGCATACCTGTTCGGTCTGCACCGGCTGAACTCCCGGGCGAACCGCGCTGACGCATCGTCTATATCTGCCGGGCGCATCGCCCTGACGCTGCTCGGCTTCTCCGCACTTACGTTCTCGTTGGTTGGACCGGTTGACGCTCTGGCGGAAGACCAGTTCTTCCTGCACATGATCCAGCACCTGCTGCTGACGCTCATTGCCGCGCCGTTGCTGCTGGCTGCAAGCCCCGTAGCGGTCTATCTGTGGTCTCTACCGAGCGATATCCGTTACACCGTTGCGGGATCGCTCGCACGGCGTGGCAAGGTCAGTCGAGTGATGCGGAAGCTCACCTTCCCCAAGGCGGCGATCGTCATATACATCCTTACGATGTACGTATGGCATCTGCCGACTATGTACGAGGCGGCGATCCATAGCGAGCCGCTCCATTACTTCGAGCACCTGATGTTCTTCGGCGTCGGCGTGATGTTCTGGTGGCCTGTCGCCGGCCCGGCTCCGGTGCGCTCACACCTGTCGTACCCACAGCGTCTGCTCTACATCATGTTGGCCTTCACTCCAAGCGCCGCCCTCGGCGCGTTCCTGACGCTGGTCGATAGCACCTTGTACAAGCATTACGAGGCCACACCGATGCACTGGGGAATCGAAGCATGGGAAGATCAAACCATCGGCGGGTTAATCATGTGGGTGCCCGGCGGCTTCATCCTGCTCGGCGCAGCGACGGTTTTGTTCTTCAAGTGGTATGAGTCTGAATCGAGGGGCTCTCGATACAAGCCGCGGGTCCATCCGAGGCAATAGCCGACCGGCGGCCAACGCCGTTCCGTTCTTTTCCGTTCTTCCAAATTCTGGCTCTCAGCTTCTGGCGATCACTAGCCCAGAGTCTGCTAAACTCGGGGTTCGCTACACACTGCGCCGCGAGCATCTACCGACGGGCATAAGACGACGGG
>Ga0302137_1001161_pt1 | contig 11841 bp, 13 predicted proteins | sample CBN3_SCM_MG_FD_203127 | JGI IMG/M metagenome (GOLD analysis project Ga0302137, IMG submission 203127) | Marine microbial communities from Western Arctic Ocean, Canada - CBN3_SCM | ecosystem: Environmental > Aquatic > Marine > Oceanic | place: Canada: Western Arctic Ocean | collected 2017-09-15 | reverse complement strand
TACATCTGAATCAAAACAGGATTCTGATAACTTACTTTTATCTGATACATCTGACAACGATTTAATCACACTTGATGTAATTAGTGCTACCAGTTTCGATGATACAATGAAAATAAATAATATAAAAAAATCAAAATGTTCTAAGAAAAAAAAATCTTCTAAGAAGAAAAAATGTTCTAAGAAAAAATCTTCTAAGAAGAAAAAATCTTCTAAGAAGAAAAAATCTTCTAAGAAGAAAAAATCTTCTATCAAGAAAAAATCTTCTATCAAGAAAAAATCTTCTATCAAGAAAAAATCAAACCCAAATGAAGATGTAGAACTCTCTGGAGGGAATTCAATGGTTAAAAAGAAAAATTCAAAGAAAAATTCAAAGAAAAATTCAAAGAAAAATTCAAAGAAAAATTCAAAGAAAAATTCAAAGAAAAATTCAAAGAAAAATTCAAAGAAAAAAGACAGTTTAGAGTCACGTGGTGGTTCATCTTCATTAACAAATACTCGTAAATCTATTTTAGGAAGATTTTAAACATACTCTGAAACCGATATATTGAATTTGACAACCTGGATCTTGTGCATTTCTATATTTAGAATGAATTAAATAATCGTGCACACAGAAACAGCCACCCCGACATATTTTTTTTTGACCAAAAAATGGATAACTCATTTCATTATATACACAATCTATTGTAAAATTATTATATGGATAAAAAACCTCTTCACACCATTCCCATATATTACCCATTAATTGACTAACCCCATTTATATTTTCCCCACAAGTATATAAATTTACATCTACGCAATATTTATACTTATTATTTATATTACATAATTCATTTGTTGGAATACTATCACCCCACGGATAATTGTTTTTACCTAAATTTGTTGATATATATTCCCATTCGGATTCATTTATAAATCTAACATTTTTCCATTTACAATATGCTTGGGCTTCATACCAAGAAATATTACACATTGGTAAGTTACTACCTACTTTAAATATAAAACTATTATGTGTCCTATACCACACATTATCTGTATTTACCCAATAAAATGGGTTTAGAATATTATTTTTATTCCTCCATTCTAATCCAGTTTTGGACCAATAATTATTATTTTTATATCCATTATTTAAAACAAAATCTAAAAACTGATATTCAGTAATTGGATATTTACTAACTTGAAATTCTTCTATTTTAACTAAAAAAGAGGGCGTCTCATTATCAAAAATAATTCTATTTTTATTTATATTAGAACCTTGTTGTAAAACTCCTCCAGGTATATTAATAAATGGATTTTCTATTTGTTTATCTCCTATTATTTTAATAGTTGATATTAGTTTTTTTTCTAAATATATATTTCTAAAATAATATAATGTAAAACTATAATTTTCATTATGCATATCATTATGTAATATTGATAACATTATAATGTAATTATCAATTGAATCTAAATTAAATTTATTTATATAAAACTTTAATATTTTTATAATACTATGATAAACAACTTTTAATCTATTTAAAAGTATTTTATTTGTAAATCTTAATTTATATAACATCTTCATAGAATCATAAAACTCATTAAATTTTATATTTGAGTCATTTTCAATCTGTTTAATATAACTATCTAATATATGATATCTTAAACCATTTTTTATTTTTAATAAAGATAAAGTATATTTCAAATAGAAATGACTTATATGTCCTAATTGCCAAATGGGTGATTGAACACATTTATCAATATTATTATGAGCATCCTTATTATAAATATATATATTATCTATATTTTGAATCGTTTTTTTTTCAATATCAACTATATAATATAAAAGTTTTTGTTTAGATATTATATATTTTTGTGTTTTTAATAATTTTAATTTATCTTTATTTGATAAATATAATGACATATATAAATATTAATATGAACTCATTTTTAAATTGTAAATTGATTTATTCTTATATTTATTACAATAATACTGAATGATGCCATTCAAAAAAAATTTACCTTAAATGTGTTGTCAAGTTGAAAATCATATAATTGATTGTGATAAATATATTAAATAAATTTTATAAAAATATATATAAATACTTATTATAAAAATATATAAATACTTATTACTTAAAAATAATTTAAATAATAAGTATATATTATAAATGAATAATGATTACGAGGTATTAGATTTAAATGAAGATTATATAAATGAAATAGGTAATGATAATACTATAAAAATAGATAGTATCGAATATAAAAATATAATAAATAAATTAATAACTAAAAATTCTATATTGGAAGTAGAAAATAAAAAAAAAGATATTAATTTTTTAGAAATAAATGAAAAATATCTAAATACGTTAGATGATTTTAATAATTTAAATAGGGATTATGCGCAAATAGAAGGAGATTTATATGATATGGAAATAGTAAATATAAAATTATTAGATATAATTAAAAAAAAAGACGATTAAGTTATTAAAATATTGTTTTGGTCGATATCAATTACATTATCCCATTTTATATTTTTTTTATGTATAATAAATTCTAGTTTTAATTGTTTTAATGCATTCATTATTATTTGAATAGTGTAACATTTTTTATTACACCATGCACCGGGTACTATATAAACCTTTGTAGTTTTCATTTTATTTATATCAAATTTTTTTTTTATTTTTCTTATTAATTGTTCAGATGTATTTTGTAAAGCATCAATATGAGCCATAAAATTTAAATTATTAAATGAAAACATTAAAACACTACACGTTCCAACATTTGAGGTTCTTAATTGTTTTTTAGAAATAATAATTTCAGATTGATCTACATACATACAATTACTACAAACGTAATGATAATTTATCATTATATATATATATTATATTTTTAAACCTGCTGGACAAATAATACCTTTACTAAATTGGGAGACACTTTTAATAAAAGTAAATTTAAATTTGTTAAATAAACGTATTTTTTCTTTATCTATTGAATTATCTTCTGTAATTAGAGTGTCATCCAAATTACTAAAATCAAATATTTCAAGTGTATTATCTGGATTTTCATCATTAAATTCAAGCATTTTATCATTATATGACTCAAGTGATTTAAATATCATACTTAAATCTTGTTTTTTGCTTAATTTAAAAAATTTTATTATATTGACAATATTTATGTCTGTAGTAATTAATTCTGCGTCAATTATAGGTGATAAATTGTAAATATTCCCATTATTATAAATCCATTTATCCTTTTCGGTGTTATGTTTTTCTATCTGTTCCAACGTACAATCTGTATTATCTGTATTATCTGTATTATCCATATTTATGGATGAAAAATCACTTTCTGATTCTTCTTCCCCGCCGTGTATTTTATTTTTTATTGTTTGTGTATTTAAAAGAATAAGAATAATTAACAGAAAAACTATACATATATATATATTTATATTTTTACTCATTATATATATATTATATTAAAATAATTTAAAATATATATATATAATAAATATATTAATGATTGATTTACCGTTACTTGAATTACCTATTATGGCATGCAGCGTAAATAAATATTATAGGAGTTGGCAGGGGCGTGTATTAATATCAAAAGATGGTAGAGAATTTAAAAAAGAAATGGAATTGTTATTAAATAATTATGAAAAAATAATGGGAAAAATAAAATTAACATTAATTTTACATTTTAAAGATAAAAGAAAAAGAGATTTGGATAATTATAATAAAGTATTAATCGATTGTTTAAAAAATAAATTATTTGAAGATGATGACCAAATTTATCAATTGTATATGGAAAAACATATTGGTTGTGGATTTAATAAGATCAGTATTGGTGTAGAATCTATTATTGTAAAACAAATAGAACCACTTATTAATCTTGAAAAAAATGTAACTAAAAAAGAAAAAACAAAAAAACCTCGTGTTATTAAAAAAACAGTCATCGATATGATTAATTAAAAATAGTTGTATCATTTATTAATTTTGTAATAAAATATTTATCAACCTTTCTAATTTTATTTTTTGATTTAGTTGATTTTTTTGATTTATTTAATTTTTTTGATTTATTTAATTTTTTTGATTTTTTCAATAATGATTTTTTTTTTAATTTATTTGTTGTTAAATTTTTTTTTTTCATAATATAATAATAATATAATAATAATATAATAATAATATAATAATATAATAATAATAATATAATAATATATAATATAATTATATAAAATATATTTAAAGAATATTATATATAATTATATAAGATATTACTAAATGTTACTTATTAAAATTTCTAAAAAAGGAAAAATAACAAATATTAATAAACCTGATATACATTTTATAAAAAACAACAAATATATATCTAAATTAAATACATGGAAATATAATGATTATGATTTTGTGATTTATGGTTGTGAAAATGGTAATGCGGGTGAGGAAAATAAATATGATTTACCTCCACCAATTGATTGTGAATTATATTTTGATGATTTATATATTATTAAATTAAAAAATAATAAACTGACCAATTTAACTATAGAAGAATATAATACATTTTATAATGATTGTTTTGGAGGTTTTGAAGATATTCAATCATCTGAAGAAGAAGAAGATGAAGAATTATCAGAACATTCAAGTGATAGAGATTTTATAAATGATGATAATATTTCATTAGGTTCTGGAACACACGAATTAGATTTGGAAGAATTATCGAGTTTTACATCAGACGAAGATTATGTTGATGGAGAACTTTCATTAGAGAATGATGATATAGGAGAATTATCCTCAATTGAAATAACTGTATCGTCATGCGATGAAGAAGATGATTTAGAAGATGATTTAGAAGATGATGTAGAAGATGATTTAGAAGATGATTTAGAAGATGAAGATGATGTTGATACTGAATAAAACTAACACATACTATTTAAATATATTTAAATATATTTGAATATATCTTTATTATTATTTTTATAATTAAAATAAAAATAATAATAAATGCTAAAACCTACTGTTGAATTTAATAAAGAATATTTTACAATATAAAAATTCATTTAGTTTTGAAAATCTATTAAATCAATTTTTATATTTTCAATATAAAAATGTAAAAAAAAATAAAATAAACTCAACTTAACGCATTCTAGAATTTCTTAATCCACCCTTAAGGGAGGGAGGGGGGGTAAGTTGGTTAAATGAAGTATTAGTTACATATGGTTGCTGAGGCATAGTTAATGAGCCTACCGAGGGTGGGATATTAGTATTATTAATAAATTTAGCAGGAGCAGCAGCAGCAGCAACAGCAGCAGGAGCAGCAGGAGCAGCAGCAGCAGCAACAGCAGCAGGAGCAGCAGGAGTAGTAGCAGCAGAAGGAGCAGCAGCAGAAGGAGTAGTAGCAGCAGAAGGAGCAGCAACAGAAGATGTAATAGATTTTATTATAGAATCAAAATCAAAATCAGGTATCATATTAAAATAAAATAGACACGCAATAATAATAATAATAAGGACTCCTAGACCCATTAACATAAAATGGGATTCAATTCCCGTCATATCGTAAATCATATCAGTTAAACCACCGTCGTTGTCATTATTTTTTTTTTTCGCCATTATATTATATTATATATTATAAAAAAATATAGATTTATTTACACATAATTTAAATGTTAATTTAAATTACTTAGAAATAAATAAATATATATATATATATATAATTGTCTTATAGTGTAGTGGTTTAGCACGCAAGGTTTTGATCCTTGAGTCCCGAGTTCGAACCCCGGTAAGACCTTTTTTTTGTAAAATATTATTAACTGATATATTAATGAATTAACTGATATATTAATGAATTAACTGATATATTAATGAATTAACTGATATATTAATGAATTAACTGATAAGCTGATATTTATATATAAAAATAATTATAATATATAATATTATATTATTATATTATTATAATGAATTTTGGATATGGAGTTATATTGGGTATGATATTAATGTATATTCTTATGAATAATACTAATAAAAAAAATAATATGGAAAAACAAATAGAATTTACGGCAAAAAAACTAGTAAGACAGGCAGCACGTTGGTCAACTGCCGCTAAACAAGATAAAAATGCAATGATAGCGGTATTACATGCAAATTATGGTGCGGGTTATTTATGGGCTCTAAAAGATATAATAAAAACAGATATAATAGAAAAAAAAACAAAAATAGATATGTCTGAATTTGAAGATGAAATAGTAAAAATACAAGATGAAGCAACACAAAATATGGCTAAAATGTGTCCAGAATATGCTCCTGAATCATCTTATTTAACTAGTTTAGCAGGAGAGGGTTAAATTATAATTTACTTCGTTTGCAAATTACGTGCCATTGTAAATAAGTTGTAATAGGGCCATCTGGGTGGTTATCGAATTTTTTTATATAATGTTTTTCGATTGGATAATTAATTAAATTTAGTAATTTTTTATGAAAATCAATACGTTTTTCTTCAGAAAATTCTTCATCTGGTTGACAATCTGAATTTATGTACTGTTGTTCAACCCATTTTGGAGAAGGTGGTAAAGTTTTATGAATACTATTTAGCGGCGGTGAATCAACTGAGTAAATACATGAACAAAAATTATTCATTTTAATAAAAATATATATAAAATCAATTTAGATTTAATAAAAATAATTTTTTAAACTGCTACAATTAGAATACTTTCTAATCGCGTAATTCTAGAACGTAATTTAGTTATTAATAAATCTATACTTGTCTTGGTTGGTATATCACCACTATATGTTAATTTTAAATTATTTAAACCATCTATGGCACATGTTATTTTGATATAAAAAGTTTTAAGTATTTTTTCATTAGATTCTTTAAAAAAAGATTTAATAAGTCTCTCATTTTTTTCTTTTTCATTTTTTTTTACACTTATTTCATTTCTATATATAAGATCAGTTACATTAATTACGTCATCTATAATATTTTTTATATTTTTAATAGTGACATTCCTATTTTGATTTGTTATATATCTTGATATAGATGGGATATAAGAATTATCAACGAAAATATTAGAATCATCATCACAATATAATTTTTCACCCTGTTTAATATAAGATATTATACTTAATTTATATAATATTTGATTTATCATATCGTCGGTAAATTTTTTCTTTTCGTCTTTCATTCTATATAATATTCAAATGTTATTTTTTTAAATTATGACATTAATTATTATTTATTTTTTCTAAAATGTTATATAAACATTTGGCATCAAAAACCGAAGACGGCATATTAATATTAGAACTAGTTGTTTCTTCATCAAGCAAAATACTATCTTGTAGTTTATATTGTTCTTCGCCATTTTCTTCTTCGTCAGTTTCTTCTTCACCGTTATTAGTATCAACCTCTATTAGTTTTAATGTTTCATCAGTACTATCCGAATATTTTTTTGTATATCTTATATTATTGAAATCTGATTCTAAATTATTAAAATATATAAAATGATTTTTACTAGGTTTTATTTCAGATATAAATGTTTTATTTTCTTTAATATCATCTTTTCTTATTGTTTTAATAATTTTGTATAAATCTGAAGAATGACTACCATTATATTTACTTTCAGAACCATATAATTTTATATATGATATGGTAAATTGTTTGTTATTTATAAAGTCAAAATTTTGTATAGGATTAAAATTATAACCAAAATCACTATTATCATTATTTACTATTAATGTAGCATATGTTAAATTTTCAGATATAAAATAATTAGATACATCTTCATTATACCAGTCATTATTATAAATTTCAAAAACAAAGTTAATAGTATCTTTATATGAATCAAGAATTTTATTATTTAATATTTTTATTTTATTAAAATTGTCCTTATTATATTCAAAATTAGAATTAAATATAAATACAATATTTTCTGTAGAATCTGAAACTAAATCAAGTCGATTATCCCAATAGTTATTAAATTCAGCCTCTATAATACTTTCCAATTCAGATATATCCGTATTTATTATTTTGTTAATAAAATTATTATTAAACACAATAGAAATCTTAAATTTGTCGTTACTAAGTTGTTCAATATTATTTTTAACAGTGGTCCAATTTATTTCCTCTTCTTTATTATAATAGGTATCATTAATTTCTATTGAATTAAAATGTTTCGAATAAAGATCTAATTGATTGTCATTTACACCATAAATAACATCCCAATGATTAGTTTCATTTCTATTATATCCAGTAGAACCTATATAAATTTTATTTATATCATATAAGAAATCTACAGTCGGATTTGATTCTAAAAATGTGATTTGATTTTCAAGTGTTATTTCTTTTTTCAAATTTTTAATATAATTAACAATAACTTCTTTATAAAACATATCAATAGAGTTATTAAATAGTCTCATATTTTGCAACCAAAATGTATTTATTTTAAGAATTAATTCATTTTCTGTTTCATTTCCACTTATAATAATATGTTTAGTTTCATGGTAATTATTAATTATATTTATTAAATCTATTTTTTGTGTTATTAATCGAGAATAAAATAATTTCTCCAATGGATTTTGAGCTTGTTCAATCGCGGGAGAAGAAGAACCTCCTAATAATTTGCTACTCACTTTTATTCCAACTTCATTTTTAATAAAATTTTCAAATGGTTCTGGTTCATTGACATTATTATAATGTTCTTCATATAGTAATAAATGAATATCACTCATCGGGTTATCTATATTATTTATTTGATAAACAACATTAGAAACATTTTTTTTAAATAGTGATAAATCATAGAAATCAGTATTTCGAATAATATAATTCTTTTCATCCATTTGTAATTCAAACATATCATTTTTATTTTTATTTATTGTAATATAATGACCATTTGTAATTGTTCCTATATGACATATAATACTTTTTAAATCTAATACATAATTATCAAATGTAAGACTATTTATTGAATTTTTTTTATTTATCATTTTAAAATGAATTCTATTATTTATAAATAATTCTTGCTGATTTTTTTTAATAGAATTACCTGTTTCAAAAATTATTCTGTTTATATCAAATAATAAATACTCAAGAGGATTTTTATAAAAATAACTTAATCTACTAATAGACGATGCTTCACATACTTGACATTTTAAACCGTTAATATTAGTTGGTATTTTACTAGAATTATGTATACATTTAGCTATAGTATTATTATTTTTAATATCTATATTTATAGTAAATTTATTTTTAATATGATAATATCTAAATTGACATTCGGAACATGAATATTCATTTACCACTATTGAATAAAAATCTTTCAAAAGATCGTCATGGTGTTTACTTAATTCTTCTATATAATGTGAAATACTATGTGTATTATTTATTTCAGTGAAACTTTTAACATTTATTATATCAGTATATACATAATGTTTATATGTTTTTACATTATTTATTCTATTTTTGTCTATAAAATAAAATAAAATATTAATAAAATCATATATATTTTGTAGATTTGATAAGTTAAAATTAATATATTCATCAGAATCAATACGTATGTTAAGTAATTTTTTAAATTGGTCTATATTTGTAATTTTTCCATTTAATAAGTCATCTAATTCAATTAATAGTTCTTGATAGGGTTGAGCACCTTCACCAGTTCTCACTAAATTATTTATTTTTTTTCTAAATATTTTACAGTTTTGTAAAATATTTATAGTTGATATAATATAACAATCTTTTGATTGATTATATATTCCTATCTTGTTTTTATTTTCTGTAAATTCTAAATTATATACTTGATTTAATATATTATTATATTGATCATAATCAAATAAATTATTATTAATTAACTCATTTTTATAATTTAAATATATCGGTTCAGTGTATAATGAAATACCATTATCAATTAATTCAATAATATCAAATAAATCTCCATATGTATTTAACATATTAGTATTTATGTCATAATCTATACATTTTTTAGATTTTTTCAAATTGGCATCTAAATCTTCACGTAATTTTACTAAAATTAAATTTGTCCGCTCTTGTTTTTTTATTGAACTATTTAAATTATAATCTATCTCTATCGTTTCTTCGGTTTCAACCTCTTTATCTCTAAATATTTTTTCATTAAGCCATTGATATTCGTCATTTTTTTGAAAATCTTCTAAAATATTTTTACATATATTATCATCTTTCAAATCAGATAATATAAATTCCTGTGTAGGATTATTAAAATGTGGGATTCCAATAATAAACATATACTTATCAGTTAATTCATAATATTTATCTAAACATACTACATTAATTTTATTTTTTAAAGTAAGAGAATTTTCTATAAATTTTTTTGGTAGTAAAACAATTAAATCAATATTATCTGGTTTTGCTATATACAATACTTTACTAATAAAAATAATTTTACAATTTTCTAAAAGACACCCTTCTGTTGGATATAATATATCAGCTGAAAATTTAATTTTATATAATATATTTCCATTAGATATAAGTTCACCACAATTTCTAAAGATAATTTCAATTGAATTTTTTTTTACTAAACCATCTCTATTACATTTGTTCCCTATTTTATTTTTTAATTCTATTAATAAATAATCGTCTACCATCCCACGTTTTTCTTTCAAAAAAATATTTAAATTATTTATATCTATTAATACATTTTCATTGTAGATTGATTTAAGGTCCATATATATATATATATATAAACATATATTTTAATAAGTAAAAAAAAAAAAAATAAATATTAATATTTTCTATTTAAAACCTTTTATTTGTAAAACTAATTTACTAAATCATTTAAAAATCGTGCTATATAAAAAATTAATATACAACTAATAAAGAATTTTAAAAAAGATATAATAAATCTACCTAAACGAATATTGATACCTAAAATACAAATATCATAAGAGTCAATTTTTTCAGTATTATCTTTACAAAACATAATATTTTCATAAAAAGAATCAATTAATTCTTTTAAATAATATGCTACGGCAAATGATACAATACTTACCGAGACTTTATTATCAATTAAAAATTTTCTAAAATCAGTCATATTTAATAAATTAAATGTCGTTGTCTCTAATTCAATATTAGTAGTAAATTTATCCATTATATTATAATATAATATAATATATTATAATAATTTTGAAAACAACAAATTAAATATATTTATTATTTTATTTTGATTGTATAATTAATATTGTATATTTTTTTAATTTCTTCAGAAAACAATAAATCTACAAATATTAATAATTTCTTAAAACATTTATTTATTGTTACTTCCGAAATTTTACACATATCCGAAATTTTTTTTTTTGATATATTCAATTTACATAAATAACATATAAAATATATAATTCCAGTGGCAATAGCAGGTGGAGTATTTTCAGATATATCTGGTAATTTCTGAACTTTTTTACATATTAACTTCATTAAATTAATATATTTATCTTCAATATCTAATGTTGAACAAAAACGTGGAATAAAATTTTCAGGTGTAGTAATATTTATACTGTAAATTAATTTATTTTTAATGAAATTATTTAACTCTAATAATTTCTTACGTCCTTGTGTTATATGAGATTGATTTATATTAAAAATTTCAGCAATTTCTTTTTGACTACGTGATACATTATTAATATTTAAACTAGCCATTAAACAAGTAGCTACTAAGGCATCTCTATTTATTCCTCTAGATATCTTAATATCACGAATATCCTTATATATTTTTTTTGCTTGGTCTACAATCATAGAATTAATATTATTATTAGAAGCAATAATATTTAAATTTTCAAATATAGACAAAATTGCTCTATCATTATAATTACTTGTTATATACTTATGAATAGTTCTTAAACGTTTTAC
>Ga0302137_1001156_pt1 | contig 11869 bp, 17 predicted proteins | sample CBN3_SCM_MG_FD_203127 | JGI IMG/M metagenome (GOLD analysis project Ga0302137, IMG submission 203127) | Marine microbial communities from Western Arctic Ocean, Canada - CBN3_SCM | ecosystem: Environmental > Aquatic > Marine > Oceanic | place: Canada: Western Arctic Ocean | collected 2017-09-15 | reverse complement strand
TAGAGGACCATCCCGATTTCGTTCCGTATCGCACCGAGTGGATGGTCTGGGACACGGAGCTGCGCTTCGCCGGAAGCATTGATATGGTCTATGAAAATCCCGACGGAACCCTGATGATTTACGACTGGAAACGGTCCAAAGGCATCAATAAAACGACGTCGTTTATGAAATTCTCCCACACGCATTGTATCGAGCACATTCCCGATACGAATTTCTGGCACTATTCGCTCCAGCTCAACACATATAAGGCGCTCATCGAAAAGAACTACGGAAAGACGGTTACCTCAATGGTGTTGGTCTGTCTCTATCCAGAGAATAAGAGCTACCAGCTTTTAAAGGTGCCGGACCTCTCGGAGGAGGTGAGCGACCTCTTTAATCTGCGACGCTATGCGCTGGATATAAAGGCGAACAACAACCTCTAATTCAATGTCTAAAAAATATAATAATATCATATCATATTTTTTTAATGCTACTCATAACTCTCACCACGAGATGGTGTTGCCGATGGAGACGTCGCCTCCCACGACGGCACCTGAATAATAGTCGTTTTTGATGGAGTGTGGAACGACGCCGGCTGTCATAGGAAACTCAACTGGAGCGGTATTGACCACCCGCACGACATTCCCTGCCAGAGGCGTATTAATGATACAGAAGAATGGACGCTCGTACCCGTTCTCGGTGTACAGTTCGACGACCTGTTTGTTGTTGTTGGGTCCCTGAAGGAGCTCGATTCGAGCGTTGAGCGGACGCCCGTCGGTCTGGAGGAGGACTTGGACGGAGTCTACGATTGGGTCGAAGGGGTAAGTGCGAAGCGCGCCTCCCTGGATTGTGGTCGATGAGGCAATACAATCATCCGATGGGACGTCGACGTCGTTGGCCACGACATCTGCGGAAAAGGGGAACTCGAGTTGGCCGATATTGCGAATGGCGATGGTGTTTGGACCGCGCGGAGTATTGATTGTCGCGCTGAAGGGGCGAAGCTGTCCATCCTCGACATACACGCGCATCTTACACGGAGTGTTGTCGGGACCGTTCCAGAGCTCGATATCTGCGTCGAGCGGACGACCCTCGGTCTCGAGGACAACGCACACCTGCTCCACAAAGGGGGAGCGGTAGGACCATGTGCGAAGCGAGCCACCCTGAACAAGGATTGGTGACGGAGGCGCCGGTCCAGGTCCAGGCATTGTGACCTTTTTGGCACCAAAGAGGTCTTTTGAAGACTTCGTGGCAGAATAAAGGTCATTCATACTCTTGAGTTCTGTGGGTTGGGAACCTGCTTTTGATGTTGGTGGCAAGAATGCTGACGTGGCACCGATTCCTAGAAGTAGCGTTACAAGACCGGTCTTCATAATAAATATAATTATTGTTTTTTGTTTAAATTCCTTTTTAAAACAAATTTATTAGTATTCAAGTCATACAATAAAAATAAATAATAATAATTATTAATACATTGGCTATTGCCATACCCGTTAATTAATCGTCACCGTTATTATGTATATCTTATAGATCCTCCCAAGAGTCAGGAACATCATCTTCCTCCACTTCGAGGGATTCAGGCAGCATATCATATGCTTCTGTTTCTTGGACGCCAGTGAAACAAAACCCATCTTCTGCGTTCTGTCGAATTAGCTTGGGAGGCGATGGTGGTTCTCCAGCCACACCCCACATATCATCCGCGGGGACCATAATAGTAAGAGATGATTTTTTCTCGACACTCTCTATTTGAAACAGTGATTTACGTGTTTTATTTACCTTATCGGTCACTTTCACATAGTCCTGGTATGATTTTTGTAGTTTTTTGCTTTTTTTACCTGTGATGTAGCACTTACTTCCCATTGTCATACACATTGACATCGTCTCGCGAAGACGCACCTCGTCCTCAAAATCCACAACACACACGGAGGAAAGGAGCTTCTCAATGTCTGCCTTAAGATTGGCTTGTTCCTCTTCGAGTTTCACCAGTATGGTCTTCTGGTGAATGTCGCCACGCACCTTAGGAATTGAGGGGCTTTGCGTAATAACCATTACCGGCACACGCGTGAGAAGGACGGACCGCCACTGCTTTTGGATTCCACCACGTGTAGTCTGGCGTATTTCCTTCGTGTAGAAGTAAAAGTTGTGCTTGGTGAAGAACCATACGAAGAAGCAGACGGCGATGTGGATGTGTTGGTCCAAATAGTCGTTTGAGGGTCCGTCGAGGTGCTTCTTAGTGAACGCGCGGACGAATGCGTATAGACGCTCTAATTCTTCAGCGTTTTTTGGCATCGCATCAGAGGGACGCATGCTGTATATCCACAGCGTGCGTGCGTCGTCGCCCATCTTAACTGCGCCCGGATTCACGCACTGAAGTTCCTTGAGCATATCCGAATTGGCGTGAATGTCGTTGAGAAGCGTCATCATGATTGCTGGAACGTGTAATACTGCGTCGATCTTCACGGTATTACAGAACACATTGGCGAGGTGGTCGCGTTTGCCTGTCTTGGTGTCCCATGAGGACGAGAGCTTGCGGTAAGTATTCGGCATCGTTCCGCACGACGGCGAATACATGTAAGGAGACTTTCTGCTGGCCATTGTTGCTTGCTTGTTGCTTGCTTGTTGTTTTTTGTTGTGCTGATATATTTTCAAGGTTAAAACGATTTCAATTTTATTTTACAAGGATTAACTCTGTGTTTGTAATTGCGATTCATCACATTTCTTACATTTACCTTTTCGAGTATGGTGTTTACAGAATTTGTCGGGGTTACATTCCCAGCAGTTGTATTTCTGGCGGTTATGTTCACAGTATAAATTTGGAGAGCATATACGACAGTTGTGTCGGTGCTTATTATGCTCACAAAACGAGGACCCGTTACCACATTCCTCCTCGCGACACGTGTTCTTGCGCCTTCCGTGTACACAGATAAACACGCCACCACACCCTGCGCGACACATTGCTCGCTGTTTAAAATGACAACATAAGAGATTAGTCCCATTCCACGTATCGAATCGCTTCTTCTTTTTATTCCAGTAAATCTGATTTTGTTTCCGGTCACTGGTTTTTTGAGGTAGGAATGGGATTTTTGAGTTGACTTTTATCAGATTCATATCGGTATTCATATCGGTATAGGTATTATAACATATATTTTTGTATTAGTTGTGTTTCAATTTTATACTCTGCTCACAATTTGCGAATCTCTCTGAAGAGTGTTACTGCTCCGAATGCAGCAATACATATGTTAGCTCCGAGTATTATTTTTGGAATAATCAACCACTTATCAATATGAGTATTTTTATCATCAGAACTCAATTTGTAACGCGTTAGGTCTTGTATTAAGAAAAAACATATACAGGAGGCAATGATTAGAATGAGAAGACTGAGCGCAATAAACGCGGTGTTATATATTTCGTTCCTCTGCTTCCGGTAAAAACGACTGTAGGTTAATAGACCGAGAGATACCAACATATACTGACCAATTGTCCTCAACGACGACTGGTAGTAGGTCATAATATTATGTTCGGTTCGCATTATACTATAATGATAGAATAATTATAAGATTAAAGACATAGTCATATTACTATAGTAATGGAATCATTAGTAAAGCCGATTAGGATTGAACCTTATATGGATAATAACGAAGATAGTGCTCCCGTAACCGATAGTGCTCCCGTAACCGATAGTGCTCCCGTAACCGATAGTGCTCCCGTAACCGATAGTGCTCCGGATAAATTCAATAATTTATCTAAATATCCCAGTTTTCAGTGTTTACAACAATCGGAAAAAACGGATATAATTGGAAAAATTAACAGAATGCTTGAACGAGGCAAGTCTGAAAAATGGTTAATAGACATAAAGGAGTTGACAATTGGAACGAAGATAGGAGAGGGAAGCAACTCATATGTGAATATGTGTAGGTGGAGGGGGATTGATATCGTTGTGAAACGACCTAAATATAAGAAACTGTCTCAACTGTTAGACCTTCTTAACGAGATACAGATGTGGTCGCAGTTGCGACACCCATATCTGGTTCAGTTCTTGGGTGCCAGTTACGATGTAGAGGAGAATGATTTTTATATAATGATGGAGAAAATAGACGGTGACCATCTCGGTGAATTTATTACCAACAAGACACGCAGCAAGTCAATGTCGGCGAGTCTCTCTAGATACTCGCGCTATCAGATATGTAGCCAGCTTATTAATGTGATTAAATTTCTTCATTCGTGTACCCCTCCAATCATATACCGTGATCTAAAACCAGAAAACATAATGATTGACCGATTTAATAATGTAAAGCTAACTGACTTGGGATTGTGTCGTCATATGCCCGAAACGACAGAATTCAAACTCACAGGTGGAACTGGGACTATTCGGTATATGGCGCCTGAGGTTTACCTTGGAAAGCATTATAATCTTAAGGCCGATGTATATAGTCTAGGTTTCATTTTATATTATATATTCACTGGAATCAAACCGTTTAATGAATATAACACCAGCACAATTAGAACATATATGGAAAATACCGAGCTAATCCATTCACTAGACAATGTGAAACAAGCGGAGTGGAGAGAAATAATTAACAATTGTATTAAAAAAGATGCTAACCAGCGATGGGATATTAATAGGTTAGGTGACGAGGTGAATGCGCTTACTGTAGGAGATACGCAAAAATGTGCCGTGAGTTAAAGCTCTGAACTATTCAAAGCAAATTGTCTATACACATTATAATTGGATACATTACCTAAATCGTAGTGTTGAATAAATACCGAAACTAGAAGAATGCTCATGATTATCAGCATAAACGATGTAACCTGTTCTCCACCAATTATCCTTTCATAAATCAGCGCTATTTCCTTTTCTATTTTATCATTTTGTCTCTCTATTAGCATATCAGCCTGACTACTTATTTTTTCGTCATATTTAACCTGATGCTTATCATTACATATAATCTGTGATTGTAATGCTTTTACCATAATGGTTTGGTTCTCTATCTTCTTCCATATACAACGAAATTGTTCGTCGTTCGCCTCTAAAATAGAGAAAATCTCTATAAGTTCATTTGTTTCGTTAAAACTATCGTTTTCCATAATTGTTAATTACTAATAATATAAATTTAAGTCAATTTATAATAAATTATTCTGATAATGATAGCAGTTCTATATGGTTATAACTTGTTGACAATCTTAGAATATGTCTACAAGGACATGTACACGTATTGTTTCCGTATGCGTTTTTCATTTGTCGTGTGGCGCGGAGTGACTGGCGCGTTCGTATGTTACGACAATGCGGTGTGTCCAGAACACCGTGTGAATGACGTTTACAACATCCACATTTCAATAGCTTGTTCGTTATGAATATGAGTTCATCTTTATTAAAATAGATACCAAGCGACTTACCATAATTATATATATCGGGGAACTCATACGTGGTCTCTATGTCGTTGAGATGCCAATAGCGGCACATTTTTGGATACCACCAATTATAATGTTGTTCGCATAGCATTAGCGCAGCCTCTAATTGAATCTCCTTTTGGAACGCGGTGCTCAATCTTGGTCTAGCCATAAACATTATGATATCTGAAAGTTCTTTCGGGAGGTCATTGACACGTTTAATAAGGTCGTTCATTTTACTATAATATTAATAATATAGTATATTTTCAATTTAATAATTTAATAATAGTCTATTAAATTGATTTGTAAATTATCCTATAATGAATAGCATATGAATCAGCTAGTAATAACCGAAATCGAAGAGTATGTGCCAGTCTTCAACGAAGATACAGGCGAATATACCGACGCGTGTCCATATGAAAAATATACACGCGGACAACATTCGGTATATACATGTCGTTGTATATCCGGAAGAACTCTCAATAATCGCCAACAGTTTATTCAACATTTCAAGACCAAGGCACATGGTAATTGGATGAAAAATCTGGGTAAGGATGAAAATATTAAGTTAATCAAGGAACTGCGTATTGAAAGCGCAAAGAAAGATAATAAGTTGCGGATGCAGGCCCGCCACCTAAAGCGGCAACAACAGCGCATTGAAATTCTAGAGAACGAGTTGGTAGAGAATAAAAAAGCATCAGACAACATTATGAAATTTAATAACAACGTAATTAATGAGCTACAAGAAAACATCCAGCTTCTAGAGGAAACCACCGGTGCCAGTATTGAATATGAGAATGAGAACGCGTGGGAAGTATCCACGTCAGGGTCCGAAAGTGTAGGGTCTGTAATTACGAGTGATAATACCAACTAATTAAGAGGCTGGTCTTTTATCACACCTCTCTAGCATATAAGATACAAAACTAACGTTGTGTTTAATATTGTAATCTCTTGTGTAATACATAATTTGTCTTACTACCATACTATATCTGAACGATATCTCTGGGTGACTAAATGACATAATTTCATAAATAATGACATTTGGTAAGTTTTTTATTAACTCCATATTGTTATCTAATATCGCATACATTATCTACATTCAATTTAACTGAGAAAAGAGAACTGAGAAAAGAGAACTGAGAAAAGAGAACTGAGAAAAGAGAACTGAGAAAAGAGAACTGAGAAAAAATATAATAGTTTATAAAACCTTGTTTGGAATTTTAATTAATATTAAATAAAATTAATATTTAACGATACATTCTGCACAAATATCCATCGGACTGCGTGTGAATTCGGGTTGGTTGATAGTGACGTAATTTGTTGTTAGTTGATAACAAGATTCACAACTAACCGGTTTGCCTTCCCACCACTCACTATCATCATAGTATTCGCCGTCATCGGTGTAGCTGTTCTCGCCCTCGTCATTAGGAACACTGTAATGTTGAGCGCATACACGCGGAATGAGTGTAGAATCGCTGCTGTCTTGCCACCGAATATGAACGCTACCATTATCATTTATCGAAATATTTACACAAGTATTAGGTATATTTGCGAAGACAACGTTAATAAAATTTGTATATCCCACCAGTGACCATTCTTCCTCCATTGCCAGTGTGTTATTATTCCAGGATATGCGTGCGTTACTCATTGTGATGCTATATTTAACGCCATCTATATTAATTCAATTTTAAAATTGAATTAATATAATTTTACAAATACAAATATAATAACTATGTTGTATCTAATTAAAAAAGACGGCAAATACGCACTTCCATATAATGTATGGATCTTGGTAAAACAGTATGCGGGTGTGTATAACCAACCTGTGGACTTCAATGCGGTTAATAATATGAGAGTTATTCTATTACATAGTCTGTATCGTAAATGGTTCGGTAGGTTCATTCTTCCAGATAACTACGATTTATGGAATCAGGGGAAGCGCAGACAATGGCTACTTAAAAATCTAGTGGAAAAAAATAACTATAAAATGACAGAGGAACGTTATAAAAGTCTAATATTTGTAAGCAATAGTTCTCTGAATTTATTGGAGTAGCATTGAGCATATGTAGTATACTGTCGCAACTACTAGGAATCCATCTAACACAATTTTAATATCAGACGTAGCACCATTATAAATATTTTTAATCAGCGTTATAGTATTTTTTACCATACTATATGACTCGCATAGGATGGAAAATAAGCATATAATGGCGAGGGCTGATAGAATTGGGATAATTATATATATGGTTAGAAACGCGCCTATTCCTAATAAAATCGCATAGATAATATCACTGATTGGCATTGTGGATATGTTATTATACTCGGTCATTTTGACATTATTTTACTTGCGAAATTAGATTCAATTTATTTGTTTATTAGCGCAATATTTTTACCTTTCTATAAAACTACTTAAATTCATACATACAACTATATTAATGAAATTTAACACGAGCACAATGCTTTCACTATTTGCGGTGTCTATGACGGTTGGTTCCGTATTTGCGTGGGACTCGTGGGAGTTTATGTTACCGATTAAAAGTAAAAATACGAGTAATGTCTGTTATGATATTAGGAAATTTGTTATTGATTTACAAGGTAAAAATAAAAAAATTCTGGATATTGGATGTGGTATTGGTGATTCCACTTCGTGTGGTGAAGGAAGTCTCGGAATCGACAACAAGCGCGAAGCCATTGAGGCAGCAACACTAAAATATCCCGACAAGAGGTTTAAATTGGGTGTAATTGCGTCTTGGAATCCGCCAGAAAAATACGATATTACCACAACGATGTTTTATTTACACAAGCTGGACTCGTATAAGCGTAAACAAATCATCCACGTAGCGAAGAAATGTGCGCAAGAGCGTGTCGTTATTCTTGACGTATCTCCGGATTATACGCCAACGGAGATTATGATTAAAAAAAAACCACATCTATTAGATTTCATAGCCGAATCACGCAAAGAATTGGCAGATTTTACAGAGCATACTATGGTCGAGAAGAATATTTCCATGTGGACATATGATATTATGCAAAATGATAAAAATATCATTGATACTGATACATTAAAAAATATATTGCGCGTATACAGACCTATTTAGTTATATATAAAATATTTAATATCATAATTTAATTAAACAAACCTACCGAATCATAGGGCGACTTTGATTGTTGTAGCGAAACCTATTATTCTTGATAGCATAACGATTGTTGTATTTCTTGTTTTGCAACCTGATATGGGGTTTGTTTTTGTATTTTACGGTTTCATAGACTGGTTTAATCGCCTGTTTGTAAATATTCTTGTTGTCCATCATCATGTTTTGGAGGATGAGAGTCATTAGAGAGTTCATAGTTATGTGGTCTGCTTATGTCTCACAGCCTAATTCAATTTTTTATTAATTCATCGTTAAATACTTAATTCGCGTAAATATCAAGAATCGTTTCAATGATTGCGCTTCTTTGAATATCGTCGTTTGTAAATTCAATCAACGATATTTCCTTCTCTCTTAACAACGCATTGTTGTCGTATTTGCTATTAATCTTAGTAAGGAGGTCCATAAGTCCGTTCTCGTTGTTATCGCATTGATTAACGTCGCCTGTAATTACCATCTTGCTATTTTCACCTAATCTCGTTAGAAGCATCAATAGCTGCTTATTGCTGGTGTTTTGTAGTTCGTCTCCAATAATGAAGGTATTTTTGAAGGTTCTGCCACGCATAAAGGCGAGTGGAACGATTTCTACGCGTTTCTCGGCTATTAACGTATTCAGTTCCTTTTGTGTGTAGAATTCGCGGAGCACATCGAAAATCGGGATTATCCATGGATCCATCTTTTGGTTGATATTTCCAGGTAGGTATCCTAATTCCTCGTCAACACTGATTAATGGACGAGTAAGGACGATTTTCTGTTTGGTATTAAGCAACAATTTAGCGGCATATTGTGTTGGAAAAAGGGTTTTGCCTGTACCAGCTGGACCTGATGCGATGACTATCTTTACATCATCATCACCGATATCATTGAAATATTGCTCCTGTTTCAGGCTTTTGGGATAAAACAGTTGCTTAACACCTATATTTTGGGATTTGGTATCATATTCGGAATATTCGTCGTAATATTCGTGTTCTGTGTGCTTTTTTCGCGCATTACAGATTAACTTGGTATTTTTATGTTTATATAAAAATGCGTCACAATTGACCAAACCAATAAAAAATAGTAATATACTAAGTTTCATATTCTAATAGTTTGTTATTTTAATGACGAATTTTAAACACACTACACCTACCATTCGTAATAGGAATACCTCTCATACCGCTGTATTTGCGCTTCGTACCTATCTTGAATCCGCTCTTTCTCGTCAATGATAAAGTCGCCATCGTAGCCTTCGCCATCGTAGCCTTCGCCGTCGTAGCCTTCGCCATCGTAGTCATCCTCGTAATCGCAGGTAATTGGTGTCTTCACCTCACCAAGAAACCCCATAATGAGTAGCTGAATGTCATTATCGACGAACTTCTTGAGAATGGGTGCGAGCACAGTATCGTCGTCGTTGAGGAGCACTCTCCCTTCATCTGATTCGCTGTATATGTGGATGGAAATCTCCCCCGACAGCATTTTGCGTCCGGTAAACTTCTTGGATGACATTGTTATATCGTTGTTGCTTTTTGTATGCTTAATCGTTAATTTGATAATTCATTTCAATTTTATTTTGGTAACCCTGTCTCCAATATTGTAAGTATATTAATATTATTAAAATATATAATATGATTTATAAATATTTAGTAATAATTTTGGTTATTATAATCGGATTATCGTTTATTAATATTATTAGTTTTAATAATATTCCTCTTGAAGGGTTTGTTGTATTGAGTCCTAAAACGGAAGTAAGCACACCTATACATTTTAATGAGCATTTATATGATTCGCCTAATAATATTTTAGAGGAACAAGCATGGAAATATCCCGAACCTGGCAATGATAATCCTGATAATAAATCAAAAGATAGCGAATATTCTATATCATTGGACGAAATTAAAAAATATCTAGTTAGTGGAGATAGTAAACCAGCTTCTGGTCAGGCGGTTGAGATAAAGCATTGTATTGGACTGTGGGACCGCGATTGGAGTTCTTGTGATAAACAATGTGGTGGTGGTGTCAGGAAGAAACAATACCGAATACTATCGCCAGCGGGACCAGGAGGTATTAAGTGTTCATATGCGGATGGTCATGTCCGCGAAGAGAAGTGTAATACGCTTCCTTGTCCGATAGATTGTGATGGTTCGTGGAGTAATTGGAACGAATGTGACAAGGATTGTTTTCCAGACAATGGTAACCAGGGAAATTATGGGGAGCGCAAACGTTCGTTCAATATTAAAACAGATGCTAAAGATGGATATTTAAATGATATATTTAAAGCAGCGATAAGATGCGACCATAAAGACGGGGATATTGAAAAGCAAGAGTGTAATACTGAGTTTTGTGCGGTAGATTGTCGCGGTAGCTATGCTGGATTTAATAAATGTAGTGAAACGTGTGGTGAAGGAATTAGGGAAAATATATATAATATAACCAGATATCCTAAACCAGGGTGGTTTAGGGGTAAACGAGTAGATGGAATTAAGTGTCCTACGCATAAATATAAGAGTTGTGAATTGAAAAAATGCCCCTAATAATATTCATAATATTCATAATATATATATGTTGATGGTAATAATATATATATTTATAGCATTTATTATGATATTTTTAATTTACAATAACTTATTAAATGACAAAATTATAGAGGGGAACAATGGTATTGATAAAACAAAAGATTGTTTGGGTGTATATGATAAATATTATGGCGAATGTAGTAAAACTTGTGGTGGTGGGATACAAACAATCCCTTTTAGTATAACACAAGCGGCTGAAGACGGTTTTTTTAGGGGTAATAAAGTAGACCCTATTCAATGTCCAATGCCGTTAGAAAGAGTGTGTAATACCCACAATTGTCCATTAAATTGTGAATATGTTGGAGGAGGTGATGGTTGGAGTGTCTGGATCGAAAATCTAGACAGCAGTGGTAAAAAAATAGGGACAGAAACGCGAACACGTAAAATTAAAATGGAGGAAAAATATGGAGGAATTTCATGTGGTAAACTAACAGAAACCAGAAATCACGATGTCGATTGTGTTCAATCAGCATGGTACAATTGGGGAGCGTGTTCAAACACTTGTGGTGGTGGAACACAACAACGGAACCGTTCTATATTACAAGAAAGTAAGAATGGAGGAAATCCATGTAAACTAATAGAAACAACATCTTGTAACCCTGACCCCTGTCCGATTAATTGTGTATTAGGTTCTTGGACGAATGAAGGTGGTTGTAGTAAAACTTGTGGTAGTGGGGTGATGCAGCAGACCAATGCTATACTTACAAATCCAGCCCACGGCGGTAAAGCATGTGGACCTAGACGGCGAACTGTTAAATGTATCGCGGCGGCCTGTCCTATAAATGGTATTCGCAAATTTAAAGG
>Ga0302137_1001153_pt1 | contig 11890 bp, 10 predicted proteins | sample CBN3_SCM_MG_FD_203127 | JGI IMG/M metagenome (GOLD analysis project Ga0302137, IMG submission 203127) | Marine microbial communities from Western Arctic Ocean, Canada - CBN3_SCM | ecosystem: Environmental > Aquatic > Marine > Oceanic | place: Canada: Western Arctic Ocean | collected 2017-09-15 | reverse complement strand
TTCTTCACCATTGTTGTTGCTTTGTTTTTCGTCTTCGATTTACAAAAGTATCTGACTCTCGAATATCTAAAATCCTCCAAAGCATTTTTCATTTCATCCTACGAGAACAATCCCATTTTGGTGTTGGCCAGTTATTTTCTATTTTACATAGTCATTACTGCATTTTCACTTCCAGGTGCAGTCTGGATGACTTTGGGAGGTGGGGCTTTTTTCGGATTATTTGCAGGAACAGTGATCGTTTCTTTTGCCAGTTCCATTGGTGCGACTTTAGCCATGTTAATTTCCCGTTTTTTGCTTCGGGACTGGGTGCAAAACCGTTTTGAGAAACAGATGCAAATTATTAATTCCGGAATAAACAAAGAAGGAGGTTTTTACTTATTCACTCTACGCCTTGTCCCGGCGGTTCCATTTTTTGTAATAAATTTGGGAATGGGCTTGACTCCATTACGTGCAGGCACTTTTTACTGGGTCAGTCAACTTGGAATGCTTCCGGGAACACTAGTTTATATAAATGCAGGTTCGGAACTTGGAAAAATACAATCCGTGGGTGAAATCCTTTCACCGACCCTGATTGCTTCGTTTGTACTGCTCGGAATATTTCCGCTGTTGGTCAAAAATATATTGGCTTTCATTGAAAAAAGGAGAAACAAAGAAAATGTATAAATTTGATTACAACCTTATTGTCATCGGTGTCGGGTCAGGAGGACTTGTCAGTACGTTTATTGCGTCTGCAGTCAAAGCAAAAATTGCTTTGATTGAAAACCATAAAATGGGCGGTGACTGCCTCAATACCGGCTGCGTTCCCTGGTACCTACACAGATCCTGAACTAGCACTGGTCGGACTGAGTGAAGATGAAGCAAAGGCCCGGAATATTCCGCACGAAGTCACAACTTACGGCCTCGACGATTTAGACCGGGCGATTACGGACCGTACGGATTACGGTAAAGTAAAAGTCATTACTCCACCGGTAAAAGACAAAATATTAGGCGTGGCAATTTGCGGAGTCCATGCTGGAGATTTGCTGGCAGAATTCACTCTGGCCATGAAACACGGAATTGGGCTTAACAAAATATTAGGTACAATTCATCCCTAACCTACCTTATCTGAAGCCAGCAAAATGCTGGCTGGAGTCTGGCGAAAAAATCACGCGTCTGTCGTAGTTTTAAACTTGCTGGGGAAATTCCATGCCTGTCGCCGGTAGACTTAGGACATGACAGGATTTGCATCACTTTGAATCTGAAATTGGATCAGCATGAAACGTTTAATTACTCTCTCTCTAGTTGCATTTGTTCTTTACAAAACTTCTGGAATTGCCGCGCCCAAATCCGAGTTGTGGCCGCGTTGGCAAACACACAATGCAGAAAACCGCGAAGTTATTGACCACTCTGCCTGGGGAATAATTCTGAAAAAATATTTAGTTACCAGTCAACTTACAATGGAAAGTTCTGCGCCTGTTGGAATTAATCTGCTGCAATATGGAGGTGTTTCAAAAATAGACTACGACCTGTTGAAAATTTATTTAACAACCTTGGAAGGCATTCCCATTTCCAGCTTTTCTCGTCCAGAACAAAGAGCCTTTTGGATTAACCTTTACAATGCTGCAACCGTTAATTTGATTTTGGAACATTATCCAGTTGAATCTATTACAAAAATTTCCTTCAGTTTTTTTAGTTTTGGTCCATGGGATGAAGAGTTGCTCACGATCGAGGGTGAAGAACTTTCACTGAATGACATTGAACACCGCATCCTGCGACCAATCTGGCAAGATCCCAGAATTCACTATGCCCTGAATTGTGCCAGCATAGGCTGTCCAAATCTGCAACCGCTTGCCTTCACGGCTAAAAACACCGATTCACTTTTAGAGACAGGCGCAAGCGAATACATTAATCATCCACGTGGTGCAAAAAAAGAAGACAAAAAACTTTGGCTTTCTAAAATTTTTGAATGGTATCAGGATGATTATGGCGGCAATGAAGCAGGAGTTTTAATTCATATACAGAAATATGCAAAAGAGAATTTGGCTAATTCTTTGTATGAAGATGAACTGGAAATCGAATATCATTACGATTGGAGATTGAATAAATCAGGACCTTGAAATTACTGAGCAGAAAAATTGTCTTCTGTGTCTTAATTAAGCTCCGGGACAAAACAGACTTTCCCCTCAAACGATTCTCCTGGCAACAAGATCTTTGTTCCATGTCCGGAATCTTGGCGGGCCATCATGTTGAAGGCATCTGTCATATTACTGACTGGTTCTACACAAAAAAAATCTGCATCAGCAGGAGTGTAAATCACCAGAAAATCCAAGGGTGCATCTGTAAAAATTTTTAAGTTTGCATTCCATTCCGGCCATGAAATCAGGACTTCACGGTTCCAGCCTGTAAAAAGATTATCCAGTGCATTTTGAGTGACAATCAAACCTTGTTTCAGCAGTTCTGTTTCCGGAACCAACTCCAAACCAAGCGGCATATTTTCGGAATCATTGACGCACATCTTTTCCGTTTTTGCAGTTATCATAGCAAGTGGTGTCTGGACAAAATATGGATGTAGCCCCATTCCGGTAGGCATAGCTGATTTTCCGTTGTTGGTGATTTGCAAAGTCACCGTCAGTGAGGGACCATTCAGTTCTAAAACCTGGCGTGCCAAATATGGAAACGGCCATTCATCAGGAAAATGCTGGTATGCTAACACGGCTCTATTTTCCTTAACTTCGCTTACAGTCCAGGGGGCTTTCCACCCGTGACCATGAATTGTGTGCACTTCCGGTGGAAAATTAGTGAGCATTTTAATCTGCTTTCCCTGGAACGAAAATCGTCCGTTGCGTATACGATTTGAAAAAGGAATCAACGGAAAGCAGCTCATTTCTGTCGGATCCTCCGCGGCAAGTCCCACTTGAGTTGAAGGACGCATGAGTTCTAAAACCTGTTCTTTAGTTTTTAAACAATAACGTGTGATTGAACCTCCAATTTCTGGTACAATTTCCAGTAGTGCATTTCTGGAACGCAAAGTTAATTTCTTTTCTTTTACTTCATTTTCATTCAGCATAATGGCCATTCATTGTTGTAATAACTATCTAATATGTTCGACCAAAAATAAGTGGGATCGCAATTTTCATTCAGCAAATCTGCTGCTGATTTTTCCAGTAATGCAGGGCGACAATTTTTTGAAAGAATATCATGCATGGACTGCTTAAAGCAATTATTTGGGTTTTAATAATTTTTAGCGTGGTTACATTGCCGGCATTTATCTGGAGAAGTCTGGACAGGGATTCATATGAAATTTTTTTACTTCATAGCGTTTCCCCTTTTTCTCAAAAGAGCCGAAATACGCTCATGCAATAGTGTTAGCGGTTCATTTAAAACGCAGGTAAAAATCTTAATTATATCTGTATGATAACATAAAAGAGATTTCTCGCTTTGCTGGAAATGACACGTTTTGAGACTTTTTACAGGTCTACCATAAATGAATAATATTTTAAATATTAACTCTGCAACCAAATCAGGAACTGATGTCAAAAATACTTAATATTTTTATTTTTACAACTTTTTATTTGCTGCTCGGCAGTTTTTCAGTCTATGGGAATTCGTGGGAGGACATCATCCAAAAAGCCAAAGGTCAAACCATTTACTGGAATGCCTGGGGCGGTTCAGAAGAAATTAATGCCTACATCAGTTGGGTGGGTAGCAGAGTAAAAGAAGATCACGGGGTGACACTCAAACATGTCAAACTTGCCAGCACAGCCGATGCGGTTTCACGTGTACTCGCTGAAAAAGCAGCGGGACGCAGCAGTAACGGATCGGTTGATTTGATCTGGATCAACGGCGAGAATTTCGCCAAAATGAAGGAAAATGGATTACTTTTTGGACCATTTACGGAAAATCTGCCAAATTTTGAACTCGTAGATTTTAGCGGAAAACCAACGACGCTGATTGATTTTCACCTGCCGGTTGAAGGTTATGAAGCACCATGGGGGATGGCTAAATTCAACTTTGTTTTTGACTCCGCACGCGTTTCAGAAACTCCAAAAAGCATTCCGGAACTGCTGCAATGGTCCAAAAGTCATCCCGGTCGTTTCACCTATCCGCACGTGACTGATTTTCTCGGTTCTACTTTTCTTATGCAGGCATTGATAGAGCTGACTGAAAATCCGAAAGTATTGAATAGTTCTGTAAAAAGCAAGGCGGAGTTTTCTAAAGTCACAGCTCCGCTTTGGAATTATCTTAACCAGTTGCATCCGCTCCTATGGCGTTCCGGAAAAAGTTTTCCGGCCAGCAGTTCCGTTCAGAAGCAAATGCTCAACGACAGTGAACTGGACATTGCGTTGTCGTTCAATCCCTCCGATACTTCCGCGGCTATTGCCAACGGATCTCTTCCGGAAAGTGCCAGGACTTTTGTGCTGAAAAAAGGTACGATCGGTAACACGCACTTTGTGGCAATTCCGTTTAATTCCGGATCAAGTGAAGGCGCGATGATTGTGGTAAATTTCCTGATGAGTCCAGAAGCACAAATGCAAAAGCAAAATCCAGATATCTGGGGCGACAGTACAGTTCTGTCAATTGCAAAACTTTCAGCGCAGGATCAGCAAAAATTCAAAGCCCTGCCACTTGGAGTCGCTACACTGCCTCCGGAAAAACTCGGACCTACCCAGCCAAATCCGCATCCGGATTGGAAAACCCAACTTGACGCGAAATGGCAACGACTATACGGACAGTGAGTCTACTCCCTGCTTTTCCTATTCTCACCCAACTCCTGTTACTGCTTCCCATTGCTGCAGGACTTTTAGGAGTCCTGCTTCCGTCTCTGGGATACTTACCTGACCTAGGCGGAAATCAATTTCACTTTGAAATATTCAACCAATTACTTGAGCATCCAGCACTTCCGCATGCGGTTTGGCTGACTCTTTTTTCTGGAATTATTGCGACTGTTCTTTCTTTATCTTTTGCAATTCTCCTGGCCGCAATGCTTTCTCGGGAAAGTCTTACTGGAAATAATAAAAACAAAATGGCCAGTTTGTTTACAATTATAAGACGGGGTTTGATTCCATTGATTGCTGTACCTCATGCGGCAATGGCTTTAGGGTTGGCGTTTTTGGTAGCACCAAGCGGTTGGATCGTTCGCTGGCTTTCTTACCTGTTTATGGGATGGGAAACACCACCGGAATGGGTAACAGTACAGGATCCTTTTGGTCTAAGTTTGATTTTAGGTTTAGTTTTGAAAGAAACTCCATATTTGCTCTTAATGATTCTTGCCGCCTTGCCGCAAATTCGCGCGCATGAATATATTCGTATTGGGCAATCTCTGGGTTATGGATATTTCCTCAGTTGGCTGAAATTGGTGTTACCGCAGGTTTATCCTTTGATTCGTCTACCTGTTTTTGCGGTACTGGCATTTTCTCTGTCAGTAGTTGATGTAGCATTGATTCTTGGCCCCACCACACCGCCAACACTTTCGGTGTTGATTTTACGCTGGATAGACGATCCCGATTTGTTATTTCGGTTTTTGGCTTCAGCTGGAGCAGTATTGCTGTTGCTACTCACACTTGGATCATTGATTTTCTGGCGTTTTTCAGAGTGGCTGATTTTTCAAAAATTTAGGAATTGGCTTTCAAACGGCAAACGTGGGAACGTAAATGGAGTTCACAACATTGCAGCATTGAGCGGTTCACTATTACTCGGAACGGCCTTTTTGAGTTTGCTTAGTTTAGCATTTTGGTCTTTGTCATTACGCTGGCCGTATCCCCTTGTTTTGCCCCAGCGCTGGTCGTCGCGAAATTGGGAGCGTCACTGGAGCAGTCTGCAGGAAACCGCGTTCACGACTCTGGAAGTAGGAGTGATTACCGGAATAATCGCGCTGTTTTTAGTGGTGGGTTGTTTAGAAAATGAACAGTGGCGGAGTGTCAGATTTTCATTACGTTCTCAGTGGATGCTTTATCTGCCTTTGTTAATTCCGCAGGCGACTTTTCTGCTTGGCATCCAAATTTTAGCGGTACGTATGGAAATGGACGGCACATTTCTGTTGCTGGTGTGGAGTCATTTACTTTTTGTTTTACCGTATATTTTTCTTACACTGGCTGATCCATGGCGTAATTTGGATACACGTTTTCCGAAGATTGGACAATGTTTGGGTGCTTCTCCACTGAGGATTTTGTTCCGTATCAAACTGCCTTTGCTTTTGAAACCCCTGCTCGTCGCTGCGGCTATCGGATTTGCTGTCAGCGTAGCCCAATATCTGCCAACCCTGTTCGCGGGAGGAGGACGTTTTGCCACACTCACCACTGAAGCCGTAAGTTACGCTACAGGCGCTGATCGGCGGGTCATCGGCGTTTATGGTTTTTTGCAGGCTATGTTTCCGTGGATTGCTCTTTTGCTGGCGTTGGCCATTCCACGCTGGCGTTTCCGGAACCGCGCCGCTTTACTTTAAAATAATGATCATGAAGTCGTGAATATAAGAAAACTTAATAAATACCAGAGTGCCACAGAGTACACAGAGAAAAATAATTATAAATACAGTCCTCTGTGTTCTATGTAATAAAAAAAGTTCGAGGATGTTTTCTTGTGTTTTTGCGTAATCGAGATGTAAATATATTATAATTTTCTTATTTTTCATGAACCAAACGGAATTTATTTAAATTAATAAATGTTAAAACTCGAAAACATTTCCCTGAAAATAGACGGCAATTCGCTGTTCAGTAAGCTCAACCTTGAAGTGAAAGCAGGACAGGTTACGACTGTGATGGGGCCAAGTGGATGTGGAAAATCCAGTTTGCTTGCGTATTTGTGTGGAGCACTTCCGTCCGTTTTTCAAACTTCCGGAAAGATAATACTGTATGATAGAACTTTAGATAATCTACCTTCCCATGAACGAAAACTAGGGATTTTATTTCAGGATGATCTGCTGTTTCCGCATTTGTCTGTAGGAGAAAATCTTGCTTTTGCCCTGCCCGCGAAAATCAAGCATCAGGAACGCCTCGATCAAATTGAACAGGCACTGGAGGAAATTGAACTGTCCGGAATGTACGAACGGGATCCAGCAAGTTTGTCTGGCGGACAAAGGGCAAGAGTTGCTTTGATGCGCACTTTGCTCGCCCAACCGGAAGCCTTGCTGCTTGATGAACCGTTTTCCAAACTTGATCAGGAACTGCGTGGAAGGTTCCGGAAGCAGGTTTTTGCTTATGCAGTAAAAAATCAACTTCCTACACTTCTTGTCACTCATGACCCAGCTGATGCAAAGGCCGCTGGAGGAGATATTCTTTCCCTTTGATGTCTCAAATTAATTAGGATTTACTGAATTATTTTTTTGTCATCCCTGACTTGATTCGGGATCCAAATTTCAAATCAAGTTGAATAAAAAAACTGTTAAGTCCCCCTGTATTCTCGGGCTACGCTGTGTTTCTCCCGGAATGACTAGGTTTTTTTATTCTAACAACCATATTTCTCATGATGTAACTATCATTGCAGAAAAACATGACTCATGATTTATTTCTTTACTTGAACTAATTTTCCCGCAACTTCTTGCGAAAAGTCTCATACAGTTGTATAACAAAAGTTCGTCTGGTTGATTACTTTTCTCAAAAATTTGGCTTTTCTGTGTTCATTTCAAATTTCCCCAATCGTTCTTTTCAGCTCTCAATTTTTTCTGCACTAATTGTGCTGTTTTTCTTTTCACTCCCTTCCCGGGTTTGGTCACAGGAATACAAACCGCGTGCGGTGGTTATGGGATTAAATATGAGCCCCACACCAGAATTTTCGGAACAAATCTTGCTTCATAATTTACGGAAAGAATTAGCCCGGACTTATGATTTCAGTGACCAGTCTTCCTTTGAACAAGTCCTTCAAAAACTGAGACAGTCAACCAATAAACAATCTTGTCTGCAACTAAAATGCATCTTGAAGATCCTGAAAAATTTTCCGCAGACAAGCTTGTTTTTGTTGAAAAGTATAGCAAGGGAAACTCGGCTTACTCTGGTTCTAATTGGAGAAAACCGGAAGTGGCGTGTAAAGCATGAAGCCTGTTTAGAGTGCAGATTGACTCAGCAAGATATGTTAAAAAGCATCGTGCTTCGGATGGAGAGTTATTCCGTACATCCAACTGCAATGCTGGATTTAAAACCAGAGCAACCGTCTAAATCATCTTCTCCAGAATATTCATTAAAGAAAGAAGAGTCTGATCAAAAAATTAAAACTGAAGTTACAAATTTAGCTCCTGAACCGAAAATCAGCGAAAGTGAAATAGTTCCTCCCAGAAAGGCAATGTTGCCGCTCGAATTGCTAAAATTTAAAATTGCGCAGCGGCGTTACAATCAGTTGATCTGGAAAAATATTAAAAAAGATTTAATGTTCTTTCGACAAAAACACCGTAATCGGTCCAGCAGGAACTTAAAAACACGACTTCGTCTGCAAATTGATCAATTTGGCAAGGTCATTGAACGACGACTGTTAAAAACAAGTGGTTCACAAAAGTTTGATAAAATTATAATGGATTCTATAGATCAACTGAAACTGCCTCCGCCAATGGAGCTTTTAATTCGCCATCCACCGTATGTAGTAACAATTCTGATTCAGCCTTGAAATTTATTTTAAATGGAAGTTATTTTAACCAATGATCAAAATTCTGAATTGAAAACTCAGGAAAATAGAACACTGAAAGTTAAGCAGCCAGTTCTTGAACCGGGAGAGGCTTTGAATCTGGTTTTTGGTGAATATGCAGCCAACACGCAGCGTGCTTATGCACGGGCCTTCCGTGATTTACAGCAATGGGCAAATATCAGGGAGTTGCAGGAACTGGGAAACTTTGATCCACTGAGGATGCTGGAATACAAGAATCAGTTGAAAGCCTCTGGTAAAAAGCCATCCACAATTAACCAAACCATGAGTGCCCTGCGCAAAGTCTGTAAGGTGCTGACAGAGTTTGGTTATCTAAAACAAAATCCTTTCAAAGCCTCTGTCATTCGGGCAGAAAAAGTCGACTCTGGGGCCAGTAAAGGTGCACTCCAGGTTTCGCAGTTAAATGCTATGATGGAGGCAAATAAAGTTATTCATTATGATGGACGAATCGCGTCGTTGTTAAGATTTCGCAATGCTCTTGTGTTGAAATTTCTGTATCTTACCGCGGCAAGACGTGGCGAAGCAGCAGATTTGCTTTGGGATGATATTGTACAGGATGGTTCCTTTCACGTTGCAGTACTGCGGCATACAAAAAGTGGAAAGGAGCAGCGTATCAAATTGAGAAACGAACTGCATGCAGAATTTGAAGAGTGGCACAAAATTCTTCAGGCTAACAAGATTGCAGCACCAAATGTTTTTCCTTCTCTTGGTTTCCGTACACTTGGTCACAAAATGTCAGGAAAAGGTATCAATGACATCGTCGCCAGACTCGGAAAAGCCGTAGGTTTAACTATATCTGCCCACTATCTTCGGCATACCGCAATCACACTTGCACTTGAGTTGGGTGAACCTCTTCAGAAAGTCCAGTCCTATGCACGCCATGCCTCCGCGAACACTACAATCCGCTACTTTCACGATCGGCAGCTACTGGAAAAAAATCCAACTGACAGCCTTCCGATGATATAAAAAGACGCTCTCTTCCAGATCATTTTCCTTCTGGCCAATCGGAAAAATTGATGGAAGCCGATTTTTATTTCACAAACCCGCCTTTGGTCATTTTTGTCGGATCAAGCGCTTTATCCAATTCTTCTTCTGAAAGATCACACATTTCCAGGGCAACTTCTTTGAGAGCACGATTTTCCGCAAAAGCTTTTTTAGCAATTTTTGCTGCCAGGTCATAACCGATCAGGGGGTTGAGAGTTGTTACCAGAATTGGGTTTTTTCCGACAAGCGCCTTGATGTGATCTTCACGCACAACCAGCCTTGAAACGGAACGGGTAGCAAGATTCCTGGACGCGTTCGACAGCAGTCGGATTGATTCGAGCAGACTGTGCGCCACCATCGGCAACATCACATTCAACTCAAAATTTCCGGACAAACCGCCGATACTGATCGCTGCATCGTAACCAATAACCTGCGCGCAGACCATTGCCATTGATTCTTCAATCACCGGATTTACCTTTCCGGGCATGATCGAAGATCCCGGTTGAAGTGCTGCCAGCTGAATTTCTCCGAGCCCTCCGTTTGGTCCGGAATTCATCCAGCGCAAATCGTTGACAATTTTCAAGAGACTGACTGCCAGAGTTTTTAATTGGGCTCCCATGGAAACCGGTGCGTCCACTGTTGATTGTGCTTCAAAATGATTTTCTGCTTCCCGAAATGACTCACCGGTAAGTTTTGAAATTTCTGCCGCGAATTTGGGAGGAAATTCCGGATCTGTATTAATTCCTGTTCCAACAGCAGTCCCGCCCATCGGCAGTTCCTCCATCTGCAGCAATGATGATTCTATGCGCTGAATACCAATTTCAATTTGCCGTGCATAACCGCTGAATTCCTGTTCAAATGTCACCGGCATTGCGTCCATGAGGTGTGTTCTGCCAGTTTTGACCACATGGGAATATTCAGCACCTTTTTTCAAAAATGTTTCACGCAAAAATATAAGTGTCGGAATCAAAGTATTTTTGGCCTCAAGAAATCCTGCTATCCTGATGGCGGTCGGAAAAGTGTCATTAGAACTTTGACCAAAATTTATGTGATCATTCGGGTGAACCTTGACCTTCAGTTCCGGAACCAGTTCCATAGCGCGGTGTGCAATTACCTCGTTGGCATTCATATTACTGGACGTTCCGGATCCCGTTTGATAAATGTCGATCGGAAAATGCTCGTCCAGCTTGCCGTCAATCACTTCCTGCGCCGCAAGCTGGATCGCGTGTGCTACATCTTTTGGAATGTTCTCCATTTCAGCATTTACTTTTGCTGCACCCTGTTTTATTACACCCATTGCATGAATCAGCGGACGGCTGATGCAGATTCCGCTGACCGGAAAATTTTCAACCGCACGTTGGGTTTGCGCTCCATAAAGTGCCTCCTGTGGAACCTTGACTTCTCCCATTGAATCTTTTTCAATGCGGTATGCTTTACTCATTTTGTTCCTTTCTTTTAGTTTGTTGTGGTTATTTGTTTTTGTTTATTCAGCACGTTGTTTGGTAAAAATATTTTTGAAACAAATATACTATTTATTTTTGTCAGGATAAAAACGGAATATCCTCTCATTGAAAGCACACCCCTGGATTTAAGCTTGCGTGGGAATGACAACTCCCTAACAAGACAGTAGACTATGTTTTTCTGAATTACAGATTTCCCGCAAAGCTCATCTTTGAAACTACAAGAAAACTGAAATCACGAAACAAGAACCCAGTTCGAGAAAACCACAAAACTGCCATCCAGCTGGAACAAAAAACTGTCATTCGAGCGAAGCTTTTCCTGTCCCTGAAAGTACAGCACTATTGTCTAAGCCAATACACCACCGTCCACTGTGAATGTGCTGCCTGTAACGTATGAAGCTGCGTCAGAAACCAGAAAAAGCACCATTCCAGACATCTCACTCGGCTGGGCAATTCTGCCCAGTGGAATTTGCGGTAAAACAGTTTTCATCAGCTCTTCATTTTGTGTGACTGCAGAGGCAAATTTTGTGTCAGTGAGACCGGGAAGTAACGCATTCACACGAATATTGTCACCCCCAAGTTCTTTGGCAAAGGCTTGTGTCATTGAAATTAGGCCTGCTTTTGTAATTGAATAAATGCTTTGCTGATGCATCGGAATACGACCGTTTATCGAAGAAACATTTACGATTGATCCACCTCCGTTTTTCTGCATTAGTTTTGCCGCATGCTGGGACATGAAATATGGTCCCTTCAAGTTCACATCCAGAGTTTTATCCCATGCCGCTTCATCTGCATCCAGGACCGAACCGTAGAAAGGATTGGTTGCCGCATTGTTGATCAAA
>Ga0302137_1001142_pt1 | contig 11951 bp, 12 predicted proteins | sample CBN3_SCM_MG_FD_203127 | JGI IMG/M metagenome (GOLD analysis project Ga0302137, IMG submission 203127) | Marine microbial communities from Western Arctic Ocean, Canada - CBN3_SCM | ecosystem: Environmental > Aquatic > Marine > Oceanic | place: Canada: Western Arctic Ocean | collected 2017-09-15 | reverse complement strand
GAATCTAATTTATCATAATTATTACCAGTTTTACGTGTTAAACTTTCAGGAACCTCAAATGACTCTTCATCTTCAATATATTCTATATAAGTTCTATAATAACTAGAAGTAAAAAGACCTCTATCCAATGCAGATTTATTTAATATTACTGAATCCTCTTGATTATATCCAGTATATGATGCAATTGCTATAACAACGTTTGTACCACCTGGCATATCATTGTATTTTATATTAGAAGAAATTTTAGTAAGAACTAAAGGTGTTTGGGGATAATGTAATATATGTCCCATTGTATCCATACGTTTGTTGAAATTGGTTGCAAAAATACCAACTGATTGTTTTGCTTGAGCCATACAGAATAAATTACGAGTTTTAGGATTATGATTCATAAATGGAATAATACTTGGTAGAGCACCAAAAATTAATTTTCCATTTAATTCCAAATATTTATAATTGTTTTCATTTATTTTTTCACTATCTAAACATATTAATGTATATAAACTTTCTTGAGGATCAATATACTCTATAGGGGCCTGATTTTGTATTAGTATTTGAGTATATTTATCAATTATTTCTTTATTTAATGAGGTTATAGAATCAGATACTGTTGTTTTTTCACTTTCTTCTAAACTACCATTTATTAATTTACTCCATGATACATCATTATGTGTAGTATTTCTAACTAATATATTTTCTCCATTTTCTATTTTTTGTAAAACATAGATTAAACGAATACAACGTCCAAAATCAGTTAAAATATATAATTCTTTATATTCATAATTAAATGCTACTGATATTTGATTTAAATTTTCATTATCATTTATTTTTAAATTATTTCTTTTAATTAATCTTAAAAATTCTATAATTTCTAATATATTATCATTAACATAAATTCCTATAAAACAACCATTTACAAATATTTTTGTATGATTTACATATAATGTTGGTTTTAATTGATTATTTGCAAAATCTAAAAACCCACTTGTTTTACCAAATAAATCTATAATTGTCCTATGCGCATTTCTATTTGAAACAGATATTATACATCCTATTGACATATTTTTAATTAAACCAGAATTTCCTCCATCTGGGGTATCTATTGGACAAACATATCCCCATTGAGTTGCATTTAATCTACGAGGACCTATTATTTTCATATTTGAATCTATTGGAGTTTGTATTCTTCTTAAATGGGAAATAGTTTGTAAATAACTTACCCTTAGTAAATCCTGAACTAAACCCTCCTTATTAAATGAGTATCTATCCCTATTTATTGTTTCGTTTAAATTATCATTTGTCAATGTCTTTTGAGTATCTCTTACACCCCAGTTTCCCTTAAAACCTCTTTTAAAACCATCTGTAATAATATTTTCATTATTTTTAAATATATTTTTTATTCTTTCCTCATTTGGTTCTATTTCATTTACTTTTTTATTATCTAATTCTAATTCATTTATTAACTTATTTAATATTGAATTTTTAAATTTTATATAATATTCTCGAAATAATGTTGATAATAAATATCCACTGGTTTCAATTTGTTTATATTCGAATGTATCTCTATTTGTTATATTTTCATATTTTAATTGAACTTTTAATAAATTAAATGTCATATATCCTAAATACATTGCTTTTGATAAAGTATTTTTTTGATGTGGTAAAAAATTATTATATAATACTGATAAAACTAATTCTGAAATTTTTACATCTCCCTTAGCATAGATTTGTTTTTCTAATTTTTTATGTATGTACTCAATTGCTGATTTACGATTCATAATAGGTATAGCATCTACCCGCGAATATTCTAAAAAATTACAAAACTCATTATATTTATCATTGTGGACAGAAAATATTTTATTTTTCTCACTATCATTATATGGTAATAAATCTTTTAATATAAAATCATATATTTCTTTATCACTTTCATATCCTAATGCTCTAAAAATTATAAATAAAGGAATATCTTCTTTCAAGCCCGGGAAACTTACTAATATACTAATATTATTTTTATCTATTTCATTTTTATTATGTTTTTCATATATATCTTCCATATCTTCTATATCATCACTTTGTTCTGTTTTTTCTTCACCTTCTTCTATATATATATTTTTTTTACTAATCATTTTTTTCAATTTAATATATGTATTTTTTGCAGGACTAAAACTCTCAATCTCAGCGGATTTAACCTCGGTGATTAATATATATTTTTTACTTGAATCCGTATGTGTATATAATTTATTATATGCTAAACGTTCTTGTGAAATAATTGTTTTTTCTTTACCGTCTATTATAAAATACCCACCTAATTCATTAATACATTCTCCATGTTTATATAGTTCATTTTTATATTCTGAACCTTTTTTACCCATTGTATTTATATTTAAAATACAATAATTTGATAAGACCTGTATAGGAATTTTACATAATACAAATTCTTCATTATTATCAAAATTAATACTAATTATTTCATTACTATTTTGTGCGGTATGTAATTTTATGGATATTTTTTTTATTATAATTTCTAAAAAATAATCTGAATTATTTAATCTACATTCATTAGGAGTTAAATCTGAAAATAAACTATTTTTTTTTCTCCGTATTTCTATATCACTATTATCTATTGCTATTTCAAGTATATATGTATTTATTTTTTTTTTTAATTTAAAATATGGATGGTTTAACATTTCACCTGATTCTAACTTATTAATAAAATCATTATATGATTCAAAATGATGTTTATTTATTATTGAACTTTCTATTTGATTAAAATATTTATTAAAATCATTATACCATTCAACATTATTCATTAATATATATTATATTATATTATATTATATTATTTTTTTCGTGATTTAAATGCCGACCACAATATTTTCCTATTTTTATTTTATTCTTACACCTACAACCTTTATTTTTACCAGTTCTATTTAATGCTATACATATTTCATTATTTTTTTTTAATTTTCCACCTTCTTGTCTACAATAAGGACACTCTGAATTTTTTGCATATTTATAAGACATTTCAATACAATCGTAATGAAAAACATGACCACATTTTAATTTAGTCAAATTAATATCCAATATATCGCTACATATATTACATATATTATCCATTATTTAATATTATTTATTTAATATCTAAATATTTTATTTCTATTACATATTTAGATATTAAATAAATAATTTTTAATATAGCTATAATTCATAGTTATAATTTATAGTTATAATTCATAGTTATAATTCATAGTTATAATTCATAGTTATAATTCATAGTTATAATTCATAGTTATAATTCATAGTTATAATTCATAGTTATAATTTATAGTTATAATTCATAGTTATAATTCATAGTTATAATTCATATTTATAATTCATAGTTATAATTCATAGTTATAATTCATAGTTATAATTTTTTTATTATATATATATATATATATAAAATGAACAAAAAAAACAAAAACCTTGATAAGAATACTAAAAAAAAAAATATACTTAATGATTTTACTGACAAAAATATTTTAAAATATATTTTTTCGGGAAATTCTATTTTGAATTATAAATTAGTTTTATATTGGCTCCCACCATTATTATTTGTATTTATATTAATTTCATTTATTTTCCTTACTCATTCTGAATCAGAGTATTTTATTAGTTTAATGAGTGGAATAATTATTTATATAATATATTTTTTGATTGATGTTATATACCAATTTATATTATGTGAAAAAACAAATAAGATTAAATTGATAAAAAATTCTATGAAAAATGCATTAGTACCATCTATTTTTGTTTTCGTTGGATATTTTTTATCTAATGTTTTACGCGATGTAAAAGATTGTAATATACAATATCATGATACTGGTATCGAACGTACTAATATTAGTAACACCGACACAAGTATTTCGAGATTGATTAATATTCATAGAAATAATATTATAATATCTATATTTTTCTATTTATTTTCTATTATATACAGTAATCCATTAAACAAAAAAAAATGCTCCAATAATAATTTATGTTAATTTACTTATTCTTCATCCTCCATATTATCTTTTTTTTTTGATTTACGAGATTTGCGAGATTTCTTAGCGGATTTACGAGATTTCTTAGCGGATTTGCGAGATTTCTTAGCGGATTTACGGGATTTCTTAGCGGATTTGCGAGATTTCTTAGCGGATTTGCGAGATTTCTTAGCGGATTTGCGGGATTTGCGAGATTTGCGAGATTTCTTAGCGGATTTACGGGATTTCTTAGCGGATTTACGGGATTTGCGAGATTTCTTAGCGGATTTACGGGATTTCTTAGCGGATTTACGGGATTTCTTAGCGGATTTACGGGATTTCTTACCCCCTTTAATTTTTTTTAATTTACGAGATTTTTTGGCGGATTTACGGGATTTGCGGGATTTTTTAGCGGATTTACGGGATTTGCGAGACTTACGGGATTTTTTAGCGGATTTACGGGATTTGCGAGACTTACGGGATTTTTTAGCGGATTTACGGGATTTGCGAGACTTACGGGATTTTTTAGCGGATTTACGGGATTTTTTAGCGGATTTGCGAGACTTACGGGATTTTTTAGCGGATTTGCGAGACTTACGGGATTTTTTAGCGGATTTGCGAGATTTTTTAGCGGATTTGCGGGATTTCTTACCCCCTTTAATTTTTTTTGATTTACGGGATTTACGGGATTTACGGGATTTACGGGATTTACGGGATTTACGGGATTTACGGGATTTACGGGATTTACGGGATTTACGGGATTTACGGGATTTACGGGATTTACGGGATTTTTTGCCTGATTTACGGGATTTACGGGATTTTTTGCCTGATTTACGGGATTTTTTGGGACCACATTTACGTTTTTTAGTGTCCCATTCACACGTTTTTTTTGCTGACATACACTTCTTCATTTTGCGAGAACCGCATTTAACTTTTTTTCCTCCTATCATTATATTATAATATTAGAAAATAATTTAAAATTAAATTAAATTAAATTAAATTAAATTAAAGTTTAAATTAATTAAATCAATAATGTATATATTTAAAATTACGCTTATATTTTAAATATAATAATGAGCGAGAGTAAAAATAAATTATTAATGGATAAAATTAACGTGTTTTTTGAAAATGATATAAATAAAAATGTTTTAATAAATATATTAAATAATAATTTTAATATATCATTAAGAATTATAGATTGGTTTGTAACAAATTATTGTAAAAAATATAATATTTTTTGGGTGGAAAATAATCAAAGATTTGTAGTATATTTAAATTATAAATTACAGTTAAAAGCATATTCAAAAAAATATTTTGACCCATTTTGCAGAAGAGAAAGGATTTTTTTTCATTATAAAAACGAAGATTATTTAGAAACAACTGTTGGTCAATTAAACTTTTTTAAATGGATAATCGAACATAATATTATTAATTATATTAAAAATAATTACGAAGATATAGAATCTGATATGCAAAATACAATAAAACACGAATCAGATAAAAATTTCAAACGCAGAGAATTATCAAAATGTGCAACTAAAACTATTAATGTAAATGATACTAAAACTATATTAAGTTTTGAATAAATATTATTGTTGCAACCATGGCATAGATTCAATACATTTATATGATACACTACCCAGAGCAGTTAATACATATAAACAACCAATATTAGATGAACTTTCATTAATTCCACTTGATAAAAATATATTAAAATCATCTAAAATAGCCTCTTGTAATTTTTTTTTATTTATTAATTTATTATTATCATAAAAGTATTTTGTATTAAGTAATTTAAATTTTGAAAATGGTTGAGATTTTATTTGTTGAACTATATTATTTTTTTCAGTTAAGCTTAAATTACTGCGATAGTTCCATATATCTTCTAATTGTACCCACAATTTTCTTAATTGAAATATAGATAGATGTGTGAACCATTCGATTGAAGTGTTATAACCAAATGTATCTATTTTTTGAAATATTTTAATAATAATCTGATTAAATAATTGTTCTTCTGATAAAATTTCAGGTTCAAAATCAATTGATATATTTCTGGTTTTTAAATTTTTTATTAATTTATTATATTTATGTATAATATTTAAAGAAATTTCTAATCTATTATAAGGATTTATTATATTATTGTTTATGTGGTTATCTAATAGTAATTTAAAACTTCGTATATCAAAAAAATATATACTATTTTTTTCATCTTTGAATGAGAAAAAATAGTCATATTTTATATATTTCTTCTCTTCAAATGTATAAAAATCACTATCATTTACACATATAGATGTCAAACCAGGACCTTTTAAATTATTAATACGATATATGTTTTTTCTTCTTATTATACTTTGAATTTTAATTATATTTTTTAATTCATATTTATATTTAATATTATCTAAAATATAATTTTTAAAAAATATTATAACATCTTTATTTTTTAAATTTATATTGAAATTATAATTATAATATTGTAAAATATATTTAACTAATACTATATTTTTTTTTAGAAATAGGTCACTTTTTTTTGTATCAATATCGCAAATATTAATATATTTTATCATAAATATATTTATATCTTTTTCATTAAATAAGTTTTTTTCCATTGTTACTACATTTTCTTCATTATTATGTTTATTACATAATTTATTACAAGAAGATATTTTAAATGAACATTGTTTAAATGGATTTGTCCTACAACGTGCAATACACTGCATATATATATATTTTAATATCTTATATTTTTAAATATTTTAAAAATTATTATATTCTTACCAATTTATTTGAATAAACTATATATAATAATATTAATAATACTATTGAAAAGTATGAATAATATAAATATAAATTCAATAATGAAATTAAACACACCATATGAAATTAAGAATGAATATAATATTGGTTATGAAGATACTTTATTTATAAACAATTCTAGAAGTATAATTAATAATATTTTATGTAGTAAAAATAAAAAAAAATTAATTATTGTTGGACCATGTTCAATTCATAATTATGAAGAATGCTTGATTTACGCAAAAGAATTAAAAAACAGAATGAATGAATTCCCAAATTTATATATTGTCATTCGTTTATATTTTGAAAAACCCAGAACTATTAACGGGTGGAAAGGATTTTTATATGATCCAGAATTAAATAGTTCTAATAAAATAGATAATGGACTTATTCAAACTCGTAAATTATTAATAGAAATTACTAAAATGCGGATTCCCATAGCAACAGAATTTTTAGACACTATTATTCCTCAATATATTGATGATCTAATTAGTTGGGGATGTATTGGTGCAAGAACTGTTGAAAGTCAATTACATAGACAATTAGCATCTGGGTTATCTATGGCAATAGGATTTAAAAATAGAACAGACGGTAATAAAATTATAGCAATAAACGGTATGCTATCATGTAAAGAACCACATTCATTTTTAGGGATTGATATAAATGGTTGTGCGTCTATTATTAATACAAATGGTAATAAAAATAGTTGTATTGTATTAAGAGGTGATTGTGTAAATGGTAGTAATTTTCATAAATATGATATAGAAGAAACAACTTTATTATTGGAAAAAAATACACTAAATCAATCTATTATAATTGATACATCACACGATAATACATTAATAAATGGTAAGAAAGATTTTAAAAAACAAATTACCAATTGTAGATATATTTCTAATGAATGGCAAAATAATAAAAATATAATAGGATTAATGATTGAATCAAATATAAATGAAGGAAAACAAAATATAGAAAAAACACCACTCGAATATGGTATTAGTATAACTGACGGTTGTATTAATTTGAATGATACATTTATTATTTTAGGTGAATTAAATAACTCTTTAAGTATTAAATAAAATAATTTAGATTTTTTTTTATTTTATTATTATATATATATATAGTATGAAAAATGATATAAAATATGGTATTATATGCCTTGATTTAGATGAGACACTATTTCATACGAAAAACCATCAGATATTTTTTAGACCTAAACTAATAAATTTTTTAAAATATTTAGATAAATTCTTTTATTTAGTTGTTTTTACAGCAGCTACAAAGGACTATGCGGATTCTATTTTAAGTAAAATAAAATGGGAAGAGAATAAAAAAACAGTTAATGCAAAAGATATGTTCGTATTAAGATTATATCGTAATTCAGTTACTTCAGAGGGAAAAGATTTAAAAATAGTATTAAAACGATTATTAAATAATAGAATAAAGAAAAAAAATAATATACCTAAGCATTTTTTATATAAAAAAATAAAAAATAAAAATGTATTAAATCTAGAAAATATTATTTTGATTGATAATCTTGTTCATAATTTTTTAGATGATCAATTTTTTAATGGAATTCCTATTAAAGATTTTTATAAAAATAAAAAAGATTGTAATTTAGAAAATATTAAAAATTTTATTAAAGGATATTTAAAACAATTAAAAAAAAAAACTAATCTATCATTAAAAACTTATTTATACAATAATCTATACAAAATTAATGATTGTTTAAAAATTGAATACCATAAACCACAATGTTAATATTTTTTGTAGGTTTTAAATATTTTATCTAATACATATAATCCAGAACCATAATTATATTTACATAATTTATGATGTATATTATGTTCTATTCCTACAAAAATATTATTATATCCAGAATGTGATATACACGAATTTGCAGTTGTAAGAAATATATAAAAATAAATTGTTAAATAATATCCAGGACATAAAATAGGCCCAATTAAAATAGACGCAATATTAATAAATAAATGTTCTATTATATGCGCATCCAGTGCCGAAACTGCTGCTGGAATACTTTCTCTATGATGAAATTTATGAATATTTTTATATAGAAAAGGTATTTTATGAAATAAATAATGAAAAATAAAAAACCATATATCTATACACGAAATATAAAATAAAATTTTACATAATTCTATTGTAATATTACATTCATTGTACAAAATTATATTACTATTATCAATATACATTAAAATTGGCACTGTTGTAAATATTTGATTTACTATTGAACCTTTTATACTATCATAACAATATCCCCAATATTTTTCCGTAATCTTATTTATTTTATATTTATCTAATATATTTGTCTTATAACATATATAATCTAATATTAAAAAAAATAATGACACTATCCAATAAGTAAATATATGTATATAAATCAAATTCATTTTATTATTGTTTATTTATAATTTTAAATTCGTTATATAAAAAAAAATTTAATTATTATTATTATTTTATTATTTAAAAATCTGCGTCTAAATCTAATTCCATTTCATTATCTTCTACAGATACACCTGCTTTTCCGTATTCACCTACACGTTTCTCAAAAAAATTTGTTTTTGTTCGCATACTAATTAAATCCATAAAATCAAAAGGGTTTTCTGTATTATATATTTTATTATATCCAAATTGAACACTTAAACGATCCGCAACAAATTCAATATATTGTTTCATTAATACCGAATTCATTCCTATTAGATTACATGGTAATGATTCAGTAATAAATTCTTTTTCAATTTCTACGGCGTCCTTAATTATACTATAAAATGTTTCACTATCTAATTTATTTTCACGAGTATGATATAATTCTACAGCAAATTCTGTATGTAATCCCTCATCTCTACTAATTAATTCATTACTGAATGTTAAACCTGGCATTAATCCTCTTTTTTTTAACCAAAATATAGCACAGAAACTACCACTGAAGAAAATACCTTCTACGCAAGCAAAAGCGACTAAACGGGTATTGAAATTAGATTCTTTATCGTCAATCCATTTAATTGCCCATTCTGCTTTTTTTTTCACACAAGGAATTGTTTCTATCCCATTAAACAGTTTAGTTTTTTCTTGTTCGTCGCTAATATATGTATCAATTAATAAAGAATATGTTTCAGAATGTATATTTTCCATAGATTCCTGAAAAGCGTAAAAACATTTTACCTCTTGGTCATCAATTTCATTTATAAATCTATTATGAATATTTTCATTTACAATACCGTCACTTCCTGCAAAAAATGCGAGAATATTTTTTATAAAATATCTTTCATTTTCATTTAATTTCACCCAATCATTTTTATCTTTTGTTAAATCAATCTCCTCAACTGTCCAAAAAACAGATAAAGCTTTCTTATATAAAGTCCATACACCAAGATACTTGTTCTGAATTGGAAAAAGAGTATAATTTTTTCCCATTTGATTGTATATATATATATATATATATATATTTTTATATTTAAATAATAATATATATTATAGAGATATAATAATAATAATGAAGAAATCACTATTATTTAATACCATTCCTTATAATAAAATTATAAAAAACAATTTAAACAATTTAAACAATGACCACCCATATAAAAATATATTTATTAATGTTTTTATATTCCTATTTTTTATTATTATTTTAGGGTTATTTTTATCTTATAGATATAAATGTAAAAATAATTTAAATAAAGATATTATAATTAACGACAAAAAAAACATAAGTGATATTAATGATGAAAATGAGATTATTGGAGAAGAAAATAAAAATGATATAGAAGAACGTAGCGTAGTTTTAGATGAAAAAAATAATAATAAAGATATAAGTCAAAAAAAAATATTATTAGATATACAAAATAATAATTTTGGAAATAATTTAGATATTGAAGATGAACAATATAAATTAATATAATAAATTTCGTTTTAAAATTAAAAATTAAACATATATTTAATTATTATGGCCGAAGACTTGGGATCAACTAACATTACCGATTTAATAAATGACGATGATACTGATATGAATGATGATATGGTTAATAAAATCTTAAATGAATTAGAAAATGAAGAACCACAAGAAAATAATGATTTAAACTTAATGGAAGAAAATCATTTTGAAAATGATTTAAATAATACTTTTTCTACTAACCAAAAAAATCCAATTCTAGATTTTAGAGATCCTGATTTTAATAATCACAATAATATAAATCTAGAATCAGAAAATACAGTAAATAAAATTAACAGTATAATAAATGACAGTAATGGATTAGAAATATCTTCAATTACAACTATTATAAATAAATTTAAACTACCAATAATTGTATTTATATTATGTATTGTATTTAATAATCCATTAATAATAGAAACATTTTCAAATATATTATCCATTATAATAAAAAATAATAATATATCTTCTTATATTTCACTTACATTGAGAACTATTTTAATTTCACTAATTTTATTTTTAATTAATTATTTTGATTTATTATAAATTATTAATAATTAATTGATTTAATGTAAAATATTCACAAACATTATTTGGCAATTTTCTTTTAATAATTATTGGAGTTTTTTTTTGTTTTAACTCATATTCAGCTATGTCAATAGGATGTATATAAGAACTGGGGGGTTCTATTAATGGTTTTCTACCAGATTCAATTTGTTGTGCAGATATTCCAATTATTTTAGCATATTCATATTTTGTTAAATATGGTTGTGAAACTTTTTCATCATTTAATTTTTCATGTATTTCTCTATTATTTGTAAAAGGTATAATATCCGAATCTAGTTTTTCTATATTTAAATTATTCATTATATATATAATATATATTAATTCAATTTTAAATTATTTATCTTTTATTTTTTTATTTATTTATTTATTATTTTATTTATTTACCTATTCATATTCATCATCATCTTCTAAATCAGTGTCTTCTAATTCATTCTCTACAACATTTTCTAATTCACCTTCTACAACATCACTATTTAAATCATCACTTTCATCCATTTTCATTGTTTCATCTAATGAATCATCTAATGAATCATCTAATGAATCATCTAATGAATCATCTAATGAATCATCTAATGAATCATCTAATGAATCATCTAATTCCGAAAGTGTCTCTGTTTTAACCGATTTTTTTTTTTTAGAAG
>Ga0302137_1001139_pt1 | contig 11975 bp, 10 predicted proteins | sample CBN3_SCM_MG_FD_203127 | JGI IMG/M metagenome (GOLD analysis project Ga0302137, IMG submission 203127) | Marine microbial communities from Western Arctic Ocean, Canada - CBN3_SCM | ecosystem: Environmental > Aquatic > Marine > Oceanic | place: Canada: Western Arctic Ocean | collected 2017-09-15 | reverse complement strand
TGTCGATATGAATTTTCTTCGCGTTCGGTGCAAAAGCGTCCAGCCGTCCGGTCACCCGGTCATCAAAACGGGCACCGACGCATAACATGACATCGCAGCCATGCATGGCCATGTTTGCTTCATAGGAACCGTGCATGCCCAACATGCCCAGAAAATGAGGGTCAGATGCTGGTAATGCGCCAAGCCCCATCAGCGTCAAGGTGCACGGCGCGCCCGTTGTGCGTACCAGGCGGGTCAATAATTCATGTGCACGGGGCCCGGAATTGATCACGCCGCCACCCGCATAGACGATGGGACGCTTCGCGCCAGCCAACATCTCCACCGCCGTTTCGACCTCTGAATTCGTCGCTTTCAGGCGCGGTTTATACGTCTTGTGTACAATTTCCGCCGGCATTTCATAATCGCCTTCCGCAAACTGAATATCCTTCGGCAGATCAACAACAACCGGACCAGGGCGCCCACTGCGCGAAATATGAAACGCTTCATGAAGCGTTTGCGCCATGTCATCGACATCTTTCACCAGATAATTATGCTTGGTGCAGGGCCGGGTGATACCCGTGGTGTCGCATTCCTGAAACGCGTCATTACCAATTAAATGCGTCGGCACCTGCCCTGTCAGGCAGACAACTGGTATGGAATCCATCAAGGCGTCGGTCAAACCCGTGACGGCGTTGGTCGCACCCGGCCCCGATGTCACCAAAACCACGCCGACCTTACCCGTTGAACGCGCGTACCCTTCGGCCGCATGTACGGCGCCGCCTTCCTGGCGGACAAGCACGTGGCGCAGTTTATTTTGTTTGAACAACGCATCATAGATCGGCAGGACGGCGCCGCCGGGATATCCGAAGATAACCTCCACACCTTGATCAACCAGAGCCCGGATAACCATTTCCGCCCCGGTCATTCGCTCACTCGCCATTGTCTCGCCCTTTCAATTCACTTGTACTCATGCACACCGGAGGCCCTAATGACCCCGTTGAACGGCGGCAAACATAAGATCTCAGCTATTTAGGGTCAATAGTTTTTGGCGAATAAACGAAAAGAATTTGGAGTTTAAATTTTCTGAATATTTCTCTTTTATTATGATTTGTGAAATAAAATTATTATTTAACCATGTCATCTGCCGCTTTGCGTATCGTCGGGTCGCCTGTTGGGCTTTTTCAATGGCATTTTCCAGAGTCAATTCGCCAGCGCTATAGGCATGAAAATGAGATGCGCCCAGCGCTTTCATGAGGGGCGGCTCCGCACCACCCTGATGCTGGCGTCGTTTGGCGTAAAATTCAAAGGCCATCTCCACCTCCGCAACGGCGCCAAGCTCGATCATTTGCAACAGGCGTGCATTGCACGACTCATACAAATCTTCACGCGACGGCAAAAAACATATCGTCGCAAATTCAACGTCCGGCGGCGACCCTGATTTCGGTTCCGCCTGCCAATCTGCCAAAGATTTTCCTGTCGCTATAAGCACCTCCATCGCGCGCGAAATCCGTTGCCGGTCCGTGGGCATCAACCGATCCGCCATCACGGGGTCACGCACGGACAAATCTTCATACATCGCCGCCACCCCGAGCGTCTCAAGGCCGTCACGCACAGACGCACGTATAGCATCGGGAATTTCAGGAATAGGAGACAAGCCTTCCATCAACACTTTTATGTAAAGTCCAGATCCGCCGCAAAGAATTGGCAACTGACCTGCGCGTCGCGCGGTTTCAATCTCCGTAATCGCCATCTCGCGCCAACGCGCAGCGGAACAAATTTCACCGACGTTGAGCACGCCATAAAGCCGATGGGGTATGCCGCACATTTCCGCTGCCGTCGGTCGCGCAGTCAGCAGCGGCATTCCATCATAGATTTGCATACTGTCAGCATTGATGACGACGCCGTCAAATTCCCGCGCGACTGCCATCGCGGCGGCTGATTTACCACTCGCCGTCGGCCCAGCGATTACGACCGCCAGTATATCGTTATTGCGTCCCATGACTTCGTCATTGCATCCCATGATGCAGCAGGATACAGAATGCCGCCATATGGACAATGTTCTTACCCTTATTACGAACCCGAAAGACCGGGCCCTGCGTGCAGATCATATGGTCAAAGCCCGGCGCGCCCTGGAATCCGCCGGTGCGCGAGTCGGCAACGTCGATTGGCTGGCCGAAAAAATTGCGTGTGACCTGCCGTTTTCAGGCCTGGTGCCAGGTGCCGCCCGGTCACACACCGCCAACGCCCTTGGATCCACCGCCATCGATATCGTTGCACAGCGCGCCTTTGGACGACGCAAGAGGTTGCTGGTCGCCGATATGGAATCCACCATAATCGAAAATGAAATGTTGGACGAATTAGCTGATGAAATTGACGCGCGCGACAAGATCGCCTCTATCACCGCCCGCGCGATGAACGGTGAGCTGAATTTTGAAGACGCGCTGCGCGAAAGGGTCGCATTGCTGTCGGGCGTCGACGCCGTTGCGTTGGACCGCGCCGCAAACAACATTCGTATCATGCCGGGCGCACGAGCGCTGGTTCAAACCATGAGAAACAACGGTGCCTATTGCGCGTTGGTGTCCGGCGGATTCACGTATTACACCACACAAATTCGCGACCGTATCGGCTTCGATATGGATCAAGCCAATATCCTGAAAGTCGCCAACGGCATTATTACCGGCGTGGTCACCGCCCCCATTCTCGGACGCGACGCCAAACGCGAAACACTTTTGCGATTATGCCGCGAACGCAGCCTGGATTCGACGGACACCATCGCCGTCGGTGACGGGGCCAATGACATCGCCATGCTGGAGGTCGCTGGCGCTGGCGTCGCATTCCACGCCAAACCACTCGTCGCTAAACAGGCGAGCATCCTTGTGAACCACGGCGATTTAACTGCACTGCTGTACCTGCAAGGCTATCGGCAATCCGAATTCAGCGGCTTATTATAGTTTTTCTTGACTAGGCGCACTTATAGCAAGGTGTCCTTTTCTGGGCGTGGCAACAGGAATACGACGAAATTCGCCGCCAGCATGATCCCCGCGATGACGTAGAACACCTCGGTCAAGCCATAGGCGTCGGCCACCGCGCCGCCGATCACCGGCATCAACACCGACAACCCAGCCTGGGTACCGAATAACAAGCTTGTCGCCGAACCGCGGACGTCCGCCGGCGCCATATCCATCATCCAGCTGTGAATAACAGGCCGGACCGCATAAAGGACAAAGCCCAAGAACGAGACGCCAACCACATACACCATCGTATTTTCGACGAACGTCAATCCGGCTACGACAAGCGTCGTCGCCGCCAATCCTGACATCACCACGGGCCGCCGCCCGATGCGGTCGGACAGCACCCCTGCAATGGGTGACACGATAACCCCGCCCAGGTGCATCGCCGCAATGGCGACGCCCAGCACAACTGGACTCACCTGCAACACATCAGCAAGATAAAGCGGTAAAAACATTAATAGGCCATTCTGTGCCATCGACCGAAGCGCCGCCATCAGGCATAAGCCCAACACCGCCTTACGCCGCACCAACCCGGCGAGCCCGGACAAATAATCGCTGAATCCGATTCCGGATCCCGCGCCAGCCTGCTTCGGAGTATCCTTGGGCATCAGGTAGAACAGAAATATCGCCGTCACGACAAATACCGGCACGGAATTCGCGATTGCCGACCCCTGCCACGACCACCACGTGATCGCCGCTCCGGCCGCCAACGGCGCCACCATATCGCCCAAGCTGGCGCCGGTCGCATGAATGGACAGAGCGTACCCCCGGTTTTCCGGATAGCGGTCGGAAATGAACGAAATTGCTGGCGGGTGCCACAAATTATTCGTCGCCCCAATCAACGCAACCATGGCGCACAGGACCATATACAGACCCGTAAAGCCGAACACCAACAACGCGACGCCTCCAACGCCCAGCGAGATGACCTGAAAAATGACCTTGCGGCCGGTCACGTCCACCACAGCCCCACTGCCGAAATTAGCGAAGAAGGAGCTGATATGCAGGATCGACACCAATAACCCCGCCTGGGTGTAGCTCAACCCCAGATCCTTCGTCATGAAAGGCAGCAACACATAGAATGTACCCGCCACCCAATGCGTCGCGGCATGGCCCAGTCCTAGCAGGTACATGGGTCCCTGGTTCTTGATTTTAAAAACCGATGTCGAACTGGACAATTTGTCTCCCCACGCCTCGCTCACTAAAAATCCCTGAATGCAGGTCCAAGGATATTACGCAAAAAATTAGACGGCGCCAGGGGAATGACGCCGCCTATAAAATACTACAGATTACGGTTAACCGTCACCGATGCGTACCGGAATGAAGCGCATGTCACCATCCTGATCGACCAGTAACAGCACCATGCGCCGCCCTTTACCCTTGGCTTCCATGACGAGTTTCGCCACATCACCAGGCGTTTTAACTGATTCCTGATTGACTTCAACGACAACATCGCCAGGCCGCAAGCGTTTTTCCGCCGCGTCGCTATCCTTCTTGATCTTCAAAATGACAACGCCCTTGGCGTCAGCGCCAATGTTGAACTTCTCACTCAATTTCGGCGTGATAGACGCCATCGACATACCGAGTTCATCAATGGCCACACTGGATTGGCCCGGTCGGCCCTTACGGGAGCCGCGCGTCGACAAAGACGCCTGGTCTACTTTTTCCAGTTCCCCCAATCGAACGGTCAGGGATATCTCCGCACCTTCACGCCAGACACGCACGTCCACGTCCTTGCCGACTTTTGTTTCCGCCACCATCCGCGGTAATTTACGCGATTCGGGGACTTCTTTGTTGTTGAAGCCAATGATGATATCGCCCGTCTTCAAGCCCGCCTTTTCAGCCGGGCTGCTTTTCATAACGCCCGCCACCAACGCGCCATACGCTTTGTTGAGTTGCAGCCCTTCGGCGATCTCCGGCGTCACGGTTTGAATTTGCACGCCTAGCCAACCGCGCCGGGTGGTGCCAAATTCCCGCAATTGATCGATAACATTCATCGCCAAATTCGATGGCACGGAAAACCCAATGCCAATGCTGCCGCCTGACGGCGACAGGATCGCGGTGTTGATGCCGATGACATCGCCGTTCACATCGAATAAAGGACCACCGGAATTTCCCTTGTTAATCGGCGCATCAGTTTGAATGAAATCGTCATACGGGCCCGAACGGATGTCGCGACCACGCGCCGAAACAATCCCCGCCGTCACAGTACCCCCCAGCCCCAACGGATTCCCAATCGCAATGACCCAATCGCCAACACGCGCTTTTGCGGAATCGCCAAATTTTACAAAGGGCAATTTGCCTTTGGGTTTGACCTTCAACAGAGCCAAATCGGTCTTCGGATCACGCCCCAGCAAGGTCGCGTCATATTTAACGCCGTTGTGCAGCGTGACGGCGATTTTATCCGCGCCTTCAATGACGTGATTGTTGGTGACTACATGCCCCTCATCACTGATGAGAAAACCAGAACCAAGCGACGTCGCGCGGCGTTTCGGGTGATCCCCGCCACGCCGATTGAATTGATCGAAGAAGTCGCCAAACGGCGACCCAGGCGGAAATTCAAACGCCGGACCTTCTTCGCTGCGGGGCCGACGGTTTGCTTTAAGTTTTTGCGTTGTTGAGATATTCACCACTGCGGGCAACAAACCTTCGACAATATCTGCGAAGCTTTCCGGGGCACCGCGCGCATCCGCGCCAACCGGGACCCAGACAAGCGCCAGAAACAGGGGAATGGCGGTAATCCAGCCGCCGCGCCAAATTTGACGCCGAACTCGACGATGTCGCACCAAATGTGTCATCCATAATCTCCGTAATTCTACGCCGACATAACGCCGCGCGCATTTGTTTTGTCCATGTTCCCCATATGTGGTGTTCCCCAATACTCGTCAATCAGTCGCCGGACAAAACCATCGTATTACCTTATTTTAGCCCCAACTGTGGCGAAGATGGCCACATTTGAACCAAAATTCATCGGTCATGTACGTATAAACCACACGACGCCGACGCCGATCACCGCCGCGACCAAACCACCATTACGTAGAACGGACGGAGGTGCCTGGATCGCCTGCACCATCATGCGCTGCATCGCTTCGGGAAACAGCGCGTATAAAACGCCCTCAATCACCAGGACGAGTGCCATTGCCGTAAACAGATCGGACAAGACCCCGCCTCCCGAATTCTCGGTTTAGGCCGCGCCTACTTCTTGGCCTTACCGTCAATGGCACCAAAGAACCGGAAAAAATCACTATCCGGCGACAATACCATCGTGGTGTCGTTGCCAATAAGACTCTTCTTGTATTCGTCCAGTGATTTATAAAACTGGAAGAACTCGGTGTCCTGGCCATAGGCTTTGCCGAGAATCAAATTTCGTTCCCCGTCACCTTCACCACGAAGCTGCTCGGATTTCCGTTTCGCCTCGGCGATGAGAACGACCTTGTCACGATCCGCCAACGCCCGAGTTTTCTGCGCCTGCTCCTTACCTTCGGCGCGTAATTCACGGGCCTGGCGTTCACGTTCGGTGCGCATCCGGCCAAACACGGCCTGGCTAGTTTCGGTGGGCAGGTCAGTCCTGCCTATCCGGATGTCGACAATCTCGATGCCCAGACTCAGGCTATCTGCGGTGACGTCGTCCGTAATTCGTTTCATCATCCCAGCGCGTTTCGGCGACAAAATATCAACCAGCTTCACCTTCGCCAGCACCCGGCGTAGCGACGGATTGATCAACTTGCCCAATCGATCGCGAGCAGTCACTTCGTTGCGGACACGCTGGAAATACAACAGCGGATCAACGATGCGGTAGCGCGCGAAGGCATCGACAATTATCCGTTTCCGGTCTTTCAGCAGCACTTCAAATTCCGGCGGATCAAGATCCAGGATTCGATTGTCATAAAAAGTTACGTCTTCCAGAAACGGCCATTTGACGTGCAGCCCAGGATCCTGAATAACTCGTTTGGGTTCACCAAATTTCATCACAATCGCCTGCTGAACCTGATGCACGGTGAACAAAGCACCGGACAAAAGTATGCCACCTACGATAACGATACCGCCAATGACGGCGAGAACAATTTTATTCATGTCGATTTCTCCCCGTCCCTATCAATTACCAGATTGCGTATTGTCGCGTCGCGCCCGATCAACTTCGGGCAACGGCAAATAGGGAACGACGCCGCTGCCACCCCCCTTTTGGTCTATAATGACTTTGCGGGCCGACCCTAGAACAGCGCCCAGCGTTTCAAGATACATGCGCTTACGGGTCACGTCCGGCGCGACCTTATAGGCATTGTAGATCGACGAGAATCGATCAGCCTCACCCCGGGCTTCTTGTATCTGTTGTTCGCGGTAGGCTTCCGCTTCGTTAATGTCTTTTTGCGCCAAACCTCGCGCTTCGGGCACAACCGAATTCGCATAGGCTTCCGCTTCATTCTGCAACCGAACTCTATCCTGCCGGGCGCGCTGCACATCGTTGAATGCATCAATGACTTCCGATGGCGGATCCGATTTTTGCAAATTCACATTCTCAATAAGAATGCCGGCCTTATAGGTGTCCAAGATTTCCTGCAGCCGCTCTTTCGTTCTATCTTCAATTTCTCCGCGTCCACCTGTCACCGCGCGGGTGAAGCTTTCCTGGCCCACGACTTCGCGCATGGCGCTTTCGGCCGCGGCCTTCACCGTCGTTTCCGGGCTCCGAATATTAAACAGGAAATCTTCAGCGTTGCTAATTCGCCATAAAACCGTGAAATCCATATCAACGATATTTTCGTCGCCGGTCAGGATCAAACTTTCTTCAAGGACATCCCTGGCGCCCGTTCCGCGTTCGCCCAATTCTGCAGCGCCACGATACCCGATATCTACCCGGTTCTGGCGCGTCACATTAGGCTTGATCACATCGCCAATGGGAGACGGGAAGTTGTAATGTAGCCCAGGATCCGTCTGGTTGATCACTTTGCCAAAAACCAAGACGACGCCCTGTTCGTACGACTCGACCCGGTACAGACCCGTTGCCAGCCAAACCGCAATCACCACTGCGATGACAAGAAAGACGCCCACCGCAGAACCGCCGCTGCCGGGGATCATGCCTTTCAGCCGGTCTTGCCCCTTACGAAGCATCTCCTCAAGATCGGGTGGCTGTGGTCCGCTGCCGCCAGAGCCGCCGCTCCACGGGCCTTCACCACCGCCACCGCCACCGCCACCGCCACCGCCACCGCCACCGGATTGATTAGACCAAGGCATTTCTTAATTCCCCCTAGAACACACAATTAATTCAACCAAACTCACGCCACAACATCGCTTTGTTTAGGTTGTCCTTTCCTAAACCCATCGCGATCCCATATAAGTCTGCACACGTATAGTCCAGCATTCACGGACGTGCAAACGAAACGCGCCTCCGTATGTTGGGTTTGGACCACCTTGCTAGGATATTTGGTAAGTTTTTGGAGTTTTCAAGGATGTCGCAGGTCACCGAAGAACAAATTATTGAAGCGCTGAGAAGGGTCAACGATCCTGCCAAAGGTCAGGACATCGTCTCGCTGGGCATAATTTCCGGCATGGTGGTTAAGGACGGCAATGTCGGTTTCGCGATGGAAATCGACCCGGCGCGTGCTTCGGAAATGGAACCCGTGCGCAATGCCGCCGAACAGGCCGTCGATCAGATACCCGGCGTTTTGTCGGTTACCGCGGTATTGACCGCACACAACGACTCGCCCGCCCCACAACAAGCCGCCCCCCCAGACCAACAACGGCCACAGCGCGAATTGGTGCCCGGCGTTAAACACATTGTTGCGGTCGCGTCTGGCAAAGGCGGCGTTGGGAAATCAACCACGGCGGTGAACATCGCCCTGGGGCTGGCCGCCGCCGGCCATCGCGTTGGCATTCTGGACGCCGACATTTACGGACCGTCGCTGCCACGCATGTTGGGAATCACGGGACGCCCCGAAGGTGGAGACGGAAAAAAGCTGGCGCCTATGGAAAACTACGGCATCAAAGTCATGTCGATGGGCTTTCTTGTGCCCGAAGACACACCAATGATCTGGCGCGGCCCGATGGTGATGAGCGCGCTGCAACAGATGATGCGCGATGTCGAATGGGGTGAATTGGATGTGATGATCGTCGATATGCCGCCGGGCACTGGCGACGCGCAACTCAGCCTGTCGCAAGACGTGCCTTTGGCGGGCGCGGTCATCGTTTCGACGCCTCAAGACATCGCCCTGCTGGACGCCCGAAAGGGGTTGAACATGTTCCGCAAGGTCGAAGTTCCGGTATTCGGCATCGTCGAAAACATGAGCTATTTCGCCTGCCCTCATTGCGGCGAACGCACCGACATCTTCAGCCATGGCGGCGCGCGAACCGAAGCGGAAGAGCTGGGAACAGACTTCCTGGGGGAAATTCCGCTGGATATACAAATTCGAGAAACCTCCGACAGCGGCGAGCCCATCGTCATCAGCCGGCCGGACAGTCCGCACACAAAGGCCTACCGCGCCATCGCTGACAAAATCTGGGACAAACTGGCAGCCGGCGAACAGCAACGCACGATGCCGAACATCGTTATGCAATAAGATGCCACAGGCACCATGACCTGGTTGCTCGCCATCTTCTTATTTGGGTGCCTGCTGGTTCCTGGCGTGCAAGCTGCGGACGTTTCGGCAGCTGGGCAACGAGCCGTAGCGGCGTTGGGGCGAATTAATTTCTATAGCGCCCAATATGGCGCGCCACTCTTGAATATGGAGGGGCGTCTGGCGGTGATGGCCCGCGACCACACCCACGATATAACCCGACGCGATTATATCAACACCCGCAGCCCCAATGGCGACACGTTGGAAACACGACTTCGCGACGTCCGCTATCCGTATCGCCAAGCGGCCCAGAAAGTCGCTGTCGGGGTTCCTACGGGCGTACAATTAGTCGACCGTTGGATGACCCAACCCGATAGCCGACGCCTGATCCTGAACCGCGAATGGCGCGAGGCCGGGATCGGTTACGCCACCATTGGTCACGCCGCCAGAGGGGGACGGGGCGAAAACATCCGAACCGCGCTTGACTACTATTGGGTGCTGACCCTGGCCGCGCCTACCCAGCGTGCGACACGTCAATGGCGGCGCGATATTCTGGACCGCGTCAACCGATTTCGAGCGCAATACCGTTTGGCACCGTTGAAATTGAACGACCGGTTGAGCCACACCGCCCAGACCCACGCCGACGACATGGCTACGCGCGATTATTTCGCCCATGCGTCGCCGGATAGTGAAACCGTCGGCCAGCGCGCAACCCGTGCAGGTTATAAATCGCGGTCGATTTTGGAAAACCTAGCGGCGGGTCAAGACAACCCGCGCACAACCGTCGAAGGTTGGATCCATTCGCCGGGACACCGCAAGGCCATGCTCAACCCCACAGCCCGGGACGCGGGCGTTGGTTACCGCTTTCTGTCCGGCGATGGCGGGCGGATGCGTCAGTTCCATTATTGGTCCATTATTAGTCCATTATTCGGCGTTGAACATGGCGCGCGCCCAGTAAAATTCCGCATTTTAAAATTCCACACCTCCGCCACGGCCAACGCTTGATTGGCGGAGGGGAAACCGGCACTCTGGCGAGGAATAGAAGCACCCAATATATGGAGACATCGCGATGCGCGAGAACAAATTGAAGACCCTGTGGGCAAACGGCGGTGCCGCGATGAATTGCTGGCTTTCCTTGGATAGCTCGCTGGCCGCGGAAGCGATGGCGTATTGCGATTGGGATTCCATCACCGTTGATATGCAGCACAGTCTGATTGATTGGCGATCTGCCCTGACCATGTTGCAAGCGGCGTCGCAAAAGGACGCACCAACCTTGATGCGCGTTCCTTGGCTGGATCCAGCCTGGATCATGCGGGCGCTGGATGCGGGTGCGTATGGCGTCATCTGCCCGATGGTAAACACACGCGAAGACTGCGAAAAATTCGTCGGCGCCTGCCGTTATGCGCCCGTGGGTTATCGCAGTTGGGGTCCGGTGCGCGGCATGACTTATGGCGGCCCAGATTATTTCCAACACGCCAACGACACCATCGTCACCATGGCGATGATCGAAACCCGGCAGGCGCTCGACAACCTCGATGATATTCTGACCACGCCAGGCCTGGACGGTATCTATATCGGCCCGAACGATCTGTCGATTAGCCTGGGCTACAGCCCCGCTTACTATCCCGATGAACCGGAAGTTCTGGAGGCTTTCAAACGCATTCTCGAAACTGCGTTGAAGAACGATCTGATCCCCGGCGTCCATTGTGGCAGCGCAGAAATGGCGGGCGAAATGGTCAAGATGGGCTTCAAGTTTTGCACCATTCAATCGGCCAGCAAGCTGATGGTCGACGCCGCTAACACTGCGTTGACGACCGCCCGCGCTATCGCCAAAAATAATTGAACACACACCAGTAAGGGAACCGTCACCATGGATGTACGCGCCGCCGTCGCCCGCCAAGCGGGTCAACCTCTGACCATCGAAACCGTACAATTGGACGGCCCCCAGGACGGCGAGGTGCTGGTCGAAATCAAAGCTACCGGCATCTGCCATACGGACGCTTTCACTCTGTCGGGCGACGACCCGGAAGGTGCCTTCCCCGCGATCCTCGGCCATGAAGGCGCGGGCGTCGTCGTCGATGTCGGCAAGGGCGTGACAACCTTGAAGAAAGGCGATCACGTGATCCCGCTCTATACGCCTGAATGCCGGGTCTGCGAATACTGCCTGAATCCGAAAACCAATCTGTGTCAGGCGATCCGCGAAACCCAGGGCCAGGGCGTTATGCCAGATGGGTCCAGCCGGTTTTCCAGCAACGGCGCGCCGATCCTGCACTACATGGGCACCTCGACCTTCGCCAACTTTACCGTCGTGCCAGAAATCGCGCTCGCCAAGGTGCGGGAAGACGCGCCGTTCGACAAGATCTGCTACATCGGCTGCGGCGTCACCACGGGGTTGGGCGCGGTGATGAACACGGCCAAGGTGGAGCCTGGCTCCAACGTC
>Ga0302137_1001138_pt1 | contig 11976 bp, 8 predicted proteins | sample CBN3_SCM_MG_FD_203127 | JGI IMG/M metagenome (GOLD analysis project Ga0302137, IMG submission 203127) | Marine microbial communities from Western Arctic Ocean, Canada - CBN3_SCM | ecosystem: Environmental > Aquatic > Marine > Oceanic | place: Canada: Western Arctic Ocean | collected 2017-09-15 | reverse complement strand
AATCCTCAACCAGTAATCCATTATCTGCAAGGGTCTTTAAAAATAATTCTCCCCATTGGTTTGCTCTATCCTTTTGAATAAATGCATCCATGCCACCGCTTTGGCAAATCGCCTTTGAAAACAATTCACACGAAGGATCTGCGGCGCTTTGCAATGCAACACTCCATGCTCCTGCTGACTCGCCAAATAGAGAAATATTACCTGGATCGCCCCCAAAATCTTGGATATTATTTTTTACCCACTCAATTGCAATTCTTTGATCCATTAGCCCCTCATTACCAGTTGAGGAGATTTTGCCATCTGTTACTTCATCTAGTTTCAAAAATCCAAATGGCCCAAGTCGATAATTTATTGTTACAAGCACCACATCATGAAGAGGTAATGTCTCAAGTTGATAGAGTGAAGAATTAGCAGAACCTGTAATGTATGCCCCTCCATGAATCCAAATCATTACAGGCATTTTTGCATTTAATTTTTTGGAAGCTATGTTAAGGGTTAGACAGTTAATTGATTCTGCAGGCAAGGATGCGTCTTGAAATAGGGATTGTCTATAAATAGTTTGCGGAGCAGTAAACCCTTTAATGGTTGCATCCAGAGTTATTTCTTTTTTTAAATGCTTCGGAGCATTCCACTGAGTATTAGTGGTGAGAGGTTCTGCATATGGGATCCCATAAAAAAAGTTAACATTATTTTTGTAGGTACCTGAAATAGAACCAGCTTTACATTTTACAAGAGGATTGGTCATATACTAATCATAGTAACCTAACTCTATTTAAACCAACATAGCTGTCCCGTAATGAATATATTTCAGTACTTTAGGCTATAAAGATGTGTAATTCGTAGAAATATATTTATATATTATGAGAAATAAAGTTGAATCTATTAACTATTAATGAAATCATTAACATTCTTATTCATAAGGATATTTAAAATGCAAGCAGTAGCTATACAAGAAAGAACAAACTTAGAACTTCATAACGAGCTGATCAAGAGAGCTGAGGACTTAATACCAGTGCTAAAGGCCCGATCAGAAGCGGCTAATGAAGATAGAAGAATTCCAAAAGAAACAATTCAGGATTTTAAAGATGCTGGCTTTTTTAAAATACTTCAACCAAAGCAGTATGGTGGTTTCGAATTAGATCCACATACATTTTCTGAAGTTCAACTCAGGGTCGCTCAGGGATGTATGTCGACTGCTTGGGTTCTAGGTGTCGTTGGTATCCACCCCTTTCAGCTAGCTCTATACGATGACAAAGCTCAGCAAGAAATTTGGGGCGAAGATATCGATACTTTAGTTTCATCATCCTACGCTCCAATGGCGCAAGTCACTTCGGTAGAAGGGGGGTTTAATATCTCAGGTCATTGGCAATGGTCAAGTGGTTCAGAACATTGTGAATGGGCTTTACTGGGTGGTTTAATTTTTCCACCAGAAGGTGGAGCTCCTGAATACAGAACTTTTCTATTACCAAGAAGTGATTATGAAATTAAAGATACTTGGTATTCCATGGGCCTTAAAGCAACGGGCAGTCAAGATGTTCATGTGACTGATGTATTTGTTCCTGAGTACAGAACGCACAGGCAATCAGATGGCTTTAATTTAACCAACCCAGGTTATGAAGTGAATAAAAATGATCTATATAAAATTCCATGGGGACAGCTCTTTGTTCGCGCTGTTTCCACTCCTGCTATTGGCGCAACAAAAAAAATGCTAGAACTCTTTATTGAGGGTGCGAACGGCAAAGCCTCAAGTGATCCAGCTAAATTAGCTGGAGATACCCATACTCAGAGTCTAATTGCTGAGGCCTCGTCACAAATTGATGCACTTGAAACAGTGATGTTTCGCAATTATGACGTCATGGTTGAGGAAGCTGGCAATCAAGGCGGCATAGCTATGATTGATAGGGTTAAATTTAGGTACGATGCATCGCTCGTTATAGAGAAGTGCCTCGAGGTTGTAGATAAGTTATTCTCAAATGCTGGTGGTGGTGCTGTTTTTAAGGGCAGTGATATACAGAAAATTTTTCTAGACGTGCATACCGCTAGAGCCCACGTTGCGAACAACCCCACCAGCTTCAGCAGAAACTATGGCGCAATGCAATTAGGCGTTGAGAATAGCGACTTCTTTGTCTAACTGCTAGATATGATAACCCCCGTCTACGGGGAGGCAATGGCCGGTTATGTATCCAGCTTTAGAGGATGCAAGGAAAACTGCGGTATGAGCAACTTCTTCTGGGTATCCAAATCTTTTTAACGCCAAAGTATTAAGGACAGACTCATGCCATGCATCATCAAAAAATGTATTATTTTCCTCTCTTAATCTATGAAAAATTCCAGTATCGATTATTCCAAGAGCGATAGAGTTAGCTCGAACTCCATTCTTACCCTCTTCTTGTGCAATCCCTTTAAGCAGATGCTCAATTGCAGCCTTTGGTGCAACTGATAAAACATCGCCTGGAGGATACTTAAAAAGACCGGCTGAGCTAATAAATACCATGGAGCCCTCAGACGATCGAAGATGCGGCAAACCAGAATTAACAAGATTAAAAAAACCATTCACATCTGCATCCATCACGCTTTTCCATAGATCAATATCTATCTCGCTAATTAATTTTTGAGGGATATCAAAACCTGCTGCATTAACAATAGTATTTATAGACCCAAATTTATTAATGAGCTCATCCATAACCCCATTGACTGAATCAGGTTTCTTGTTATCCAGTTGAAAGATTTCAACGCCTTGATCAATCTCATTAGAAATATCTAAAGCGGCTTGTTCATTTTTGTAATAGGTAATTGCGACTTTGGCTCCAGCCTTTGCGAATTCTTTAGCGCACAATGAACCGATACCCCCACTGCCACCAACAATTAACACACACCCTGTTTGAAAGTTCTTATCAATCATTTAAAATTTTTCTCCATTAATGCTGTATCTCCTAGCGCAGCACCTAGCTGAGTGACAAATTGCGCAGCATAGACACCATTTATCACCCTATGATCATAACTCAAAGATAATGGTAAAAACTCTCGAGATTCAAACTCCTCATTTTTAGCAACTACTTTAGGAAAAGTTTTAGAGAGACCAAGAATCCCTACCTCTGGGGGATTTATAATGGGCGTAAAGAATTTCCCTCCTATCGCACCTAAGGAGCTAATAGTAAAAGAAGCTCCTTTCAAATGTGAAATCTTTAGCTTTCTTGTTTTTGCCGCACTTGCAAGAATTGCAATTTCTTCAGCAATATTCATTATTGATTTCTCTTGAACATTCTTGATATTTGGAACAATCAAACCCTCTGGAGTATCAACGGCTATACCCATGTTTACATAATTTTTAATAACTATTTTTTCAAGACCCTGATCTAGGGAACTGTTGAGTATTGGAAAGTCTATTAACACCTCTGCGGTAATCTTGGCGATAAAAGCTAACGGTGAGATTTTAAGATCATGTTTGGCATTGAGTTGAGATCTTAGGCCAAGAAGCGCGGACAGATTGCATTCATCGTGCTGGGTAACATGTGGGATATTAATCCAAGACGTATGGAGGTTAGTTAATGAAGATTTTTGGAATTTTGATAATGGCTGTTCTTTTACAGAGCCCCATTTTGAATAATCAATGTTAGGTTGAGTAAAAGTGAATTTACTATTACTTGCAACGCTTAGACGAGCTTTAACAAAAGCATGTAAATCTTCTTTCTGAATTCTATTCTTAGGTCCTGAGGGTGCTACCAGGGAAAGTTGAATCCCAAACTCTCTGGCCAACTTTCTTACTGCGGGACCAGCATAAAAAGATCCCCTATTGCTAGAATCTTGAGGTGAAACAGCTATTATTGGTTGCCCAATAGCCTCCTCTAACTTATTAACGGTCTGAGAAATCTCTGGGGTCATAGCAGAATCTATGGCTGGCTTCTGCGTATCAATAGACGACTCATCTGCGTCACCTTCAATCTCTAAAAAAGGTGAGCCTGCACTCACTTTGTCGCCAATAGATACTTTAATTTCAAGCACCTTACCCCCCAGAGAGGTTGGTATTTCCATAGCAGCCTTATCAGACTCCAAAACAATAATAGGATCTTCTTCACTAACAATATCGCCAGGTTTGACGCAAATCTCTATGACTTCTACATCTTCAGCTTCTCCTAAATCCGGTATGTTTAATACTTGAGAGCTCATTAAACCTCCCACGGATTGGGCTTGGCAGGATTAACCTTGAACTTTTTATAAATTTTATTAATCTCAGTTTTGGTCATTGAGCCTTTTTTAAATAAGGCATAGGCAGCCATTCGAGCGATATTATTTGCATCTATTTCAAAAAACTCTCTTAGCTTTTCTCTCGAATCACTTCGACCGTAACCATCGGTTCCAAGCGTATAAAATGGAGCTTCGATATAGCTACGAATTTGCTCAGGATAAGCTCGCATATAATCAGTGGAAGCTATGACTGGAATGGATTCATTGCCCAAGCATTCCTCAACATAACTGACTTTTGATAGGAGATCAGGATTAAGCTCATTAAACCGCTGCTTATCAATACCATCTTTTCTGAGCATGTTGAAACTAGTAACGCTCCATACCTCTGCCGCAATCCCAACAGAGCTTAAAATCTCTACAGCTTTCACAGATTCGTTTAAAATTGATCCAGAGCCAAGCAAAATAACTTGATGCTCTTTATTTTTAATGAGTTGGTACATCCCTTTAATAATTCCCTCATCGGAACCCTCAGGCTTAGCAGGTTGCTCATAGTTTTCATTGGTTACAGTAATGTAATAGTAGTAATTCTCTAACTCTACAAACATTTTTTGAATGCCGTGCTGAAAAATTACTGCAAGTTCATAAGCATAAGCAGGATCATAAGAAAGACAATTTGGGATAGTGGCTGAAAAAAGATGGCTGTGGCCGTCTTGGTGCTGAAGACCTTCTCCATTCAGCGTTGTTCTGCCAGATGTTGCGCCAATAAGAAACCCTTTGGCCTGTGAATCGCCTGCCGCCCATGCCAGGTCATGAATTCTTTGAAAACCAAACATAGAATAAAAAAGATAGATTGGAACCATTGGAAGGTCATAATTTGAGTAGGCTGTAGCTAATGCAATCCATGCGGAAAATGCACCTGATTCATTAATACCTTCTTCAAGCATCACGCCATCCTTTGATTCCTTGTACCACATGACCTGATCAGCATCCTCAGGTTTATATTTTTGACCTTCAGAAGAGTAAATGCCTATCTGCCTAAATAGCCCCTCCATGCCAAAAGTTCTAGCTTCATCGGGAACGATGGGTACTATATGTTGCCCAATTTTTTTATCCTTAATGACATCAGTCATCATGCGAACAAAGGACATGGTAGAAGATACTTTTTTGCCATCTGAACCAGTGGCGTATTTCTTAAAAATATTAGCGTCTGGCATGGTTAACTTTTTAATATGTTGACGTCTTCTTGGTATTGGTCCACCCAAACCTTCGCGAGTTTTTAATAAGTATTGAATTTCAGGAGAATCTTTAGCAGGCCTGACATACGGTAATTGCTCGATATCATCATCTGATACAGGTATGTCAAATTTATCTCTAAAAGACTTGATATTATCTAGGGTCAATTTTTTGACTTGATGGGTTGTATTGTCAGCTTCTCGTGAGCCAGTCCCGTAGCCCTTTGTAGTCAAAGCAAGAATTACGGTAGGTGCACCCTTAGAGTTAACTGCTTTGTGATAAGCCGCATAAACTTTATAAGGATCATGACCTCCTCGATTTAATTTATAAATATCATCATCTGTTAGATCCTCTACCATCTCCAAAACATCTGGATTTTGACCAAAAAATTTTTCTCTAGTGTAAGCGCCACCCTTCGCTTTAAAATTTTGGAGCTCTCCGTCTACAACCGCATCCATTAATTCTTGCAATTTTCCCTGTTTATCTCTTGCAAAAATTGGGTCCCACTGTCTTCCCCATACAACCTTAATAACATTCCAGCCTGAGCCCCTAAATTCTCTTTCAAGCTCATGAATAATCTTATTATTACCTCGAACAGGACCATCAAGCCTCTGGAGATTGCAGTTAATAACAAAAATGAGGTTCTCTAGCTTTTCTCGTCCCGCCAGCCCGATAGCTCCCTTGGATTCAGGCTCATCCATCTCTCCATCTCCACAAAATACCCAAACCTTACGATTATTTCGCGGTGCAAGACCTCTAGCAGAAAGATATCTCATAACATTTGCCTGATAAATTCCCATTATTGGACCCAAGCCCATTGAAACAGTGGGAAACTGCCAATACTCTGGCATTAGCCAGGGATGAGGGTAGGATGAGATTCCAGGCTTATCTACCTCGCGTCTAAAATTATCAAGATCTTCTTCAGAAAAATAACCCTCTAAAAAACTTCTTGCGTATATACCAGGCGAGGAATGGCCTTGAAAATATATTAAGTCCTCTTGATTTTCTGCTGAACCCTGAAAAAAATAGTTGAAGCCAACGTCATAAAGTGTTGCGGAGGATGAGAATGTTGCTATGTGGCCACCTAAATCATCATCAGATTTATTTGCTCTTAGAACCATGACTAAGGCATTCCACCTAATCAAAGATCTAATTTTTCTCTCCATGAATAAATCTCCAGGCATCTTGGCTTCTTCGCTTACAGGAATAGAATTTCGAAAAGGGGTAGTTAGATTATAGTTAGGTATAGTTCCAAGCTCAGTAAGTTTTGACGCTAACTTCCCTAAAATAAAAGAGGCCCTATCATTACCATCCTCAGAAATAATATTTGCTAAAGCATCAAGCCATTCTTGCAGCTCTGGGTCATTTATTGATTTCTGCATAATTTAATAAGTTTATATTGAAAAAATCTACGATATTTTACGAACTTTTGAATGTCGCTTTACCTAAAATATTGTTATTATAAATCTTCTTTTATATTTAACCTAAAGGTAAAAATCATGCGTTTTTCATACCATCCTTCCATGTGTAATCCGTCTTTCTATATAGAGCTAGGCAAAGCAGCGGAAGCGGCTGGCTTTGATGCTATTACTTTTCCAGATAGCATATGCTATCCGAAAGAGTGTGACTCCACCTACCCTTACAATGATGATGGAAGTAGAGATTTCTTAGATGGTGTTCCTTTTTTAGAGCCATTCTCAATAATACCAGCCATTGCGGCAGTTACTGATAAGTTAGAGTTTTCTACATCAGTTTATAAGCTAGCACCTAGACAAGCAGTTACAACCGCTAAATTTGTTACAACACTAGGGGTGATGACTAATAACAGGTTTCATTTTGGTGTTGGTGTAAGTCCTTGGTATGAAGATTTTCTTGCAACAGGAGAACGCTGGGAAAAACGAGGCAAAAGAATGGATGAGCAAATAGATATTTTAAAAGGGCTGATGAACGGTGAATATTTTTCTTATAAAGGAGAGTTTTATGATATTCCTGAATTGAAACTATGCCCTGCTCCGACCAAACCAGTTCCCATTCTTATTGGTGGCCACTCAAAACCTGCATTGAGACGTGCTGCAAGGGTTGGCGATGGTTGGATTAGTGCAGGTCTCAGTCTAGAAGAGACAAAAAGCTTAATTGATCAAATTAATTCTTTTAGAGAAGATTTTGGGACTATGAATCATCCCAATTATCAGTTTCAAGTCATGGGTGAAGCAGCCTACTCACCTGATGGAGTCAAGCAGCTTGAAGATTTAGGGGCAACCGAAGTAATTGTTGCTTTTAGAAATACCTATGAAGGCGGGGCTGATGAAAGAACTCTTGAAGGAATGATTGCAGAAATAAACTGGTATGCAGACGAAGTAATCAATAAATCAAAATAATAAATGGTCGGGATGGCCGGATTTGAGCCGACGACCGCCTCACCCCCAGCGAGGTGCGCTACCAAGCTGCGCTTCTTCCCATGAAACTAGAAAAATCTTTGATAGAGAATTATAAAGAAATACTTAAACTCTCTTCTTGAAACACCTATTAAAGTTTGGCACAAAGTAATTATGTGAATATTTTTGAACAATAAAAATATATAACTAAGCTTCATCTTGCTTGTACCAAGAACTGCTGCTTCAAATTCTAGATAGGGCTTTAAAACATCCATTATTTCAAAATAATAATTCCCTTTTTTATTTTTATTAATACTTGATAGGCTATTTTTATGGTGCCTAATTGAGACAAGATTCATATCAACATGAAATAAAGTATTTCTCTTTGCGCAGCGAATCAAGAAATCAAGATCATGCGCTGATGGATAGATGCTATTAAAACCCTGAAGAGAGAAAAATGTTTCTTTGTTAATGAGTACTGAAGACCAAGGAACTGAAAGATTTAAACTTAATAGGTCATTAAAAACTGTATCAGGAGAAAAGTCTTGGTTGATGTAAATTTTTTTATTATTCTCAAGAACCTCGCAACTCGTAAAGATAACCTTGGGATCAATCAGATGATTATCTTCTAAAGCTTGCAATTGCTTCTCTAGCTTGTCATGAGACCAAACATCATCTACATCTAAAATTGCAATCCATGCTCCCGAGGCATGAAGCAAGGCATCATTTCGCGCCAATGCAATCTCAATAGTTGAAGTCCGCTCAAAATATTTCAGACGTTCATCCGTGAACGAAAGAAATATATTCTTGGATTGATCAACAGATGCGTTGTTATAAAATATTAATTCCCAGTTTGTGTATGTCTGGCTCATCACAGAAGATATGGCAGACTCCAGAAATTCCTCTCCATTCAAGCAATTCATGAGAATTGAAATCTTAGGATTAATATTCATTATTTTGAATTGTTGAAGAAAAGAATGTGAATCTTTATATTACCATCCATGGCACTTCTCCATTAGAACAAAGATTTTCTAGAAAATCCTTATCTCTTTGAGTATCCATGCAATACCAAAAGCCTTCGTGCTTATATGCAAGAAATTGATTTATGTGAGCCGCTTGCTCCAAAGGCTCTTCCTCAAAAATGGTTGTATCATCTTCAATAAATTCTAATATTTTTGGCTCAACTACAAAAAAGCCTCCGTTAACCCAGCCTTGTTCCATCTGAGGTTTCTCTTTAAAGGATGTCACATTATCATGCTCATCAATCTTGAGCTCACCAAATCTTGCTATAGGATGGACAGCAGTGACAGTCACTAATTTATTGGCTTTCTTATGTGCGGTTAGCAATTCTGTAAAATTAACATCTGACAAACCATCCCCATAAGTAAGCATAAAAGTTTCATTTCCTATGTAAGCTTTTAATCTTTTTAAACGTCCACCTGTTAAGGTATCTTTACCTGTATTCGCCAAAGTAACATCTATATTAAATTGTGGTATTTTCACTGTAACAGTATCTTTGATCATTAATTCGTCAATAGCTGATTCAGAGTGACCTGCAAGATCAAAAAAATATCTCCTTATTACATCTCCTTTGTAACCCAAAGCGATGCAGAACTCAGAAAATCCATATCTTTTATATGATTCAATAATATGCATTAAAATTGGCTTACCATTAATATCAACCATCGGTTTGGGAATTTTTTTTGTATATTCAGAAAGTCTGGTGCCTAAACCGCCGGCTAAAATAATAATTTTCATATATAAGTTACAAAGTTATTTTTGAATGTTTATTAACAGTAATCTGATTTATTGCTATATATTTTTTACTATGCATTATCTTGCTTTAAATAAGACAGCCACCATTCTTTCAGCGCTCTAACACCTCGACTGCCTGTTAAAAAATGAATATTGCTAGACAAATTAGATCTTAATTGTTGGTAGTATATTATACCGGCGTAATATACTAAATAAGGTTCGAATATTTTAGAACTTGCTTCATTTCCTCTATAGGAATGGGCTCTATTAGCATTGCTTCTGATAAATTTTTCTTCGCACTCAAAACAAAACCTTAAAAAGGGCAATAATGCTTTGAATGAAAGAGCTGATATCTCATTAGATTTTGGATAATCAATAAAGTTGTTGAGAGTCTGGGCTATTGGAAATAATTGCCCCAAAGGATATAGCTCCTTTTTTAATTTTTTATTTAAATAAAAATTTGGTTTTTCAGAGAAATGTAATTCGGCTTCTTCAGTATTAATCATGATCTTTCTTTCACGTTTAGATGCAAATCTAGAGAGTGAGATTGATATGTGAATGTCATCACAGAAAAAATCTATTTCAATAAAATTAGAATGTTGCGATGCTTTTTCATTAACTGCAATGCTTTCAAAATTATCTGGATTGAGATTAAAAACTTTACAAATTGACATCACGTGAAGCAGTTGATCTAAAAAGATAGATGAGTATATTTCAGAATATTTAGTTTCGCCTAATAACCTAGTCTCTTGGAGCGGATCATGCCAAATAATATCTATTTTTTTTATAGCAATAAATTGCGTTTCTTTAAAAAAATCTCTTATAAAATAGGCAAAATAAAATTCAAGATTTATAAAAACACTTTTATAGCCTTGAGCAATGCAAGACTCAAAACCACTAATAGAAGAGAATAGTGGCTTTTCAATCAGCATATCGGCATCAGGATCTTGATGTGCAAAAAAATCTTGCTGATGTTGGCTTGAGTGTGATGCTATGATTACCTTGCGCCTCTTTTGAGGTGTCTGAGAATCTTTATTGTCAATTAGTGTTACATTTTTAAGGAGTCTGGAGTTAAGGAGATTCTCTCTTTTGCCTTGAAGATTTGAACGACAAACCCAATCTACTTCTAGGGTGGGAAAAAGCTTCAATAGCTCGGATAAGACAGTGCTAGCCCATCTTCCACCTCCAACAAACGTTAGACCCTTAAAGCTCAATTAATGAGACCTCTGGAAGAGGAATGATACAAGTTGTTTTTAAACCTCGTGCACGAAGATGATTCATGATTTCATCCTTTAAATGCCACGCAAATATCACCAAGTAATCTGGACATGTGGATTCTAAGCATTCATTTGAAAGAACGGGGATGCGAGTTCCCGGGATAAATTTATTTATTTTTAAAGAGGTGGGTTGCTCAACAACGTAAGGCAAAAGATCTTGATCTAAACCAACATAATTAATTAACGTTACAGCTCGAGCCGGAAGGCTGTATCCAGCTACACTTTTACCTTGCTTTTTAAGTTCGATTAATTTTTGCAGCAGGGTAATCTTAGATGAAACTATTTTTTCTTTAAAAGAGTTATAAGTATCTTGATTAAAAAAACCAAGATCTTTTTCTTTTTTCAGGAATTCTTCTACAGATCCATCTAGGCAATTATGAATTCCCTTGCGAACAGTTACCCTGATGTTGCCCCCATATCTTGAAGTCTGCTGAACCTTGACAACAGAAAAATTGTATTGAGAAAAAAGATTTACTATTGCCGAGATAGAAAGTGATCTTAAATGTTCATGATAAATGGTATCGTATTGAGTTGTGTTTATTATTTCAGCAAGATAGTGATTTTCAAAACAAAACCAACCATCTTCAGATAAGACTATCTCAAGCCCCCTAATAAAATCTCCAAGTTTTTGAACATGTGCAAAAACATTGGTGGCTGTTGCAAGTACAGCTCTTCCCTCTCTTTTAACCACTTCTTTTGCAGCGACTTCTCCAAAGGGCATTCGCAAAGTTGGGATGCCATCAGCGTTAGCTAAATCAGCAATATTTGTGGGCTCCACACCAATCACCTTAACGCCAGTCTTTTGAAAGCCCTTTAAAAGGGTGCCATCATTAGAGCCCAAGTCACACACCAGATCGGTCTTGTTTAATTCCAAAGAGGAGAATAGATCGGCGGCCATCTCAGCCTGATAGGATACTAATTCTTTAGTAACACCTGTTTTATAATTATAATTGTCGCCAAACATTACGTTAGCTGGAGCAATATAACCAAGCTGATTAAGCCCACAAATATTGCACCATTTTTGCTCTAAGGGATATGAGGTTTCTTCGATATAGTCGCTGTCTATTGGTTTTAATTTATCTGCTAGGGGCTGGATACCCAAGTCAATAACGGGCTGCAAATCAATATTCCCACAAATTTGGCACTTTGTT
>Ga0302137_1001136_pt1 | contig 11983 bp, 10 predicted proteins | sample CBN3_SCM_MG_FD_203127 | JGI IMG/M metagenome (GOLD analysis project Ga0302137, IMG submission 203127) | Marine microbial communities from Western Arctic Ocean, Canada - CBN3_SCM | ecosystem: Environmental > Aquatic > Marine > Oceanic | place: Canada: Western Arctic Ocean | collected 2017-09-15 | reverse complement strand
CACCGCAAGCGGTGGTTCAGGAACAGATTGCGTCAATTTTAACGGCGTGGGGGATGAAGCCAGAGCATGTGGCAGCGACCGCTGAGGTGATGGCGGACGCGGACGCATGCGGGATCGACACCCATGGTATTTCCATGTTGCCCCCCTATGACGACCGGCGGCGCCGCAACGTGATTACGCTGGACACCGACATCAACGTTGTGACGGAGACGCCCACGACGGCGTTGATAGATGCAGGCGGGGGGCTTGGGTATGTGCCTTCGCTGCTGGCGACAAAGATGTGCATCGACAAGGCAAAGGTGATGGGCATGGCCGCCGTGGCGGTTCGGGAATCGGCGCATTTTGGCGCGACGGGGTTTTACACACGGTTGATGGCGGCGGCGGGGCTTGTGGGGATTGCGACAACCAACGGGTCCGGGCCACGCACCGCGCCGACCTTTGGCAAGGACGGCAAGCTATCGACCAACCCCATCGCGTTCGCCGCGCCAACGAAGCGGCATGAGGCGTTCAGCCTTGATATGGCGACGACGACGGTGGCCGCGGGCAAAATTCGCAACAAATGGAATGAAGGCCAGCGATTGCCCCTGGGGTGGGCCAGCGACGCCGATGGGAACCCGTCGGATGACCCGGAAGTTTATATCTCCCGGGGCGGTACCCAGACGCCATTAGGTGGCACGCGGGACTTGGGCAGCCACAAGGGCTATGGATTGGCTACGATGGTGGAGATTTTGTCGGCGAGCTTTTCCGGTGCCAGCCTCGACACCTCGCCGAATCATGGGAGTAACAAGCCGGGATCGATGGAGATAGGGCATTTCTTTTTGGCTATTGATCCGACGCAATTTCGCGAAGAGGGTGATTTTGAAGCCTCGACCGATGAGTTGATCGATATGCTGCACGCGACCAAACCGCTCGACCCCGAACACCCGGTCATGGTAGCGGGCGAGCCAGAAAATATCGTACGCGCCGAGCGTAAATCTACCGGCATACCGATACCACCAGGGCTGCGTAGCCAAATTCAGGAAATCGCACGGCAATCTAACGCCGCGTTTGTATTGGTGTAAGGGTAGAATGATGACGGATGATATCAAGCATTACCCCGCTGAGATTATTGAAAAACAAACGGCTGCGTTTTTGACTGCGTTTGGCATGCCGGACGATTATGTGGCGATTACCGCGTCCATCATGACGGACGCAGACATGCGCGGGATCGATACGCACGGCATCGCCTGTATTCCAAACTACCATGAACGGCAGACCAATAATTGGGTCACGCTGGACGGTCCTATCACGGTCGTGCGCGATAACCCGGCGACGGCGCTATTGGATGCGGGCGGATGTCTGGGCTACCCGGCGGCGCATCGGGCTATGCAAATGGCGATTGAAAAGGCGAAGAAAGTTGGTTTGGGATCTGTCGCGGTGCGTAATTCTGCCCATTACGGCGCGGCTGGATATTACAGCCGCATGGCAGCGCGCGAAGGTCTGGTTGGGTTTGCGACAACGGGGACGTCCGCGCCTCGCGTGGTGCCGGCTTTGGCGGCGGAAGGCGCGTTAGGAACGAATCCGATTGCGTTCACCGCGCCGACCAAGCGAAACAAGCCATTTAATCTGGACATGGCGACTTCGACCGTCGCAAGCGGTAAAATTCGCAATAAGGCTGTTGAAGGTCAGGAGTTGCCGTTGGGCTGGGCGTTGGACCGGGACGGTCAGGCGGTAACAGATTCTGCTGAATACCGAAACGGGTTGAACATGACCTCGCTGGGCGGCACGCGAGAACTGGGCAACCACAAAGGCTATGGATTGGGCGCGATGGTGGAGATCATGTCGTGTTGTTTTACCGGCGCGAGTTTCGTGATGTCGCCAAACCATGGCAAACGCACGCCAGGGACGATGGAACTTGGGCACTTTTTTATTGCCATAAACCCGGTTTTCTTTCGGGAAGCGGGACAATTCGAGGAAACAACGGATCAATTGATCGATGATCTGCACGCGACCACGCCGATTGACCCGAGCCAGCCGGTGTTGGTAGCAGGAGAACCGGAGGATATGATCGAAGAAGAACGAGCGAAAACAGGTATCCCCATGCCGCCGGGGCTGCGCGCCGCGTTGGCGAAACTGGCAGGTGAATGTGGGGCGAAATTTTACTTAAGTTAGAGGGAATTTCAGTGTGACAATCACTCGCACGCAAGTTGGCGTTATCGGCGGCGGCCCTGCGGGCCTTCTGCTGTCACAACTCCTTCATTTAAAGGGTATTTCAAGCGTCGTGCTTGAACGTCAGAGCCGTGATTATGTTCTGGCCCGTATACGCGCGGGGGTGCTGGAACAAGGGACGGTTGGCCTGTTGCATGAAGCGGGTGTCGGCGCCCGGTTGGACAGAGAAGCCCAAACCCACGAAGGATTCGACATTGCGTTTTCGGGCCGACGCCATCGCATTGATATGGCAGGGCTCACCGGTGGTGGCATGGTGACGGTATATGGCCAAACGGAAGTGACCCGCGATTTATATGAGGCGCGCGACGCGATGAGCGGTGTGGTCATCGAAGAAGCGGACAATGTGACTCCGCATAACGTCGAGTCCGATGCGCCGTATCTAACCTATGAAAAAAACGATGAAATTAACCGGGTCGATTGTGATTTTATAGTGGGATGTGATGGGTTTCATGGCGTCAGCAGGTCCGCAATTCCAGAGTCGACCCTGAAGACATTTGAACGTGTTTATCCAATTGGCTGGTTGGGTATCATTTCGAAAACGCCGCCCATATCCCATGAAAATTTGTATGTCCACCATGACCGGGGGTTTGCGTTGTGTTCCCAGCGTTCGTCAATCCTGAGCCGATACTATGTGCAATGTGCCGTGGATGAAGACCCGGATGAATGGCCGGATGAAAGGTTTTGGGAAGAACTCAAGGCGCGCCTTCCGGAAGACGCGGCAGAATCTATCGTCATGGGACCATCGGTGGAAAAGAGCGTTGCGCCGTTGCGTAGTTTCGTTGCGGAGCCTATGCGATATGGGCGGCTTTTCCTGGCCGGGGACGCCGCGCATATCGTCCCGCCAACAGGCGCCAAGGGGCTGAATTTAGCAGCCTCGGATATTCATTATTTGTCGCAAGGGTTGATTCATTTTTATGATCGAGGCGATGAGCAGGGATTAACTAATTATTCGAAAATAGCGTTGCGGCGGGTATGGAAGGCCGAACGGTTTTCCTGGTGGATGACGCAGCTTCTGCATCGTTTCCCTGAACACGGCGCCTTCGACCAGCGCATTCAAAAATCCGAATTAGAGTATTTGTTTTCGTCCAAGGCCGCGATGACAGCGCTGGCGGAAAATTATATAGGGCTGCCTTACGAGTAGGGTCAACTCAAAGTGACAGCGCAAACGGTTGCAAGGCTTCGTAATAAGGCCGAGCGGCATCGGCAAGACGTCGGGCCTCGTCGGTTAATTTGGGCCCTTCCATGTGCGGCGGCGCGAAACCCGTGCTTGCAATCACCGCATTATACCAATGGGGCCCCCAAGCGCCGTCGCTATCCCGCCGCCCTTCTGGCCAGTTCAGCATTGCGTCGTCGAAAGGCAAGTCGATGGCGCCGCACAGCCTGGTTAACATCGCTTTAGGGTTAGATTGTATGTCGGTGGCGTCGACGACGACCGGGGCCATGCCTAAGCGGTCGCTAACCTGGTCGAATAATTCCTTTTGCTCCACGAACCCTATGTCGTTCAACGTTGCGCTTTCACGTTTCTTTGCGTAGCTGGCGACGACAAATTCCGGCGAGCGAATGAGAAAGACATTGATGACGTCTTTGATCCAATCCCGTTTGAACGTCGGGAGCATGTGATGGGTCATATGTTTTTGATAGAAGACAGGTGCGTTATTGGGGGCTAGTCCCAAGCATTGTTCTATGACGACATCCGGGTCTTGAATGCCTTTGGTTACTACCACATCCCGCATCGGATGGTTGATGCCGGTTTCTAATAGAAAGGGGATGTAGAATGGTTCGTCCCATACGGAACAGTCAGTGCGATTTTCGAAGCTGCGCATCATGGCCGTGGAAAGATTGCGCGGCCCAGACCACATGGCAATATTTTTCGGCAAAGTTACGACACGAGTGTCTTATAGAGTTGCTGCAGACGTTGCGTTACGGGACCTGCCCCGCCATCACCGATTAGACGTCCATCTATTTCGCATACCGGCGTTTGCGCTCCGAAGGTTCCGGTGATGAAGGCTTCGTCCGCGCCATAAGTATCGACGAGCGAGAAATTCCGTTCGGTGATGGAAATATCATTGGCGCGGCATAATTCAATTGTCTTCCGGCGTGTGATGCCGTTCATGCAATAATCTCCGTTCGAAGTCCAAACCTCTTCTTTTCTGACAATGAAAAAATTACAGGAATTTGTCGTGTTGACGAATCCCTGCGGGTCCAACATTAGTGCCTCATCGGCTCCCGCCTTTTGCGCATGAATACCGGCCAGAATGCAGTTAAGTTTGGAATGAGAATTTAGCTTTGGATCTTGGGTCAAAGGCAGACCGCGATGGAAGGGCGTCGTATGCAGTCGTAGGGCGCGCCCCGTAACAGGTGAACTGAATTCCATAATTATGACGATAGTGGGGCCGGATTTGGACAGGCGTGGGTCCTGAAACGGTTTCGATTTTACGCCCCGGGTGACCATTAATCGAGCGTGAACACCATCTGCCATGTCATTGGCGGCAGCGGTTTCGTTTAGTGCGGTGATAAGTTCGCTGCGTGTCTTGCCGATGTCTAAGTCTATTGCTTTGGCGGCTTCGAATAGGCGCTCCATATGTTCATTAAGGAACGTCCATTTTCCGTTGTAGAGGCGGAGGCCTTCCCATACGCCGTCTCCAAGCAGAAACCCAGAGTCGTATACCGACACTTTGGCATCGTTCCGATGTAGAATTTCGCCATTCACATAAAGATTCAAATCCGCATTGCGCGGGTCGTCTTCGGCGTCATGGGTGCTTATGTCTTCAGTCATGTCGCGACCTTAAGGGCGCATGATGGCGCTGTCACCCCTCGCGAAGCACGGATTTGATCAAACAAGGCGCCGATGACGTCATGACTTAGGCCCTGACCTTCCATCGCAGGCCATTCAACGAGCCATCTTCTTCGGACATCACTTCCGGTTCGGCAGGCATCGGAAGGTCCTGTAATGGTTCAAGGTTGTCTCAGAGATCTATCATTGACGATATTTTACTTTCGATAACGCGTAGCGTTTTAATCAATTCGGAATGTGCTAGCCAGAAATGTATTGAAAGCTACAACTTGCAACTATCGTGATGAGTTCACCGGCGTATTCTTTCAAAAGGTTCAGGGTTTCGGGTCTAGTGACCTATAATGCCGGGATATTTCCCCGGCGGTCGCTTGCCAAACCTCGTCGTACGCACAGATATCTTCAAGCGCTTGGGCTAAAAATTTGATACGGTGTGGTTGCCCTATTACCCAAGGATGAAGTGACAATCCAAACAAACGACCTGATTCTTTTCCTTCGGCGTGGAGGGTGCGAAACGCGTTTCCAACCAGGGATGGATAGCGCGAATTCGGAACATGTCGAACCCATAGATTCTGGACGTCGTCCCATTCCATTTGATTGGGAACGGACACTAAATTTGGCCTTGTCGTCATCAAATAAGGTTGGTCGTCATTCGGCCAATCCATCAGATAGTCGTAGCCTGCATCAGCAAGGTATTGTGGAGTATTAGGGGATTCACCAGAATCTGGACCCAGCCAACCGGTGGGGCGCGTTCCTGTCGCGGCTTCGATGGTTGTAGTAGTGACGTCGATGGTGCGGCGCTCTTCCGCCTCGCTCATATTGCTGGTGATCATGCGGCTTTGATATTCGCCGTGGGCGGAAAATTCATACCCGCGCTTGGCGCATTCTTCGATCAAATTTGGATAGCGATCACAGGCGCTTGCATTGACCGCGACCGTGGCTTTTAATCCATGTTTGTCGAGAAGGTCAAGAACGCGGAAAATACCAATCCGGTTGCCATATTCGCGCTGCGTGAAATACCGGTATTCCGGAAAATAATCGCCGCGCGATCCCTGAAATCTGGTGTCGCGATGGGTACCTTCGGGCGGTTCCAATTCCCAATATTCCAGATGCAGCAATACCCAGGACGCGACGCGGGCACCGCTGGGCCATTTCAAAACGGGGCGTTTGGGCAGGGGAGAGTAGCGATACAAGTCATGGTCCATACCAGGTGCTGGAATCGTCATATTAAGCGCTCCCGTCCAATTGTGCGGTATCCAAATGTGCAGTGAGATGATCACCGCAATGTTCAAGATACCAGTCGGCGATATCTTCGCCCGTGGTGTTCCAAACGCCGTCATGGGACAGGACGTACTTCAAGGCCTCGTCCAAATGGCCGATGCGATGGGGCTGCCCCATGAGATAAGGATGCAGAGCGATACATAGGACCCGACCACTGCCATCCGCTTCCGCTTCGGCGTACAGGGTGTCAAAGGTGTCGCGTATCATTTCCAGGAAATCAAGACTTTCATGCTGTTTCAGATACAGCGCGGAATCGTTAAGGTCCATGGAGTAGGGAACCGTGACCAAACTTCCAGACCGCACTTTCATCGGCAAGGGTTGATCGTCGTGATACCAGTCCGTGTAATATTTTATACCTGCTTCGGCCACGAGGTCCGGCGTTCTTAGCGTGTTGGACACGGCGGGCGAAAACCAACCCTGCAACATACGTCCGGTTAATTCACGATACAGATCGACGCATTCCTTTATGGCCTTACGTTCTTCGTCCTCGCTGTAATTCCAATGGTAGCGCGTATTGTACAGCCCGTGGCATAGGATGCTCCAATTACGTTCTTCGCTGGCGCGCATGATTTCGGGATAGTGCACAAAATTTGCCATGTTCAGCGAAACAGTACCGCGAACGTCGTACTTATCCATGGTCTCGATCATACGCCATACTCCGACACGGTTACCGTAATCTTTGCTGCCATAGCCGATGACGTCGGGATGCGGAGTGCGTGGCCATGGGTTTCGCGTGCGCTGAGACGACGGCAGGTATTCGTAATGTTCGATATTTGGCACGACCCACAGTGCGACCTTGGCGTTGTCGGGCCAAATAATTTTGGGGCGCGTAATGATCGGCGAATAAGGTGCGCGATCTGCGTTGATAAATGTCATGCGTTATATCCTATTTTCATACGTCAATACGGCGTTTGGCTAGTTCGTCTTCAATGAAATCAATTCCCAGGCCCGGTCTGTCGGACAGATGAAATTTGCCGTCCTTTGGCAGGGGTGGTTCATCGAAGATTGCATGCATACGATCGCTAGGGTCGTTCCATTCGCAGGGCTTGGTGAGATGCAGTTGAGCTGCGCAGACATGCAGGTTCGCCAAATGTCCGATCATGGGCTGGGTTTGGTGGGAGACGAGTTCCACCCCGTGCGCCTGCGCCAACGCCGCGCATCTCAGTAACCCGGTGATGCCGCCCATTTTGATGATGTCTGGTTGGATCATGCGGACCCCAGCATCTATCAATTCGACAAGTCCGCCGGTCGTGTAGGTCTGTTCACCTGCGGATACGGTTATGGATAGCCGTTGCGCGATTTCTCCTGTCGCCCTGATGTGGAAATGCTGGACCGGTTCTTCGAACCACCAATAACCCAGCTCCTCCAAAACCCGCCCGACTTTCATGGCACCGCCGGCTGAATACCCGTTGTTTGAATCGAAGGCGAGGGGGAAGTCGTCGCCAACCAATTTGCGCACCGCGCGCGCTTTCGCTAGATGATTGGAAATGTCAGTGTCAAGATTGACGCGGGGGTTGTCGAACCGAATTTTTATGGCGGAAGGTTTATCCTCCAATCGCCTTTCGACGTGGCGTAAAACATCATCCAGGCTGCGTTCGGCGCCATTGCCGCCAATGGAAGCGTAAAACGGTAAATCGGTTTGCCAGGCGCCGCCTAATAGTTTGTAGATAGGGAGATTAAAAAGCTTGCCCTTCAAATCCCAGAGCGCGATATCGATGGCGGCCAAAGCGCCCGTAAGCACGCCGTCGGGGCCGAGCTTCACAAGGTTGCCATGCATCAGCCGGTCTTGTATCACGGCGTGATCCAAAGGGTCGGCGCTGATCAGTGTGGGCGCAATATCGTTGATGATGACGCCAAGCGAAGCCAGGCCGCCCATCATGGGGGACGCTTCCCCAATCCCGTGGTGGCCATCATCGGTCCAGATACGAACAAAGGCGCTACGCTGGGCGGGCGTGTCGTCAGGCGACCATTGCACCTGGAAAGCTTCGATCCTTTCGATTTTCACTGTTTCTTACCTGCAAATTGAGCATCAAGTTCCCGTTGCGACTCGGGCTTCATAAGGTAATGTTAGGAAATTCCTAAATTGAATACACGAGGAAATTCATGAAACATATTGTTGCAGTGCTGACCGAGCCGACCGAAGGAAATGAAGACGAATTTAACAACTATTACGAAAACCTCCATATTGACGAAGTTCTGAAGTCCACCGGGTGGATGTCGGGTCAACGCTTTGAGCTTTCCGATGAAGTAGGTTTGAAATGCCCACACAAATTCTTGGCTTTGTACGAAGTGGAAGCCGACGCGCCGGGCGACGTCATACTAAAACTTAATGAGACAAGGTCGCGGCGACAGCAAAGTGCGGCGCTGAATAAAAAAACAGCCGCCTTATGGGTGTTTTCTGAGACCGGTCCCCGGCATAGTTAGGTCGATTTTTCGAGAGGATAGAACTAATGACCGAACCGTTTCTGGCGGAAAAAATCGCCGAATTTGTTGACGATATATCAATTTCACGCTTGCCTCTATCCACGATTGCGATGGTTAAACGTTTAGTACTAGACACGCTGGGTTGTGCTTTGGGTGGGGTTGAGGCGAAGCCTGTCGCGTTGTTGCGCAATCTTGCGCCAGATGCAGTGCCTGGCGCGCTTGGTGCGACATGTCTAGGTGATGGACGGCGTGTCACCACCGAAGGGGCTGTAATCGTCAATGGTGCGATGGTCAGGTATCTAGACTTCATGGATGTATATTGGTCGCGGGATATTTGCCACCCAGCGGAAAACATCACCGTCGCGCTGGCTTGCGTGGAAGAGGTGAATGGGAATGGAAAAAGGTTGATCGAGGCGATTGTCGCGGGGTACGAGATGCAAATTCGTTTGTGCGATGCCTTTAGCTTCCGAGATATTGGGGGGCATCACGCCAGCGCAGCAGGATTTGTGGCACCCTTGGTCGCAGGCAAGGCGTGGGGGCAATCCCGGGTGGTCATGGCGCAGGGTGGTGCGCTTGGAGGATTCCGCCATTTAACGCTTAGTGTATTGGCCAGTGGCGAACTAAGCATGGCCAAAGCGGCGGCGTATCCTTTGAGCGCGTCCGAAGGTGTATCCGCAGCACGTCTGGCGGCGGCGGGGTTCACGGGACCCTTGGCGGTCTATGAAGGGCTGTTTGAGCAATCTGGCGCCAACATCGATGATTACGCCTTGGATCAAAAATTTTATCGGATCGAAGGCGTAAGTTTAAAGCAGTTCCCAGCGCAATTCGCCCTTCAGGCGCCTATAGCAGCAGCAGTTCGGTTGCATGAAGGTGCCAAGCATCGGCTGGATGAAATCCAGCAGATTCGTGCCCGGGTAAAACAAGACGCCTTAGGCCGCATTGCCGATCCTAATAAATTCCAGCCAATGAACAGGGAAACGGCTGACCACAGTTTACCGTCTTGTGTCGCGATGGCGTTATGCGATGGCGAGCTAACCGATGCGCAATTTTCTGCAAACCGGTTTCTGGACGAAGACGTTATGCGATTAACGATGTTGGTCGACGCTATCGGCGAACCATCTTTCGAAGGACAGTTTCCGTCAGGGCGTCCCGGTGCCATTGAAGTTGAATTCACTAACGGAGATGTAATTAACGCTGTCGAAGAAATTCCGTTAGGAGATGTCGATCGACCGATGAACGAAGCGACTGTGTGCGACAAGTTCTTGGGGCAGGCCATTCCCATCGTAGGCGAGACGGCCGCGCGCGCCATCATTGAATTTATCGAGAATCTGGAGAACCAGTCCAGCGTCAAGCCGCTGCTACAATTGTGTCGACAAATTTAGCATTTAATCGAAGGGAAAAGTCTATGCGAGCCATCGTTTGTGAAAAGTTGGGCCTGCCGAGTGATTTGGTGATGCGCGAATTGCCGGACTCACACGAACCGGGTCCCGGGGAAATCAAGGTCGCGTTGTCGGCGCGGGGCGCGCAATTTGTCGACGTACTGATGGCCGCCGGGGAATATCAGACCAAGCCACCATTGCCCTTTATTCCGGGGGGGGAAGCAGCGGGCGAGATTGTCGCCGTTGGGTCCGAGGTGGATAAGTTCAAGGTCGGTGACAAAGTGATGACCCGCCATTCGACTGGGGCGTTTGCGGAACAGGCGACGATTCCGGCTGATCACGCTTTGCTCGTACCAGCCAACATGGAATTGATTCAAGCAGCGGGGTTTCGGTCCGCCTACAGCACAGCTTATCACTCACTAGTTCAGCGCGGTCGGTTGCAACCCGGCGAGACCCTGTTGGTGCATGGGGCGGCGGGCGGAATCGGGCTTGCTGCTGTACAAATTGGCAAAATATTGGGCGCAACGGTCATCGCAACGGCGAGTTCGGATAACAAGCTTGCGGTGGTGGAGGCCAACGGCGCGGACCACATTATTAACTATACCGACGGGTTCCGCGACAAGGTCAAAGAGTTGACCGATGGGCGCGGCGCTGATGTGATTTACGATCCGGTCGGAGCGGGGGTGTTTGACGAATCCATGCGATGTTTGAATTGGGGCGCGCGAATTCTTATCCTTGGCTTTGTGGGTGGCGGTCCGTCCTTGGCGAAGACCAATCACTTGTTGATCAAGGGCGCGTCGGCGGTAGGCGTTCGGATGGGTGGGTTCAACGAATTCGAACCGGAAACCGCAGCGGCGAATTTAAAGGTCTTAATGGAATGGGCGAAAGCCGGAAAATTAAAACCGCATGTCTCGCACACATATCCACTGGATCAAGTAGCCAAAGCGCTTCAGGTCATCATTGACCGTAAGGTCATCGGCAAATGCGTACTGACGAATTGAGAGGCTAAATAGCGCCATCGTCTTTCAAAGCCTCTATCTCGCTAATAGATAGACCGAGGAGCTTGCTGAACACCGAGTCGTTATGCTGACCCGGTTCCGGTGGTGCGGAACCGGGTTTGCCGGGCGTTCCGGAAAGTTTGAACGGCAGACCTAACAGATCGACCGTCGTGCCGTCGGGACGTTTTGCCGGAACGACCATGTCGTTGGCCAACACCTGTTCGTCCTGCAACACCTGATCGATTGTGTTCATGGGCGCGGTCGCCACGCCTGCGGATTCGAACTGGGGCAGCCAGGTGTGGACGTCTTGGGCGACGAGCTTAGCTTCCATGTCGATGCGTAAATCTGCATCATGTCGACAGCGACTTTCGTTTGATGCGTAGCGCTCATCGGTTGCCAATTCCGGAGCCTCCAGCACATCGCACACTAAAAGCCATTTATTCTGGGCCGGTGCCCCGATCAAAATTTCACCATCCCGAGCTCGGTAAACGCCATAGGGCGAGATCGTGGAAAAGCCGGCACCTTCCCGTTCAACCAGCACATTCCCGGCGGTCCAGGCGACGCCTTGATAACCCAGCAACGTGACGCCCGATTCTAATAATGACGCGTCGACTCGTTGACCGCCCGCGCCATGCTCGCGCGCGAGTAACGCGCTGACAACGCCGCTATAGGCCAACATGCCGGTGGACATGTCGATCGCCGCGACGCCGAGTCGAACCGGGGGGCGATCAGATTCCCCCGTCATTGCGAATAGGCCGGTATAGGCGGAGACCAAAGTGTCGTAACCAGGCTTGTTGCGGAGTGGTCCTTTTGCGCCATATCCGGAAATCGAACAATAAATGAGGTTTGGGTTGATGGCGTGCAGCCGTTCATAGCCAACGCCCAGCTTCTCCGCCGTGTCC
>Ga0302137_1001113_pt1 | contig 12079 bp, 13 predicted proteins | sample CBN3_SCM_MG_FD_203127 | JGI IMG/M metagenome (GOLD analysis project Ga0302137, IMG submission 203127) | Marine microbial communities from Western Arctic Ocean, Canada - CBN3_SCM | ecosystem: Environmental > Aquatic > Marine > Oceanic | place: Canada: Western Arctic Ocean | collected 2017-09-15 | reverse complement strand
TTCACAACTTAAGTCCCCCCAAAACATTGTGAAGTCTTGAACAATGTTGCCATTCTCAAGAATGTGCGGTGTAATGGTCGAAATCTGAAATGGTTCTCAGCATATATGACTCATCTCATCAGGACTCATATGAACGAACCCCGCACCCCCGAAGGATAAAGACAGACTCGTGTCACGACTAAACACATCACCAAAGAACAAACGACCAGCTGAATCCGCGTCAAACCACGCGGATTCTGCCGCATTGCCGCAAGCCGATGTGTTGATTCGCTCGCTCGATCGCATCCTTCGCCCCGAAGGCGACGAACCATTCATCATGGCCTGCGGCGGACTCTCGCGCCTTCGCGCCAAGACGGGCTAGACGCTACAAACGTCTGCTCGATATCGTGGCGATATGGCCACTACTACACTCTCCATCAAACGACTCTCGCCCCTTGCTGTTATCCCTGCCTATCAATCGGGTGGCGCTGCAGGGCTCGACCTGCATGCTGCCATTGCTGAGCATGTGGTCATTGAACCTGGCCAGATTGCGATGATCTCCATCGGCATTGCCATTGCGCTGCCGCCAGGGCACGAAGGCCAAGTGCGTCCTCGATCGGGGCTTGCTAGTACACATGGCATCACCCTTCCCAATGCACCTGGCACGATCGACGAAGACTATCGTGGCGAAGTCCGCGTGCCCCTCATCAATCATGGGCACACGCCATTTACCGTCGAACCCGGAATGCGAATCGCACAAATGATTGTGGCTCCGGTCACACACTGCAGCATTGCAGAAGTCGATGAACTTGACGAAACGGGGCGTGGAGCCGGCGGGTTCGGTTCGACGGGGTAAACGGGATCAGTCCCCACACAGGCGGCACGATCCAGTTTCACGTCATTCCCCAGCGTGGGGACTGTGGCCCTTTACTATCTCGGTGTATAGAGAGCAAGAAGACCAAGGCCACGCAGCGGGCACTGATCTCTTTGAGGCATCACTACCCACCGACTCCGCCTGCGGCGACACCAACAACCCCATCAAAGCCAGTCAATCCCAGTGGCTCACGGGCGAAGAATGGCTCTGCTGCAGCGACGCCAATGCGGCTTCCGAAGTAATGACCAGCTGATTTCACCCATTCCAGGACCTGGCGATTCTTCTCAGGCAGAACAAACTGCGTCTTGTACGCCACGATTGAGTCGTGCTTCCGCTGCTCAAAGCCAGTGATGTCTACTAAAAATGATGGCTGCGGAATGATCCGCAAATGCGTGCAGTAGTAATGGAACACCCAGCGCGGATAGATTGGCTCACCCGGCAAGTCAATCTTTGTGAGCTTTGCATCGAACCGAGCATCTTCCACAATACGAGTGACGGCACGGTGATCCGGATGCGCGTCTTCTGAATATGGCACAAACAACATATCCGCTTGGTGTTCACGAATGACACCCGCGACAGCATGCCGCGCTTCGATCGTGTGCTCAACGAATCGATTGCGAAGACCAAGCTGCACACGACGCACACCAAGAATATCGGCTGCCTTGGCGGCCTCCTGAGCGCGAGTCTCTGGATCGCCGTGCGGCGTCGGCTCACCATCTGTCATGTCCACAAGCACAACGTCGTGCCCTTGCTCTGACAATCGAGCGATTGTGCCGCCCATGCCAAGTTCCTGATCATCTGGGTGTGGTCCGAAAATAAGAATGCGTGTCATATGGTCAACCATATTACTCAGCAGGCTCTTCTGAGCGCGGCTCGGTACCCACAAGCGAATTCACCAACTGCCACTGCCGTTGCCACGCGGCCTGATCGCCGTTGATGGCAGAGTACCGAATAGCCTCCATCGCATGAAAAAGTTGCCCGCCTTGTCCTGGATTCCACAGCAGCCGATCCAATGGGTCTGCTGGCCACCCGAGCATCTCAAGCGTCTGATTAAGCCGTGGAGGAACGCTGTATCGATCCGCCAAGATGAGCAACGCATCGTGCATCGTATTGTCATCTTCGCCCGCTTCCACCTTGTGGGCTGCTGCCATCAATTGAGTCTTCATCTCACCGTCATCTGATTCCCACACTTCAGGCCAACTGCATCGAACGAGTACGCCACGCTGCGCTGAGACATTTCGAATATGCGAAATCGCTGTATAAGCGGCTGGATGTAGCCACGGATCACCACAGACCACGAGCCACTCGGCCTGTTTTTCAAGCTGCGCAAGCGCCTTGACAATCCTTTGATCAAGAACCCGAACCGCTGTACGAAGATGCATTGTGCCTTGCCATGCTGGAATCGCCATTGCAGTTGACGCAATGCGAATGGTGGCAATCAGCTCCAAAATAGGCAGCGGGCCCCCCCCCATTTCTTGCATCGTGGCGAATGCATGCCGGACACTTTGGCAAACATCTCGACGTGCTCCAGCACACAACAGAAGTGCTACAGCCTCTTCGCTAAGGCGTTCTAGCGGAGATGGGTCGAGCTGGCGGAGTGCCTCGGCAATCTCTCGTCCGCCAAGAAGCGGCGACTCTGGCGAAGCCAGTTCCATCGACAGAATGGCTGAGGCGGCGACTTTGGCGTCAACCTGGTCAATCCACGCATCGATCTCGCCAAGATGCCGAAACCACCATGCCACGCGTGGCTCCCGCGTGGCCTGATGATCTGTGGGCGCGTGAGATGTCAAATGCTTCAGCATCGCCATGCGAACCCGGGCCTTCAATGCTGCGGAAGGCTGTGCCCGGGACTCCCGCCGGTTCAGCAGCTGGATATCGCGCTGGAGCTGCAATTCCAAGTCACGTCGCCACCGCATCATTTCAGGCTGCGTGCCGCGATCACCGGTGAGCTGTTGGCTATGAAATCGAGGCACATGGCGACCCTACCACGGGTCACTTCAGTGCGTTTTGGTCGTTCTCGGCAGATCGCCTTGCCTTCAACTGCTTCTCCCGGCCGCACCCGGGCGGTCCGTATTCAATCCAGTTCAGCATCAGGCCCTCTGGTGGCATTGTGACTCCTGCTGCAGATCGCTCAGCGGCATCAATTACGGCCGGCATTGAGTCGGCACATCGCCGCCCCGCACCAACTTCAACGAGCGTTCCAACAAGTATCCGCACCATATTCCACAAGAACCCTTCACCTCGCACGGTAATAGTGGCAACTTGTGGTTCGGAAAGAGTTACTTCGCAAGCGGTGACCGTACGAACCGTCGATTCGCGTCCATGGTTCAGCCGCGTAAAACTTGCAAAGTCGTGTCGCCCTGCAAGCGATGCTGCCGCCACATTCATCGCATCGCTATCAAGATCCCACGGTACCCATGCCAAATGGTGACGATCAAACAATGGACGCTGATGCGCTTCCCGCCGGCCATATGCCACGCGGTAGGCATACTCCTTACCTACGACATCACCAATGACGTTGAACGCATCTGGTACGACTTCAGCAGCGAGCACTCGAATGTCTTCGGGCAAGCGTGATGAAATCGCTGGCGGAAAGCGATCCACATCCATTCCACTCGTGGTGTCAAAGGCAGCAACTTGACCAACCGCATGCACGCCAGAATCTGTTCGTGATGCACCGTGAACCGACACTTTTTCTCGCACGACTTCCCGCACAGCATGTTCGAGTACACCCTGAGCCGTCCGGAGTGGCTCCTCATTCGGGGGATGTTGCTTTTGCCAGCCGAAGAAATCGGTCCCGTCGTAAGCGACCGTCAACTTAATACGTCGCGATGCCATATGCAAAAAAGAGGTCAGTGACCAAACAGATTCCCGGGCGTGAACATCTTCTCGGCTTCAAAGAACGCAAGGGCCGAATCGACATCCGGGAAGATTTTGGTTGCGGTCTCGGTAATGAATGGTGATGGCGGCTTGGATGGCTTCCACACCACATAGACCTCCTTGGTGTGCTCCCACGCATGTTGGAGTTCACGCTCCACACCGCTTGAAAGCCCTGGCATACCACCAGGAAGTTCGGGCACAAGCGACACAATCATGTCGCTTTGGTCGATAAGCTTGAAGTCTCGCATGTAGATCTGCCCGTCGACATCACCCGCAATATCGAGCACCTCGCGTACTCGCACGCGAAGTTCGTTGCCCTCACGGCCGCCGTACGCGTGAGGCGTGACATCAATCCAATCGTGCCCTGCCTTGGCTGCCTCAATAGCACGGTCAAGCAAGAGCTTCTCATCAACGTCGGCTGGATCAAACGTAATGAAGTGTTTCGCCAACGCGTCTCGAAATTGACCGATCTCATCGAGCACATCAGGCATGTCCATGACATGACTCATCGGAAAGGATGGGTACACACGCTTCATCTCTGGCCGTGTTACGAGTCGCAGGCACGTTTCAATCGTGTCCTGCTGCCGACCTCGACTAAGAATGTAGAACTGATCTGCGCATCCCATGGCGCTTGCGAGCAGTTCGGTCGCCAAGATCTCTTCTTCACGCCACACCATGCAGTCCTTGAGCGTTGCATCGATGTCGTGTTCCGCATGAAGGCGATGATGAACCATCTCAATATTGTCGAGCAGGCAGATGAAGATATCTGGCTTGAGCTTTTCTATTTGATCAAAGTCAAAGGCGCTAAATAGTCCGTGTCGCCAGCGAAATGTGGCGTGTGTATTGACCATGATGTCTGGGAAGTCATCCGCCGGCATCGACTCAGCGATGATGTCCTTGAACGCAGCCCGGCGAAGTGATGCGAGCCTGCTCAATGGAAGATCAAGAATGCGGCCCGAGCGGACATCAGGGCCCTCCCGGTACATCATGTTGCCCACGTTGAAGAGCTCGATTCGTTTGCCGTTCTGTCCGCCAAGTTCTCGAACAGCCTCGAGGTACGGTTTCTTATCGATGCCAATTTGTCCGGTGATCACTGCTCTCATAGTGAGCAGGATAGCAGGCGGCCCCGAAATACTGAACTCAGGGGGTGTGGGTCTTCTCAGCGGACGCAGCAGAGCGACGATATCGCCGCAACCAAGCAGCCTTTGCTCGTGGTGGCTCAGCCTTTCCTCGCGAACGAGCAAAAAGGACGGCTACAACGGACAACACAACCACGAACACCACGCCAGCAAGAATCCACTGCAAGGTGCCAAAGGCTGATCTGGATGCCAGGCCGTACCCGATGAGCAATCCTGCCCCAAACTGCATAGGTGCTGTCACAATCACGCACAGCCATGTAGCGACTGCAAACCGCCACATCTTCATGTGCATCAGTCCTGCCACGGTAATAGCGGGCGTGCGGCTTCCGGGAATAAATCTCGCCGCAACAATGACCCAAATACCTCGTCTGTCGATTTGATGCTTCGCCTGCAGTAGCCGCTTGGGGTGCACGAAGCGGCGGATAAATCTTCTATGAAGCAGTCGAGTGCCGAACCTACTACACCAGAAGAACCACAACAGATCCGCCGTTGCAACGCCCACCACTGCTCCAATTAACGTCGGCGCCCACACGCCCGCTCCCAGTGCCTGCTCACCAATAATGGCACCGGCTGAAATAATCACAATGTCTTCGCCAATCGGGATTCCAATCCCGCTTGCAAGAAGCAACCCGAGCACGATCCACGGCAAGTAGTCCGCGTATTCAGTGATGAATTCTGTCATAAGGGTTGTGGGGCCACTGTTCTCTCAGATGGCTTCTTGCAAGCCATTCGGAGCCACTGCATCGGAGCCCTTGGGCGATGCTTCGCGTGTGATCTCCGTCGTCGCCACCACCACAGGATCGCGACAAGGAGCAGGATACCGATCGCAAGCAAGACTGCATCTCGAATATGCGAATTGTGCATCCAGGTATCTAGGCCCTTGGCGATCAGCCACCCGGCGAAGAGTTGCCATGCGACGCTTTTGGTTGCCCCGATGCACTCCCCCGCCATGAATTTGCCAATTGGCATGCGAGCAAGCCCAGCGGCAGTGATGACGGGGGTCCGGGCACCTGGAAGGATTCGCCCCAGAACTACAACCCACATGCCCCAACGATCCAAGAGGTACTTCGTTTCCAAAAGCCGCCGCGGGTGAAAGAGCTTGCGGAAGAATCGAATCCCAAGCAGATGAAAGGAAAAACGCCGAACGAGCAACATCCAAATCGTGTCCGCCAGCACTACGCCGCACCAAGCTGCAGCAACCGTTGGCCACAAGGGCAGTTCGCCACGCTGGATCAGGAAGCCTGCGGGCACAATCAAGATTTCTTCGCTGATGGGAAGGCCAACGCCGGCGAGCATGATCACTCCAAAGAGCCACCATGGGCCATCATTCGAGAGTGCGTCTTCTACCTTGGCTTCAATCTTGCCATGCAGCGATTCGGGGTTCTTGACGAGTTCTGCGCCAGGCGGAGCTGCCGCGGCAACACAGAACAAGCCACCTCCCAGCAGCGTCAAGATAATCAGCATGCTTCGCATACTGGCAGGCTAGCAGGTAAAATTACGAGAGCGGATGAGCTCGCTTGGCAGTTCGACATCCTGAAGATCCGAACTACTCAATGCTGTCAATGGCGAGACTTCAACCGCCCCGTCCACATGTCCATCATCCCGGCGGGGCACCGAAACACCGTTCTTCTCGAGCCAAGATCCGTACAGATCGGACTGCATCTGTTTGCTCGACTCGGCTGAATCTGGGCCGGTCGCATTCTTAATTGGCGCGAACTCTACCGAACGGCTTACCTCAAGGATGGCCGGCTGCGTTGCAATGCCCATAGCATCGAAGACGAATCGTTCCAACTTGACGGCGTTGGGCCCAGTAGGCACATGCCGATTGCTGGTTATTGGATCGACGTATGACACTTTCTTGACCGCGCGGTGCCATGGCAAGTCATCTTGGCCTGCAGTCGCAACTCGACGAGCAAAGTCTGTGCTCATAATGTGCATGGCCACATTTCCTGCAGCAAATCGAAGCCGACCAGAGGCATCAACTGATTGAGCTTGGTCCGCTGAAAGATCTGAATACTCAACCACCCCAAGACGGCCGTCGAGCGAACCAAAGACCCCAACCTTCTCGCCTGGCTCTGTCTTTGACACCATCTTGCTCGTGAATTCGCCCGAAGACAACGACTCATCAGCATGCAAACCGAGGAACACGGGGTCGAGAACTGGCGCCAGTGGATTATCCACTTGGAAGTAGGAGATGGCTTCTACTCCCCGACCTTCCATTTGATCGATGGCCCCACTTGCAAGCAGGGCTGCAAACGATCCGCCATGTCCATCTGGACTCATAGCAAGCACGCCCGGCGACTCCATCAGAATCTGTCCCGTCTTCATATCAAAGGCTGGCATCATGCCCTGGGGGAACATCATGATCTGACGGCGATCGAGGCCGAAGCACCGATTGTCAAGGAAGAAGGCTCTGGTTTGCGCATCGTTGATTTCGCTGGTCATGATGTACCAACGAATCGTTCGGCCCCACTTCAGCTGGGCAGCCATAATCTGCTCGGCAAAAAGCCTGAATAACGGCTTTCCAGTCACCGCGCTCGCTGGGAAGGTGCCCTTCGGGCCTGCCCAACCAAGTCGCGTGCCCTGGCCTCCAGCCACCGTGAAGGTGGCCACTTTTCCCTCAACAAGCAGTGACTCACCACGCGAACGAAGCGATTCTTCGTCCACAAGGGATACGCTGTCGCATACATGATCGGCATCAACTGACACACACTGAGCTGGCTTCAAGTCGCCGCCCGTGCAAGCCGGCGGCGCCAATACAAGTTCCTGTACCAAACCGGGAAGCTCAGTCAACGAAAGCGACTCCAGCCGCCGAAGCAATGCATCACATGCATCGGCTCCAAGCTGATCGGCATGATCCAGCACATGCGACTGCTCGCACGCTTCCAGCCGAGATCGCAGCGAATCAAACTGACTCATGCGTGCTCAACCATCCTCTGGAAGAGATGGGGCTGTCCAGCCACTCGGCAAGTGCCGAACAATCTTGCCGGTTTCCAGATAGATCACTTGCTCACATATATTCGTGCAGTGATCAGCCATACGCTCAACAGCCCGCACAACTGCGAGCAACTGTAATCCTGCTGGAACCGACACAACACCAGCAGCGAGGTCGTTCTGGGCTCTCGTTACAAGTTCGTCTTTGAATGCATCCACTGTGTCGTCAAAGGCCAGCACCCGCTGCGCAAGCGTCGTGTCACGCGACCGCATTGATTCGACCGTGTCTCGCACCATCCCAACGACGCTATTGGCCATCATGTGCAACGTGTCGGCCACCTCTGTGTCTTTGCGTTGTTCAGTCGCCTGAGCGACATTGACAGCGCAGTCCGCAATGCGCTCTAACTCATTGTTGATTTTTACAATGGTGAGTATCGAACGTTGATCATGCTCGCCGCTTGGCCGATGCTGCATCAAGGCAATGCAGGCGCGCTCGATCTGCACATCAACATGATCGATTGTGGCGTCCTCACGAACCACCGCAGCGGCGGCCGTGTCATCATTCTCAAAGTAGCATTCGACCGCAGCAAGTGCCAGATCGGTCACCCGGCGACCCTGTGCGAGCAGGTCATTGAATACGGCGTCGAGGCTTGTGTGAAAGTCGTCCATCAGGGTCTCGCTATGCGAGACGGAGTATAGATCCGCCGCGACTCGAAGTGTGCCCCTCCCACCCCTGTATCATCCGAGTCTTCAATGGTGGTACTCAGTGTCAATGTCGATCATGTAGCGACCGTCCGCGAGGCACGTCGTGGCCGCGAACCAGACCCGGTGCTCGCTGCCGCCCAGGTCGAGCGTGGCGGGGCTGGTGGCATTACGGTGCATCTACGAGAAGATCGCCGCCACATCCAAGATGCCGACGTACTCAAACTCGCTCAATCGATCACGGTGCCACTCAACTTTGAGATGGCCGCGACTGATGAGATGGTTAACTTTGCCGCCACGCTTCAGCCACATTCCGCCATGATTGTCCCTGAAGGACGTCAAGAAATCACGACTGAAGGCGGCCTTAATGTCGCAGCCGACCAAGACAAGCTCCGCGAGGTCGTCTCGAGGCTTGCCGATGCCGGAATCCCGGCAAGCGCATTTCTTGACGCGTCAGAGATGCAGATCGCCGCTGCTGCAGCCTGTGGATTCGCCGTGTGCGAAGTCCACACCGGCCCATGGGCCGAGGCCGTGGCAGGAACTGGGGACCCAGACGCCGAATTTCAAAAAGTCGCCGCCGCTGGTCGCTTGATCACGTCAAGTGGCATGCGGTTCAATGCTGGCCATGCCCTTGGCTATGACAATGTCACCCCAATTGCCGCCCTGCCTGACCTTTGTGAGCTTCATATTGGCCACGCCATTGTGTCGCGGGCGATCTTCACCGGAATGCAAAAGGCTGTCTCTGAGATGGTCAAACTGATAAGAGCCGCATCATCATGAGTACCAATCTTTCTGACGGATCACTTCCATACCGCATTGCCGTGCTGTGCTATCTCCGAGATGCCCAGGGGCAATTGCTCATGCTGCATCGCAGCAAGTCTCCGAACCAAGGCATGTACTCACCCATCGGAGGCAAGCTTGAACCAACAACTGGCGAAAGCCCACACGGGTGCGCGATTCGAGAAACCGAGGAAGAAACTGGGCTTGTCGTCAAGGAGGGAGAGATTCGCCTCATGGGCATGGTCTCGGAGACGGCCTATGAGGGCGAATGCCACTGGCTGCTTTTCTTGTACGAAGTCACTCGAGCTGTTGGTCACGACGAGATAGTGGCCTATGAAATGGACGAGGGAACGCTTGAGTGGCTAGACCGAGATCAAATACAGAGTCTCGATCTTCCTCAAACAGACCGAGAATTTATCTGGCCACTGGTCACAGAATATGCCGGCGGGTTCTTTGCATGCCACATTGACTGCCGCACCGACCCAATGACATCAACCGTGCTTGAGTCATGGAAGTCAACCGAAACGAGCTGATTGCTCACAATCCAGTCGCGTGCCGCACTCGGCTGACCAAATCACGAGCGGCTGCATCGTCCGAAGCCTCAACGATAATCCGCGCAATCGGCTCGGTATTACTCGGCCGAACGTGGGCCCAGCCCTCAGGCAGATCAAGTCGAATGCCATCACAATCGTCAACCTTTGCATCGGAGAAGGCTGACCGCATTTTGGCAAGCGCGGGATCAAGATCACTTCGCCGCGCAAGTTCAAGTTTTTCTTTGATGATGGTATATCGAGGCAATTCATCAACCAGCTCGGAAAGTGTCTTGCCCTCACGCCGCATGAGGTCAAGTACAAGCGCCATCCCAGACAGACTGTCACGAACGAAGGTGATGGCCGGAAGAATGATTCCGCCATTCCCCTCACCTCCAACCAGAGCGCCGCAGTCACGCATGACGGCGGCAACATTCGCTTCCCCAACAGCACTGCGGTGGACCCTGCTGCCAAAGCGGGCGGCAAGGTCGTCAATCATGCGGCTCGTCGAGAGGTTGGCCACGAGGTCTGTCCCGGGGTGATCAAGTAAGACGCGCCACGCGGCCAGCACAAGCGTGTATTCCTCGCCTATATATCGGCCAGTTTCATCAACAAGCGCAAGCCGATCAGCATCAGGGTCCTGCGCACACCCAATATCTGCGGAGTGCTCGCGAACGGCCTCACATAGACCCTTCAAGTTCTCGGCGGTGGGCTCAGGCGTATGCCAAAAGTTTCCGTCTGCCTTGTCGCCAAGATGTACAACATGTGCGCCAAATGAATCGAGCAGTGCCCGCCCTCCATCAACACCGGCTCCATTTACTGAGTCTAATACAACCTTAAATCCGCAATCTCTAAGCGGCATGGGATCTATCCACCCAAGTACTTTGGACACATGTGTGTCGGTGCCGCGGCGCTCAGTTGAAATCGAACCGGGCTCATCTGATGCCGCAATATCATCCTCACTCTTAAAGGTTGAAATGATGCTCCCGGCCAGTTCGGGTGACGGCGCAGTGCCGTGATGATCGAGCAGTTTGAGTCCATTCCACGGCGTGGGATTGTGTGATGCAGTCATCACCACTCCACCTGCCGACCCCGTGACCCCAATCATGACACCAACAGTTGGCGTCGCGACCAAGCCAAGATCTATGACATCGCATCCAGTGGAAGCGAGCCCTTCCGCTGCGGCGGCCGAAAGTTCGGCTCCGGATGGCCGACTATCGCGGCCAAGGCACACTGTTGGCGCTGCGTCATTCGTCGCGACAAGTCGCTCGCCCCAGCACGCCGCGTAGCGCCTTGCCACTGCAGGGGTCATCGTTTTGCCAACAATGCCGCGGGCTCCCGAAACACCAAGCATCAAAGGCGCACTGGTCATGGTGATAGGTCCATTGTGAATATGGCTTCGCATCCAGGTGCCTCGGTCACAGCAAGTTGAACTTCTAACAGCCCGGTCGGCAAACCTGGCCTAATAGCGGTTGCCAAATGCATTGCCACAAGCTCTGCGGTCGGATTGAGCGTGTCAAACGGCGGCACGTTGTTCAAGTTTGCATTGTGGAATGGCATTATCGCCGCATCGAGGAGTCGCGAAAGAAGATGAAAGTCACACAACAACCCATCCTCATCAAGTTCCTTCCCTAAAACACGCAGCCGCAACCGCCAATCATGTTCGTGGGGCGTCTCTAGAACACCCTGCATCATGATGGCATGGGTCGCTGTGAAGGAGCTTTGGATTTGAAGGTGATACATGAACAGTGCAGGATATCGAGAATCGGGATCAAGGAGTCAATCGAGGTTACACCCGCGGGCTTCCGATTCTGATGCGGCGAAGACGCGACTACTCTCCCCACGCCACGCGGCGTGGCATGGCTGATCCGACAAATCGGATCTCGGGCACTTCCTCTATATCGAGATCCGTCGCAGTGACAGCATGTGCCACAACAATCAAATCGATCGTGGCATGGGTCAGCCAGCGACCATCTCGATAGGTCAAACGAAACGGCTGCTGTGGCATGACCTGGCCGGACACACTTTGTATCACGCCGTCCATCATCGGCCAACTGTCCACACCATCCTCCCAGTCAAGTGATGCGTCTGCCTGATTCCAACGAAGGGTTGTCCATGTTCCATCAGCAGCCTGGATGGATAAATAGTCGGACTCAAGAACTGCATCAGTGGGCCCAACTGGTAGCGGGAGAAAATCCACTCCACCCCGAATCATCATCTGCGCTCGCTCAATAACGAGCCGGCCTGAAACATTGGCTGAA